>Ga0105045_10001793_pt1 | contig 17717 bp, 14 predicted proteins | sample MAT02_FD_78089 | JGI IMG/M metagenome (GOLD analysis project Ga0105045, IMG submission 78089) | Freshwater microbial communities from Lake Fryxell liftoff mats and glacier meltwater in Antarctica - MAT-02 (megahit assembly) | ecosystem: Environmental > Aquatic > Freshwater > Ice > Liftoff... | reverse complement strand
GCAAGAAATGGCCAAATTCTCCTTTGAACGGCCCGTAGTAAAGAACCTTGGTTCGGATGGCGGCATGATAAATACTTCGCAATTCGCGCGCATATTTCCAAGTGAGAAATCTATATTTCGCTCTGCCCTTCCAATTAAGCCCTCGCATACCATATGCTACGGTGGTGGCTCCAAGCGGATCGATCAGTTCCCGCTCAATTGGCCTATATTCCAGCTCTACATTACGCATTATTCTCAAATAAAACTTGAGTTACAGCATCAGGCCCATATCTTGAAGCCACACTGGCAACAATTTCCGATGGATCGTAGCGCGCATAATTTGCTCTCATCTCGAGCATGGCGCGCGCCATCGCTTCTGCATCATTTGGTGGACATAGTATACCATTTTTACGGGTTACAATTTCTCTCGGCCCATCAATATCTGTAGAGATAGCAGGAATTCCGCGCGACATAGCTTCAATAAGCACTACCCCAAATGTCTCCGCATGTGAACTCAGGACAAAGCAATGCACGTTGTCCAGCAATTGCTTGATACCTTCCCGATCTACGTAACCAATTATCTCGACTTGGTCGACCACTCCGAGCTTATCGACTACCGCTTGGAGCTTTGCTTTCAGCGGGCCGTCGCCAGCAATGTACAGTTTGGCGCTTTGATCGCCCTTAAAACTTTTCGCAAATGCTTCGATCAACATTTCTTGGTTTTTCCGTGCGTCGAGTATGGCAACATTGGCAAAATGAAATACATTTCCCTTCCGGGAAATTTCTTCCGGATTTGCAAAGAAATCATCAGTAATTACATTGGGGCAATACTCAAATGGAATTCCAAATATGGCAGTCATGCGTTTTACGTAGGCGTCGGTAACGGCAAACCTACGTTCGGACTTCTTTGCAAAACTCTTCAAATCGGCCTTCGTGTCAAATGGATTGGCGCATGGAATTTTCTCAGCAGACATATTTGGCGAATTTTCCATGTACCAAACCGGAATCTCGAAAAATTCGCTCAAATAAGTAGTGAGGTAGACATAATCGAATACACCGTGGTGAAAAATAAAATCGGGTTTGCCATGCCCAGCGATGTAGGCCGAAAGCTTGAGACTCGATGCTTTTAAAATATTCCTTTTTCGATATTCCATCGGCCTTTTTGCCCAGCGCAGAGGCCGTTTATGAACGGTAAGATTATCGATAAAATGGATCGCCCTATTCCTTCGAAACCGGTTGAAAGTTCTACTCCGAAATCCAGATGCGATGAAATTCCCCAAAGTTATCTCGCCCGATAAAAGCAAGGCGCATTTACACCCGCGCGATTGAAGCGCGAGTAAGTGGAGCTCAACGAAGGTGCCTTCAGAAGTATGGATTGTGGGCCACCATGATGATATAAAAAGGATATGCGCTTTATTGTTCATCTGGCTGAAATACCACCTGGCAGTAAGTTTTGCTGGGGACGAAGATAAGGCTTCCCAAACGGCGGAGAAAAAAAGCTTCCAATCGGTCGCGGAGGAAAGGGCTGTAATTAAAGAGCAATTGATGCTTAAAAAGAATGTAGAGCTTACTTAGGCGATAGTCTGTCTTGGTCACTAGTCCCAATTCCTGGGCTGGCTCCCAATATTCGAGTGCTTTGGCTAGCGCTTCAGACTTACCCAACTCCACTTGATGCCAGCGCATCATTTGCGCAAGAGCTAATAGTGATGAAGCAATAATTAGGTCGGTATCAGAAGTGTTCAAGCTCGCTTTTAAAAGAAGCTCGTGCTGACGGCGCAACATGGCAAAGCGCGCTTTGAAGTGTTCAACTGACTGGGAATTTAATCGTGCTTCAGATACCACGTTTCTGCGGTAGAATGTATCGGGGGCTAGATGAAAATATCGGTAAGGCAGCCCAGCAATGAGCGCCCGCACGTGTAAATCTAAATCCTGCTGACTCTGTAAATTTAAATCGAAGCCTCCTAACTGTTTGAAAGCAGCATACTTCCAGGTAGGTCCCGTGATTAACCAAAGCAGATCGCGTTTCAAAAAACGATTCAAATCGGGCTCGGACGTAGGAATATTGGTTATGAGATCAGAATCGCCTATCCGATCGTTAAAAAGCCCCATTGGAAGGGCAAAATATGCCAGATCGGAATATTTTTCAGCGAGTTCGCTCCTCAGTTGAAGGCTGGTGGGCAGCATGAGGTCATCGCTATCAAGAAAAATAATGTATTGACCTCGCGCACGCTCAAAACCTAAGTTGCGCGCAGCATTGGCACCCTTTTTACCCGTAGTATTGACCAGAAAAGTGCAGCGATCATCCTTATCTATCATTTGCTGCGCTAAGCGATCGCTCCCGTCAGTAGAATGATCATCGACAAAGAGTATCTCCCAATTGAGAAAATTCTGATTTTTTACCGATTCTATGCATTCGGCAACGAAATTACCCTTATTGAAATTGGGGATAACAATCGAGAAGAATGGCTGTTCGAGAGCGTTCATTTCCATAGAAAGCGAAGTTCAGACAAAAACTACTAATTGTCATCCCGGCCATAGCCAGCGGTATAATAACCGTAGGAACCACCATAGGAATATTTACCATAGTAGTAGCGCCAGCGCTTCAGTTGCACATTATTCAATATGAGAGATGTATGATTCAAATGGTTCATCTCGATTAATTCTTCCAGGTGTCGCACTCCTTGCCGTGTAGCCTTTTCGGTATTCAGCACAAACATGCTCACATCGGCCTTTCGGATCAAGACCATACTATCTGAAATAAGCATTATGGGTGGCGTGTCGACAATAATATAATCGTATTGTTTTCGCACACTTTCAAAAAGTTCATCGACACGGCTACTTAATATTAACTCGGAAGCATTCGGCGGGATAGGGCCGGCGGTAATAACGTCTAACCCAGGAAGCACCGTCTCTTGAATTACTGCTGCGAGATTATCTCTACCTCCAATGTATGTAGAAAGACCTTTAAGATTGGCCAATTCGAGTGACTCGTGGACTTTGGGCTTATGCATATCAAAATCGAGCAGAAGCACTTTTTTTCCCGCACTTGCTATAATGGCACCTGTGTTTATAGAACAAAACGTTTTTCCTTCTCCCGGATGAAGGGACGTAAGTAGAATGACTTTCGACCCGGGCTTCTCATTAAAGTATTGCAAGTTCGTGCGGATGCCTCGAAAAGCTTCGGCAATGTTGGAACGGGCGTTTTTCACCACCACGAGCCTATCTTGTTCGATCTTTGGGTTGCCGGGTACAGTACCAATAACAGGGATATTTGTAATTTGCTTCAGCTCTCTTGTGGTCTGTATTCTATCAAAAAAGGCGGTGCGGATGAAGGCGATAATAAGAGCTATAATGAGCCCGGCAGCGAGAAAATAATACACTATTTTCAACTTCTCCGGCCCTACAACTCCTATTACCCGCGCCACTTCGATTACGCTTACTTCAGGCACGATAGCTGCCCGGGCTATTATAGTATTTGCTTTTTTCTCGAGCAAGTACACATACATCTTCTCATTTACGTCCAGATTGCGCTGAATGTTGAGCATCTCGCGCTGCGATTGCGGAAGCACACGAAGCTTCGATTCGTAGAAAGCTATCTCGCGCGATACATCGCTGGTGCGGTCGTTGATGGCTTTTCGCAAATTATTGATATAAACAATAATGTTTGAACGGAGCGACTGGATGGTTCGATCGATACGCTCCGATCCGGGGCTATTCTCTTTGACATCAAATGCGGCCTGACCGCGCTGCACTTCCAGGTTATAAAGCTCCGTGAGCGACGATTTTAGAAAAGCATCGTCGGTGATGTAGAGTGCAGGAGGTAAGAGCCGCTCATCGGTCTTTTTTAACAGGTAAGTTTCAAGCGATGCCAAGGTTTCTATCTTCAATCGGAGCGTGCGCCTTTCGCTTTCAAAAGACAAAAGCTTTTCGAAAAATTCGGACTGTTCTCGATTAAGGTCGAGAATGTCTTTGGCATCTTTGAAATTCTCTAAGGTTGTTTCTATAGAATCGAGAATGAAAGTAACGCCCTTAAGCTGAGAATCAATATAATCGAGCGTATTCTCGTTAAGCTTGATCTGCGACTCTATGGTGTAATCTATATACGATGCTGAGAGAGAATCCAGGAAGTTCTTGGCATTGGAGCCGAGGTAATCCTTAATACTGATTTCGAGAATACTCGTTTTCTCTTCATTGCGAATAATAAGGCCTTTCCGATAAGTATTAATCAAATGCTGCTTACTGTTCACCACAAAGCGGTAATCATTACCGCGAAGTCTCTTAAAAGTCTCCTTGCTGAGGTAATCATTGCGCTGCAGCCGCAAAAGGTATTCTCCTTCTACAATGTCGGTGTTGAATGCATGCCGACGTGGCGGAACGCTCTCATCGCCTTTTTGGAATCTGAGCTGGAAGGTGTCGCGATCGATAACTTTTACATCGAAAAGAACGCCGTACAATTGTTCTCCCCCTGATTCTACAAGTTGGATTTGGACATCAAATGCATCGATTTGCGGAATTTGGGTGGTTTTCACCCTTCCTACTATATAGTAAGAAGTTTGAAAATTTAGCTTGTCGAGCGCTTTCGAAATTAAATCGTGCGATTGAAGAACACGGATCTGATTGGTGATTTGACTCACACCACCTCCGCCATAGCCCGTCAGGTTTCGATAAATCTGGCTTTGGTATTCATATCCCGATCCACTTCCGAGAAGGATCTCGGTTTTGGCTCCATACTCATCGGGTAAGCGGTGGACATAAAAATATGCCGCTCCGGCGAATAGCGCGGGCAGCAGCAATAAAAGCAAACCATTTTTGGAAATGAATTTCCAGGTTACCAGCAGATCATCGGCGTCGATAATGCTACTTCGTTTTTCGGCCATAGGCAAAAGTAGGAAACCACAAAGGTAAAATCATTCTTGTGGTGGCAAGAGTTCTCTTATTCCTTGATAAATTTTCCCGTTCCTGTATATCCATTCTCGTCCCGGAGTTGCAGCACATAGATACCCCGGTGTAGATCGCTGATATCCATTTGAAATGTTTGTGCGCCTTGAAGCTGAAACTGGCGAACAAGGCGACCTTGGGCGTCGAATATCTGGACACTTGAACGTGGGCTAAGGGAGCTTGCTACTTCTATCCACAAGCGATCGCTAGATGGATTTGGACTCAATTCAAATTTAATTTGATCGCGATCCCGCACGCTGCTCGCCAAGCGACCTTCGAATGAGCCTCCTTCCAGAAATACATAGCTTGGCAGGGCTCCGTCGGAGGCATTGCATATCGCTAACTTCATGTGGTAGGTTGCTCCAAAGACAACATTGATAAGAGCTTCAAGATTTACAGTATGACCAATAAAAGATGGATAATTTGATGTTCCGTTAAAAAAATCAATTTGATTATTCATAAAATAAATGCTGTCATTCTGCCAATTCGGGTTGGCTGCATCGCAATTACCAGAACCTGAGAATCCTGAAACAGAACCACTATTCAGGGTATTTATACCTACAGGAGTTTCTGAATTTGGAATGGTGGCAATGTTGACCGCATTATTAGAAAAAGAGCCATTAATACCAGGGCCACTTACAAAGAATCCAAATCCATCGTTGAATGATGAGCACGTAAAGGCTTGATATTCTGTAGAACCAAAAACATAATTGAAGGCTAATGCGTCGGCATCTACAGTAACGTCAAACTCCAAAATCGCACAGGATTGGGCAAGTGCGTTCATTAGTATCTCCATATCTGAATCGTTATTGAGAAAAATAAGGTTAGGATCTTGAGAGGAATCCGTAAAATACGAAGTAAGGGGTGAATTGGCAATTACCAAGCCCGAATCTATTGGTAAACCAGTGCTGAAACCTTCTGAAAATAGCCCAATTTGTGTATTCAGGCTATCTGCCGAAATACCATTAAATGTGACATTCGAAATGGAAACAAGGACGCCAGAATTGAAAAAATCGTTTACCAATTCGGCTGGCGTGTAGCTCAGATTGCCGTTGAGCTGGGCCTTGGAAAATTGTGGGTCGACAAAGAAGGCAGTTAATAAACTGATGCTAAATAATATTCGAAATTTCATAAGGTTGGATTTTTGATTGGCGTTAGTCGAAAGTAATCAGAATAATCGACGCTACAAAGTGATGGAAGTTGTTTTATTGCAACACAATTTGGCAATACGAGGTTCAGCAATAACTACACTTCCACAGTTTTCGCCCTATTCCAATATACATCCATCTCGGCAAGGGTCATTTCCCCTAGAACCTTTCCATCTTTCGCGCTTTCGGTTTCTAAAAATTGGAAACGACGGATGAATTTGCGGTTGGTTTGCTCCAAGGCATCGTCGGGGTTGATGTCGAGAAATCGCGCATAATTAATCATTGAGAAAAGCAAATCGCCAAACTCTGACGCTATGCGGTCGCTGCCCTGCTCCACTTCGTGGCGCAGTTCGCGCATTTCTTCCTCTACTTTTTCCCATACCTGCTCGGCATTGTCCCAATCGAACCCCACACCGCGAGCCTTGTCTTGAATGCGCGAAGCTTTTACTAAAGCTGGCAGCGACCTGGGAACGCCTTCGAGTACCGATTTCTTCCCTTCCTTGAGCTTGATTTTTTCCCAATTAGACTTTACTTCTTCTTCGTCGGCCACTGTTACAGCGCCGTAAACGTGCGGATGCCGATTTATGAGCTTATCGCAAATACCATTTAAAACATCGGCCACATCGAAAGCTCCACTCTCACTTCCGATCTTGCTGTAAAACACCAAGTGCAGCATCAAATCGCCAATTTCGTTCTTGATCTCATCCATGTCGCCGTCGATAATGGCCTCCGACAATTCGTAGGTCTCTTCAATGGTTAAATGGCGCAGCGACTCCATAGTCTGCTTGCGGTCCCAAGGGCATTGAGCCCGCAGCTCGTCCATAATAGTGAGCAGACGTTCGAAAGCAGCCAATTTTTCCTTCATAACTTGTTTTTTTCAAAAGTAGGCAATCCGCAATGGAATTGGCGGCGGGTAACTAAGTTTGCACTCGATGCAGCGCAGCACCACCTTTCTCCTTTACGGACTCTTATCGCTTTGCTATCCGTGCTTATTGCAGGCACAAACCACGTTGGGAAGCGATAGCATTGCCGAAAATCTCAGCGAATGGAGTGTGGGTGGCTACAGTGGCTATCTCCTTGCCCATCACCCCGATCTTCAATTTCTTTCCGATGGCCACAGCATTGGCGGAGGAGTATCTTGGGCACATCGAACGAATGGCTCCAAAGATTGGCATCACTTCTTCAATTTCCCTGCCTGGGGTGTGGAATTAGATGGCTATGGCTTAGGCTCCGATTATTTGGGCGGTGCTGGTGCGGTGAGAATCTTTTGGGACATACCGCTCAATGCATCAAAGTCCATCCATTGGAAAATGGGAATAGGCCCTGGATATATTTCGAAGCCCTTTGACCCGGACGAAAATCTTCAAAATTCTGCAATTGGCTCACATATCAATACCGCATTTGCTTTGGAATGCTACTTTCGAGTAAAGCTTTCACAGAAAGTTGAACTAAAACCTGGGCTTGCGCTCCATCACTATTCAAACGGCGCGTTGCAAATGCCAAACAGCGGCCTAAACTATCTTATGCTGCATACCGTAGTGGCTTTCGCGCCAAAAGGTTTTATAGACCCCACACGGCTATCGCCCCCTTTTCCGAAAGGAGAGCAGCACTGGCGCCTGGGCATCTCGGCCGGGATGAAACAAGGAGATGAAATTCAAAGTCCTTATTATGGCGTGGTCAATGGATTTGGTATTTGGGATATTCGGGTGAGCCCAAAGTCGCTGCTCGGAGCAGAAGTGGGATTGAATTACAACGCCACGCTCTCCACAAGGGTCGAAGGCCAAGACGATCCGTCGTTCAATTATCGCGCTTATGTAGCTGGTCTCTATCAACTTTGCTTTGGCGATCTCGGAATACGATTCTCGGCGGGAGCATATATTGCGCCAAAATTCACCGAGGATGGTGCCGTGTTCTTGCGCTATCATATCCTCTATAATTTTAATCGGATTCAAATTTTTGCTGGATTAAAATCGCACTATGCGAAGGCTGATAATATTGAAATTGGGACAGCAATTCGGATAAAATGAAAAAGATTTTCATCGGTTTATGTATAACCCTATTGTTTTCGGCCTGCGACGAAGATGCTGGCTGGGATTGCCTGAAGTCTTACGGGGACGACACTACGGAAATCCGCTTCACCGCTGCCTTTTCGGAAGTAAACATCGAAGATAATCTGCGCATTACCTATCACCGCGACAGTGCTTACCGTGTAGAAGTGCGGTTTGGCGACCACCTCATCGATAAGGTCGAAACGGAAGTGCGTGAGGGGGTGCTCTACCTTTCAAATACAGCTCGATGCAATTGGGTGCGAGATCTGAGCCAAAAACCCGAAATCGCTATTTACGCACCGAGCCTAAGCGGGATCACCAATTACGGTTCCGGCATTTTGGCATGCGCGGACACGATCCGAACCGGCATATTTACTTACAATCAATGGGATACAAATGGCATAGTAAACCTATTGATCAACTGCAATCAGGCGAATATTTTCGCACACCAAGGTTTTGTCGACCTTTCGGTGGCTGGAAGATGCAGCGAAGCCAACCTTTACAGTAAGTCCAATGGTAGTTTCCGCGCCGCAGGGCTCCAATCGGAAACCGTATTCATACGTCAGGAAACTTTTCAGGACATGCTGTGCTTCGCTTCAGTGGCTATTTATGGCGAAATTTTCAGAGCGGGCAATATCCGGTTTGGGGGCAATCCGGCTACCGTAGAAGTAGCTCGAATGGGAATTGGAGCAGCGATTCCACTCTGAAGTTTGGCATTCAGACCCACGACCCTTACCTTTGTGGCTTACCTTTACAATATGTTTCAACTCATCCTTATTACCGTAGCACTTTTAGCTCTGGCCTTCGCTGGGATCGCTATTAAAATTCTCGTTAAGAAGGATGGGGAATTTGCCGGTACCTGCGCGAGCAACAACCCGATCTTGGCTGGCGATGGTGCATCGTGTGGGGTATGCGGTGCCAGACCCGAAGAGCAGTGTAAGAAGGAGTAGTAGGAGCATCGTAAATCGCCCTGTTTTTGAGTGACGAGCATCATTTCGTCTTCGCCTGTTGGGCTAATCAATTCTTGCCAAACCTTGGAATCCCACTGTCGTCTCCGTTTTATAACCTCCTTTCCCGTCGCCTAGCAGCAGGTAAGCTTCCAATCTTAATTCAGGGTGTGCGGCGATAAAATCCTTCGTTTTGGCCGGTCCCATCACCATAAAAGCGGTGGCAAATGCATCGGCGTTGGTACAATTGCCGGCTTGCACGGTAACGCTGATTAAATCGTGATCAACTGGCCTACCTGATACCGGGTCGATGGTATGCGAATACCGTTTGCCGTCCTTTTCGTAAAACTTGCGGTAGCTTCCCGATGTGGCCATCGATCGGTCGGTGAATGATACCACCGCGTCGAGCTCTCGGGGTTTTTCAGGATCTACCGGCTTATCCACTCCAATTCGCCAAAGCTTGCCTTCCGCGTTTCGGCCGCTGGCACGCACTTCGCCCCCAATTTCCACCAAATAATTTCGAATTCCCTTGGCCTCCAGCACTCCCGACACCACATCTACGGAGTAGCCTTGGGCTATTCCATTTACATCGAGCACTTGGGCAGGTAGCTTTAGAAAGCTTAGGCCTCCATCTAAATTGGCGGTATCAGCCGGATGAAATTGCACCGGAGTGTGCACCAATTCCAATAGACTATCGATCGAAAAATCCCCTTTAGGATTGGCCCCTTCTGGCCCGAAACCCCAAGCTTGGACCAAGGGACCTATGAAGGGCTGAAAGCTTCCGTCGGTAATGGTCGAAATTTCGGCTCCACGAAAATAAACGGTGATGAAATGCTCATCGGTTACCACATTGGTATCGCGCCTGTTAAATTCGGAAATTACCGAATTGGGCTTCCACGCCGAGAGCGAAGCGTCGATCCGATCTAAAATCGAATCGGCGGTAAGTTTTGTGAAGCGGCCGTCCGCACTATCCACGTATTGAATGAGGTAGGTAGTACCTTGGGCTTCCCCTAGGATTTTAAACTGCCGTTTTTGATTTTCATCAGCGCCAGAGCCGCAGCTCCAAAATAAGACAAGGAAGGGGAAAAAATATCTGATCATATGTGCTTGAATCGTGAAGGATTGCTAAATTCTTTGTTCATTCGAACTTTGGGAAGGCGAAAATAAATAAACTCGCGTCAGGTTTTAACATTTGGCACTCCATCCTGTTTTAGCCTAGAGCGAAAAGCCCGAAATCTATGAAACAAACTTCAAATTTGCCCGAAACTCTTGGTGCCCTCCGAGCTTCGGGTTATCATTCCAAATCCGTAAAAGATGAACTCCGCGATAATCTAATTGTCAAACTTCGAAAGGGTGAGCCTGTATTTACAGGAATTTTGGGATATGAAAATAGCGTTTTTCCGGAAGTGGAGCGCGCTTTGCTCTCGCGGCACAACATCAATTTTCTCGGACTTCGGGGGCAAGCAAAGACCCGAATGGCACGACAGATGGTCGACTTACTCGACGAGTTCATTCCTGCCGTTGCTGGATCTCCGATCAACGACGACCCCCTTCTACCCATTTCGCAATTTGCCAAAGATTTAATCCAAACGCACGGCGACGACACCCCCATCGCGTGGATTCACCGCAGCGACCGGTACACCGAAAAATTAGCAACCCCAGACGTCACCGTTGCCGACCTTATAGGTGATGCAGACCCTATTAAAGCAGCTAATCTAAAACTTGACTATGCGGATGAAAGGGTAATCCATTTCGGGCTTATCCCTCGCGGGCACCGCGGCATATTTGTGATCAATGAAATTCCCGATCTCCAGCCGCGGATACAGGTAGCGCTCTTCAACATTTTGCAAGAAGGCGACATTCAAATTCGCGGATTTAAGCTCCGACTTCCGCTCGACTTGATGTTCGTTTTTACCGCTAATCCGGAAGATTACACCAATCGGGGAGCTATCATAACCCCGCTTAAGGATCGTATTCAAAGTCAGATTTTAACGCATTATCCGCGCAACACCGAAATCTCGGGCGCCATTACCCGCCAAGAAGCCAGACTCCCCGAGGCGCAGCGCCAGCGCGTGGAAATTCCAGCGCTTGTGGCCGATTTAATTGAACAGTTGGCGGTAGAAGCTCGCCAAAGTGAATACATCGATCAAAAAAGTGGTGTATCAGCTCGGCTAACCATTACGGCTTACGAAAATTTGGCGAGCACCGTGGAGCGACGTATGCTTATAAACGACGAAAAGCAGGGCCGGGCGCGCGTAGGCGATTTGATAGGTGTACTGCCATCGCTTACAGGCAAAGTCGAACTGGTGTACGAAGGGGAGCAAGAAGGCTCGAAAGGCGTGGCTCTCGGCCTGATGGGAAAAGCTATCAGAACGCGCTATGCCCAGTATTTTCCGGATCCTGAACTGTCCAAACGCCGAAAGAACGAACCAAATCCATATGCCGAAATCATCGCCTGGTTCTCCGAAAATGAACTGGAGCTGATAAGCGATCTCGATGAAAAAAATTACCGCAAATTGCTCGATTCGGTGCCAGGGTTGCGAAGTGTTGCTGAGAAATATTCGGGCAAACAGCCTGACGGAGACCGCTACATGATGATGGAATTTGTGCTTCATGGCTTGGCCGAATACTCCATGCTGAGCAAGAACGTTTTGGAGGACGGATTGGCTTTTGGCGACCTATTCAATTCGGTGTTTTCGGCCAAGGATGCCGATGACGAGCGATGATGAAAAATAGATTAATAGGGCTTGGGGTGGCCACCTTAATCGGTTTCCCCTTTATGGGTCTGTTAATCTTGTGGCTCGCCAATCGCGATTTGGCACTACTTTTTCGAGGCGTCGATAACCTGGCTTCTCAATTACTGGTTGGTTCTGTGGTGGGCATTGCCTTCGGATGGTTGGCTTCCAAATTATTGGGTATGCGCTTCATGCAACCCGCCGTTCATAAGTACATACCGCTCATAGCGCAGATGCGGCTCTCTACAATCGGTGTGGTACTGCTCTCGATTTGCGCAGGCTTCGGCGAAGAGCTTTTTTTTCGCGGAAGCCTTCAATTATTTATTGGCATTTGGCCAACCGCCATCCTATTTGTGGCAATTCACGGTTACCTAAATCCGATGAACTGGCGAATTTCCATCTATGGTATTTTCATGACTGTTGCTATTGCAGCCTTGGGCTACCTTACGGAAGAAATGGGCATCTTTACCGCGTGTGCTGCTCATACTTTCATCGACATTGTCTTATTCCGATACCTTATTCAACTATCGCGCGGCTCCCTTCAAAAACAAACCTTCGCTTATGAAAACGAATAAAATACTGGTCATATTCTTTGCGACTTTGAGTTTGACTTCTTGTGAGGCCCAGACCGAAAAGATTGAAAAAACCCCCACTGTCGATACCTATCAGAATAGCCATCCCGAGCAATTTCAAAAGTATTGGTATGCCGGTTTAGCGGAGGTCAGCAGGTACACACTCGACCAAGCTCGATATGGCTCGCAGCACCCCGGCGAAGCTATTCTCATCTACGTCACCGAAGACTTTCTACCCGAAAAACAGGTTAAAAAGGAGTTTGGCGATGAGAAAGGAATCTCTGTGTTAAAACTTAATATGGTCGAAAAATTTGTGACGGGCATCTACGATTATGCCTTAATGACTTCCATTTTTACCCCTATTGACTACCGGAAAAATGCCGCCACCATGAAAGTAAGTTTCAGCTCTCAAGACTGGTGTGGACAATCTTTTGCCCAAATGAACGCGCGCGAAGGCAAGCTCAACTATCAAATCAGGAGTTATTTCCAAGGCGAAGGCGATGAGAATATAAGCCTTCCGGCTACGTACACGGAAGAAGATATTTGGACGCGAATTCGGTTGGAGCCACAAATGCTTCCTCTTGGGAAAATTGAAATGGTTCCTTCTCAGAAATACCTTCGATTGCTCCATAAAGAGCTCAAAGCTTACAGCGCAGAAGCCACACTTGTGCTACAAGTATATGACTCGAAGGAGAAAGCAGAAACGTACATTTACACCTTGAAGTATCCAGAGCTCAACAGGGAACTAAAAATTTGTACCGAGAGCAAATTCCCTTTTAAAATCCTTTGGTGGGAAGAGAAGGTAGGCCCAAACCAAGTGACCAAGGCAACACTCGACACCACCATCATGGAGTCTTATTGGGAAAAAAATAATCCCCAAGACCAAGGCCTCAGGGATAGTTTAAATATGCAATACCAGATAAGGTAGTTTACTCAACTCGGAAACCCAGGCGGAGCTTATCCCACGCCATTGTTACCATTCCGCTGTTCTCCACTGTGAACTTCAATTCTTCTTGCACGTCATCGGCCATTTTTGGCGTGGCAGTAAAACGCAGCACATCTTTGCTTTTGTCGTAATTATAGGCTCCCCACTGATCCCAAACGGAGTTGATCACCACCGTCCACTCGCTCTTACCAGGAATGGTGAACAGGCCGTACTTCCCTGCTTTGACTGTTTGTCCGTCGATTTTCACGTCTTTTTCAAAAGTGATCGTGGTGGCTTCATTGGCTCCTGAGCGCCACACCTTGTCGTAGGGTACGAGATCGCCCCAAAGGGCGCGCCCTTTAACGAGCGGAGCGGAATAATTAATGAGGACTTCTCCATCATTTACTTCGGCACTTGCCGATCGCATGGGGCTAGCCCGCTCCGATTTTTCTTGTGCACTGAGTATTCCCGTATTCAGCATAAGTAGGGCGAATAGTGCAAAAGCAGTTCTTTTCATTTTGATTTTCATAGTCTATTTTTTACTGATTTTATGTACATCGTTGTGATCGCGTTCGATTTCATCTTTTGCTTGTTCGATTCGCTTTGCCAACATCGCAAATTCCCGATGCTGGTTTTTCAATAGCCATTCAAACGCTTTTTGATCTCCATCGCCCGCCATAGCCACATTAGCCAGTACATCAAAATTATGTTTTAAAAGCCATTCCACGGCAGATTTTTTTCCTTCGGCTCCATAAACGGCTGCCGAGAGATGCGGGAAACCGTTATCCACAAGCCATTTATGAGCTTGATCGCTTAATTGAATGGCGTGCTCAAACATCCCCAGCTCGGGATAACCATTCTTCATAAGCCAATCGCGAATGGTTTTATTACCGCCGACAGCTTCGGCCCAAGCCAAGATTATTTTTGCAGAATAGGCAAGTTTCATTGGGAATGATACTTTTGGAATTGGATTAATAAAGACAACATGCAATACACTGAATCGATGCTTAAAGATAACGCCTTTGCGGGAAAAACTATTGTGGTAACTGGTGGCGGCACTGGTTTGGGTAAATCAATGGCCACTGAATACGCACGATTGGGTGCCAATGTGGTGATAACCAGCCGAAAAATGGATGTTTTGGAAAGAACAGCCGCAGAAATAACCGAACTTACCGGGGCTCAGGTATTACCCGTGTCATGCGATGTAAGAAAGGAAGACGAAATACAGGCATTGCTTCAGCAAACGCTCGATAAATTTGGAAAAGTAGATGGCCTTCTGAATAATGCCGCCGGAAACTTCATAAGCCCTACCGAACGCTTAGGGCCTAAAGCATTCGGAATAATCATTGACATTGTACTGAAAGGCACGGTGAATATGACCTTGGTTTTCGGAAAACATTGGATCGAAAGCAAACAGCCCGGAACCGTCCTAAACATCGTTACCACATACGCCAGCACAGGTTCCGGCTACGTAGTGCCATCGGCCTGCGCCAAAGCCGGCGTGCTAGCCATGACGCGCAGCTTGGCGGTGGAATGGGCGAAATACAAAATTCGGTTTAACGCAATTGCTCCGGGGCCTTTCCCAACCAAAGGTGCGTGGGAGCGTCTTCTACCCGAACCGTTGAAAAATAAAATATCGATGGAAGGCCGCATACCACTTAAGCGCACCGGCGAGCATCAAGAGCTGGCAAATCTTTCGGCTTACCTCATGAGCGATTTCTCCGCATACATTAATGGTGAAGTAGTGACAATAGACGGTGGAGAGTGGCTGCAAGGCGCAGGGCAGTTCAACCAGCTAGAAGCAGTACCGGGAGCTATGTGGGATGAAATCGAACGGGCAATTCGAGGCACCAAAGGATCGGAGTAGGCCCAAAAAACTGGTCTTTGGTTCTAAATAAATACCATTTAGAATCTAAGATCAACGTAACCAAAACGCCTTCGCGCAAGTAAAAAGTCTTGATTTAGACTATTTGACGCGACGACGATGAAAATACTTTTCACTTGCATTCTTGCTTCCCTGCATGCCCTAATTTTTGCTCAAAACCCATCGGCTCACCAGCATTTTGGTTCGGCCTATGGTCTCGAGAATACCCGTGATCATGAGCAGTGTGCGCATACCGCCATCCATGACCGGATGATGACAAACAATGCCGCGTACCGATTGGAACAAGAAGCTCGCGAAGCCTCGCTTGAACACTTAGTTCGGCAATACCAACAGGGTCTCATTCCGAAAAACGAAGCTATTTTAACTATTCCAGTAGTGGTACATATCATCCACGACGGCGATGCCTATGGCACCGGTTCCAATATCTCGGACGAGCAAATTTATTCTGCGGTAAACGGCCTGAATGAAGATTTCCGAAAAATGACCGGAACAAATGGCGATGGAGATGGTGCGGATGTAGAAGTAGAATTTTGTTTGGCCGTGCGCGATCCCAATGGCAATGCCCACAGCGGTATTAATCGTGTGGATGGTTGCACGGTAACAAATTATTGTACGCAAGGAATTACAGCTGGTAATGGCCAAGGAGCTGGAGAACTGGCTATTAAAAATCTTTCCCGCTGGCCAAATCAGCAGTATTACAATATTTGGGTAGTTACTGAAATCGAGAATAATAATGGTGGGAGCGGTATTCAAGGCTATGCTTATTTTCCTACTACATCGGCAGTAGATGGCACGGTGGTGCTCTTTAACGCATTCGGTACTACCGGAAATTTGAAGTCGTACACCAACATGAATCGCACGATAACCCATGAGATGGGGCACGCTTTTGCCCTTTTTCACTCTTTTCAAGGGGGTACCTGCACGGAGACAAACTGCGTAAGCCAAGGCGACCGCGTATGCGATACGCCCCCTACGAGTCTAAACTCGAACTGCGCATCACCAGCCTGCGGCGGCACACAACAAGTAAGAAATTACATGGATTACACCTCACAAACGTGTAAGGACATGTTTACAGAAGGGCAAAAAACCCGTATGCGCTTAGCGCTAAACAATTCGCGCACGAATTTATTGGCATCAAATGCCTGTGTACCTGTAACGCCCATTCTGGCAGATGCTGGAATCTCAGAAATACGTCAACCCACCGGCAATCAATGTTCGAATATGATTCAATCGCAGGTTCGCCTTCAAAACTTTGGTAGCTCACCCGTATCGTCGGTCACTATTGAATACCGCACAACTGGAGCTTGGCAAAACTTTGCCTGGACCGGACTATTGGGACAAGGCCAAAACACCTTGATAACGCTGCCCAATTACAACGGTGGCTGGGGTGCCCAAACACTCGAAGCGCGCACAGCATCGCCCAATGGCAATACGGACATAAACACTTCAAATAATTCCGCTACGGGCAGTTATTACGCTGTTCAAAATGGCCACCAGGCAAATATTCAAATCACTGTCGATATACTTGGAGCACAGACCACGTGGCAAATGAGAAATTCGAGCAACCAGGTAATTGCATCGGGTGGACCCTACGCCAATTTTCAAAACGAAACATTACATAATGCTGTGGTTTGCGTAGAAAACGGCTGCTATGATTTCGTAATCATGGATTCCGGCGGGAATGGCATCTGCTGCGAGAACGGAAATGGTTCTTACACTGTAACGAATCAAGGCGGAGTCATTCTTGCTTCCGGAGGAGACTTCAGCACGCAGGAAACTACCAATATCTGCTTCAGCAATGGTGTGCCAGTGCCTGTGGCAAACTTCACAGGAACCCCGACTACGGTATGCCAAGGTGGTACTGCAAGTTTCACAAATACCACAACCGGTCCTGTAACCAGCTACGAATGGAAATTTTTTGGTGGTACACCTTTTACGGTAACTACGGCTAGTCCGGGAACCATCACCTACAACACTCCCGGTACTTACAATGTGCGCCTTCAAGCCACCAATGCATCGGGAAGTGACGTGGAAATCAAGACGAACTACATTACAGTGTTGGCCATTCAAACTTGGTATATTGATGCCGACGGCGATGGCCATGGAAACCCTACCAATAGCGTGCAAGCTTGCACTCAACCGGTGGGCTACGTGAGCTCAAACAATGATTGTAACGACAATAATGCCAGCGATTGGAACAGCTGTGTTGATTGCGCTGGCGTGTTTAATGGAACAGCAACGACAGACAATTGTGGAGTTTGCGACAGCAACCCTAACAACAATTGCGTGCAAGACTGCGCAGGCAACTGGGGCGGCACTGCCGTGGCGGACAATTGTGGAGTTTGCGACAGCAACCCAAATAACAATTGCGTGCAAGACTGCGCGGGAACCTGGGGTGGAACTGCCGTAGCGGATAATTGCGGCGTATGCGACAGCAACCCAAATAACAATTGCGTGCAAGACTGCGCGGGAACCTGGGGTGGAACTGCCGTAGCGGATAATTGCGGCGTATGCGACAGCAACCCAAATAACAATTGCGT
>Ga0105045_10001792_pt1 | contig 17730 bp, 14 predicted proteins | sample MAT02_FD_78089 | JGI IMG/M metagenome (GOLD analysis project Ga0105045, IMG submission 78089) | Freshwater microbial communities from Lake Fryxell liftoff mats and glacier meltwater in Antarctica - MAT-02 (megahit assembly) | ecosystem: Environmental > Aquatic > Freshwater > Ice > Liftoff... | reverse complement strand
TTGAAAAGATTTGGGCTTGAAAGAGTCACTGGTAACTAAATAAAAAATGGACAGAGTTGGTGAAAACCATCCCTATCCATTTTTTTGCTTGCACTCTTGTTTGTACACGCTTCTATTTAGTAGTCCATTCCACCCATGCCGCCCATGCCCGCTGGCATAGCATTGCTATCGGATGGCAAATCTGCAACCAAAGCTTCTGTCGTAATCAATAGACCTGCAACGGATGCTGCGTTCTCTAGAGCTGTACGTGTGACTTTTGTTGGATCCAAAATTCCCGCTTGAATCATGTCTACAAACTCACCTGTGAGTGCGTTATAACCATGTGTTTCCGGCAGCTGTTCGACTTTCTGAAGAATGAGCGAACCTTCAACGCCTGCATTTTCCGCAATTTGACGTAAAGGAGAACTCAGCGCTTTCACAATAATACGGGCACCTGTTTTTTCATCGCCTTCAAGCGTTTCGATCAGCTTGAGCAAGGATGGAATGCAGCGAATATAAGCAACGCCTCCGCCCGGAAGAATCCCTTCTTCAACAGCAGCAGCAGTGGCGTGCTGAGCATCGTCTACGCGGTCTTTCTTCTCTTTCATCTCGATTTCTGTCGCTGCGCCTACAAGGATTACTCCAACTCCGCCTGCTAATTTAGCAAGGCGTTCTTGTAGTTTCTCTTGATCGTAAACAGATTCACTCTCTTCGATTTGACGTTTGATAAGCGCCACACGGTCTTTAATCGACGCTTTGTCGCCCGCACCTTCGATAATTGTCGTTTCTTCTTTATTCACCACAATCTTCTTCGCTTTACCTAGCATATCAAGCGTTGTGCTTTCTAATTTCATGCCGAGTTCTTCGCTGATCAATTGCGCTCCTGTTAGAATAGCAATGTCTTCTAAGATAGCTTTGCGACGATCACCAAAACCTGGTGATTTTACTGCACACACTTTGAGACCAGCACGCAATTTATTGAGAACAAGTGTTGCTAGCGCTTCGCCTTCCACATCTTCTGAGATGATCAGAAGAGGTTTTCCTGTTTCTGCAACAGCTTGCAGCAAAGGAATAAGATCGCGAATGGCTGAGATTTTTTTCTCGTGAATAAGCACATAAGCCTGTTCCAATAAACACTCTTGGGTCTGAGGATTTGTCATGAAGTAGGCAGAAAGATAACCGCGATCAAAATTCATTCCCTCAACAACTTCAAGAGTTGTTTCGAACCCTTTTGCTTCTTCGACAGTAATCGTTCCATCTTTTCCGACGCGTTCCATCGCTTCGGCAATAATTGCACCAATTTCTGCGTCGTTATTCGCTGAGATGGTCGCTACCTGCTTAATTTCTTCGGTGTTTTTGATCGGCTTGCTGAGTGATTGCAGATGCTTAACGACAGTCTTAACCGCTTTTTCCATTCCACGTTTAAGATCGAGAGGGTTTGCTCCGGCAGCGACGTTGCGCAAGCCTTCGCTGTAGATGGATTCTGCAAGAACAGTTGCGGTGGTTGTACCATCACCTGCTTTATCTGCAGTTTTGCTGGCCACTTCTTTAACCATTTGTGCGCCCATATTTTCGTGCTTGTCTTCCAGCTCAACAGCTTTTGCTACAGTAACACCATCTTTTGTGATGTGGGGTGTTCCATGCGGCTTATCGATAATGACATTGCGACCTTTTGGGCCAAGTGTAACTTTTACAGCTTCTGTTAGTGTACGAACGCCTTTTAGAATTTTTTGGCGAGCATCTTCTTTGAATTTAATATCTTTTGCACCCATTGCTCTTCTCCTATTTGATTATTTTTCTACAATTGCGATAATGTCGTCGGCCTTCAAAATTACGAGCTCTTGGTCGTCGATCTTGATCTCTTGGCCAGAGTATTTGTCCATGAGGATAATGTCGTTGATTTTGACAGGCATTGGAATAGCGTTTCCGTTTTTATCTTTATTGCCTGTGCCAATCGCGATAACTTGGGCTTGTTCCTGCTTTTTCTTTACTGCATCAGGTAGCAAAATACCACCTTTTAGCTTTTCTTCCGGCTCAATACGCTGCACAAGCACGCGGTTGCCAAGGGGCTGGAATTTTAATGATAGATTCTGTTGATTCTGAGTCATAGATTTATGTCTCCCGGGTTAATTGATTAAGGATGAGAATAAAGGAAGGAGGCGTTTTAAAGCAATAGAGATTTTAGCACTTACTGTTGTTAAGTGCTAATCGTAAAAACAGGGTATGCAGGACGGTCGTAACCTCGTAACCTCTTATCCGGCGTATCCTGTTTTTTTTTGATTAGAGCTACTTACTCGTCAATGTTTCCAGTTGCGTGACAAGCGTGTCAAATTTACGAATCGCAGACTCGACCGGTTTTGGAGAGCGCATATCGACCCCTGCTCCTTCCAGAATATCAATAGGATAGCGGCTGCTGCCTGCTTTCAAGAACGAAAGATACTCGTCACGCTCAGCGGCTCCGCCATTGAGAACCCTTTCTGAAAGTGCTAGCGACGCGCTAACGCCTGTTGCGTATTGGAACACATAAAAATTGTAGTAAAAATGCGGAATGCGCGCCCACTCAATTTCTGCCTCAGGGTCAATAATAATAGATGGTCCGAAGTATTTACGGTTAAGTTTGGAATACTCTTCTTTCAACAGTTTTGGTGTCAGCGGAGTATCTCTTTCCGCCATGTGGTGGATCAGGAGTTCAAATTCTGCGAACATGGTTTGTCTAAAGAATGTTGACCGGATATCTTCGATTTTCTGGTTGATCAAGAAAATCTGCTCTTCCTTTTTCGTAAAACGCTGCAGAAGAAGACGCATCAACAATTCTTCATTGAATGTCGAAGCTACTTCGGCTAGAAAGATCGGATAATCTCCGTACTGATAAGGCTGATGGCTATGGCTGAGCAAGCTGTGCATGCTGTGTCCAGCTTCGTGGGCTAGGACGAACACGTCTCGCAACATATCTTTATAGTTCAAAAGAATATAAGGCATGCTGTCATAACATCCGCTAGAATATGCTCCTGAGCGTTTATTTTGATTTTCGTAACGGTCTACCCACCCACTTTCTTTCAAGCCCTTTTGGAGAAGATTCTGATAATCGGCGCCTAAAGGGGCCACGGATTCGATGACAATATCTTCAGCTTCTTTATAGGACATTTTGATTTCGATATCTGCTGTGAGGGGTACGTGCATATCATAAAGATGTAAGGGCCCAATATTCAAAAGACGCTCACGCAGTTTGGTATAGCGATGAAGGACATGCATGTTTTTATCGGTCGCATTAATCAATGCATTATACACTTCCGTGTCGATATTTTTTGGGAAAAGAGCAGCGTCTAAACAGGAGGGGTAATGACGGGCCTGAGCTTCGAACCAATGCGATTGCACTTGGCCATTTAATACCTCTGCCATGGTGTTCTCGAATTCCCCGAATTTCCCTTGGAGTCTTTTGAAGGTGTTTTCGCGCAAGGTGCGATCTTGACTTCGCAGATAAAGTCCATAGGAAGCATGGCTAAGAGGGTGTTTGTTTCCTTGACTATCCGAAATAGGTTCAAATTTAAAGTCGGCATCGTTGAGCGCGCAAAATGCCTTATGAGAGGTTTGAAGGGCTTTTCCTGCTAAAGCTAAGAGTTCTTCTTTTTCCGGCGAAAGCATATGTTTTTTGATACGCACGATTTTTTCTAGATGAAAACGATAGTCTGCAAGTAAAGGCGCATTTAAGTATTCTTTTAAGACAGTATCTGGAATAGAAAGCAATTCAGGTTCTATCCAAGAGGCGTCTTGCGCGAAGTGATGAAGAAGAGAAGAAATTTGGCTATAAGCGACTTTATACTGGTCATTGGTGATATCTTCATCGTGACGCAAATGGGCATACGTATAGAGTTTGGAGAGTTCTTTGCTTAATAAAAGGGAGATTTCCAATGTTTCTTTGATTTTTTCTGGGCTTTCCGCCAATTTGCCCCTCATGAAAGCAAGCTCAGGCCAACGGCTATTTTTGTTGCCAAAGTTAGTAAGTTTAAATGATTTTTCCCAATCGCTAAAAGTTGGATACATCGCCTCGACGTTCCAGAAATTTTCTTTTGCTACTTCACTTCGTTTTTTTGCAGACATGACTTTCTCCATGTTAGAATTAAAGTTTGGAGTTTAGGGAACTGCTCAAATTTTTGCCATGAGATTCCGGCTTGTTTGTCGAGTCCCTACTTCACGTTCGCTTTTTAGAAATTTAAGTTGATAAAATTTTCAGAACACTTGATAGTCGATTTTCGGAGATTTATCATGGAAAAAAAAAGTCAGGCGTTTCAGATTGTGAAAGGATCATTTATTATAAAAAATGATCGAGGATTGCATACGCGGCCTTCGACAGAAATTGTTAGATGTAGCACAGCGTTTAAATCGGAGATTGTTTTTGTCTACCAAAAACATCGAGTTAATGCCAAATCCATTTTAGGTGTCTTGATGCTTGCGGCGGAAAAAGGTGCAAAAATTCGTATCGAAGCAAGGGGGAGAGATGCTGCGGCAGCTGTTGAATCTTTGATTCAACTTGCCGAAAATCGTTTTAACATCCACTATTAATAACAAGAACAAGATAGGCAAGATACGCAAGATAGGTTTAACCCCTGACCTTTCAAAATCTTTTAATTTTTTAGAAAAGAACTTGAAAGATCAAGGGTTAAAGCTATCTTGCGTATCTTGCCTATCTCGTTCTTTTTGTTCAGTGACATCACTTTTGTTAATTTATGGCTTTTTACATCTTTTTGTATTGACAATACCCCTCCCTTTTATGTCATTGTGGAAACAGTAATAACACGGGATCATTAATGTGAACACTCAACCTCCAACTTCAACCTCTACTTTACCTTACGATTGGCTAAAAGAAATTCCTTCTGCCCTCTTAATGCTAGACGATATCCCTTTACTTGGATTTATTCCCCCTTTTCCATGGGAAGATTTTTCCTCTAAGCTCGCCGCTGTTTTTAAGCTAGAAAACCTTAATATTCAATCGATTGAAACAAAATGGCGCACCTCTGAAGAACTTCTGACAGGACTCGGTGGATCTCCCACACCTTATCATATCTCCATCCCGGGTTTGGAAGGCGATCTTTGCTTGATTCTCGCTGAGCGCGATATTGCTCTCTTGGCTTCCATCCTGATTACAACGGGGAAAGAACCGCTAGATGTGATAGATCCCGATTTTGAAAAGGGATTCATGCATTTTCTTGCGTATGAAATCTTTGAAGTGTTTAATCAAGTCAACTACGATAAAACTGTGAATCCCCATCTACTCGAAAGAGAAGACTTGCCGAAAGAGCCCTCTCTCTGCATGGATATTTCTACTTTGATTAATGGTGCCGTCTTGATTGCTAGGTTGATCATTTCACCTGAATTCCGCAAAGCATGGAAAGAAAAACACGCAACGCGCACGCTGGATATTCCTCACAACAAAGCCTTGGCAGAGAAAATTCAGCTTCCTGTTCACATCGAGGCAGGAAAAACGTTTCTCACCCTCTCGGAATGGAATACGCTTTCGCTTGGTGATTTCTTGATCCTTGATCAATGCTCCATGGATCCAACCGCTGACATCCAACGTGTTATGTTGACCATCAACGGAATGCCTTTTTTTCGCGCGAAAATTAAAGAAGGTAACCTTAAAATTTTAGAACACCCCTTGTACTATGAGGCAGACACAACTATGGCCAAATTTAAACCTGAAGACGAAGAGTCATCAGTCGATGATGAACATGAAGAGTCTGAGCTTGACTATTCCGATGACGAGTCTTTTGAGTTCGAAGAAACAGAAGCGGGAACAGAAACCGAACCAGAGAGTGCCGTCGAAGAATCGGAACTCGATGAAACTCATGAAGAACATGAAGATGATTCCTCTACTGCACATGAAAACGAAGAGAGCCACCACGAGAGAGCTCCGGCAGAAAATGCCCCAAAAAGGCAAGCGCCGGAATCAGAGTCGCATAAGTTAGAGAGCATCCCTTTATCAATTGTTGTTGAGGTGGGTCGTCTTCAAATATCGATGCAAAAACTCATGGAATTACAACCGGGCAATCTATTGGAACTGGATCTTAAACCAGAAAATGGTGTTGATCTAACTGTGAATGGTAAACGCATCGGAAAAGGTGAGCTCATGAAAATCGGTGAAGCATTAGGTGTACGTATATTAGACATAGCTTAGGAAACGTGGATTTTAATGGCTGACAAGGATTTTAATAAGCAGAGCACTTTACCCGCTTTAACGCCACAAAGCAAAGTGCCTGAGGCTGTTGAAATTCCTGCGACTATTGGTCCTTATAAAATTGCAAGCCTTCTTGAAAAAGGAGGCATGAGTGTTCTTTTCCTAGGAATGCGTCCGGAGACGCGAGAGCCTACTACAATCAAAGTTCTTTCCAAGAAATACCTGTCCAATCCTGAAGTCGTTGACCGTTTTCTTAAAGAAGCGGGCATCATTGCCATGGCGGATCACCCGAATATCGTCAAGCTTTATGGTCAAGGCGAATGGGAGGGCGGTCTTTATATTGCGATGGAGTTCATTCAAGGGATCTCACTACGCCAATACATCATGCAAACCCCGCTCTCTTTGCGGCGTTCGCTAGAAATCATTATCGACATTGCCTATGCGCTCTGCCATCTGCATATGCATGGCGTGATTCACCGAGATTTGAAGCCAGATAACATTCTCGTGTTGGAATCAGGAGCCATCAAAGTGATCGACTTTGGGATTGCTCAGCTCTTGACGGAAGAAGGAGCGAAAGGTTCCCCTGGCCGTCAAATGGTGATCGGAACACCCGTTTATATGAGCCCAGAGCAACGAGAAAATCCTGAAGCGGTTTCGTATCCATCGGATATTTATTCTTTAGGCATTATTGCTTACGAACTTGTTCTAGGGAAAATCAGCCACGGACAGATTCATTTGGGATTGATGCCGAAAGGTCTTAAGAAAATCTTGACAAAAGCCTTACAACCGGAAATAGAAGATCGTTATCAAGATGTTGTCGACTTTATTGCCGACATTTCCACTTACCTTAATTCGGCGAATATTAAAAAGGAACAAAATATAGGGGATCAGATTACGGAGATTTCGGAAAATCTGAAGCGTGCTCAGCTCATTCTCGCGCCGGAAAAGCCTCCGCAGTGGGAAGGGGTTGACGTAGGATTAGCCTCGTCCAAGATTATGACCGTTTCGGGCACCTATCATGATTTTTTTGAGCTTTCAGACGGATCTTATGGGGTGATTGCCGGAGAATCCTCCACAAAAGAAGCGGAAGGATTTGTGTATACGGCAGCTTCGCGGGGAATGATCCGTGCTTTATGCCGTTTAACTAATAAACCTAAAGAACTTGTGACGATTCTTAACGATTTGATTATAAAAGATCCAATGCGTCATATTTTGATTTTGAGTTATTTGATTGTGCAGCCGAAAGAAAACCAATTCAAGTACATTTGCTGTGGGAGCGGAAACTTGTGGTATTATCCGCCTAAAGCAACTGTGCCGGAGAAGATCGACAATAAAAATCTCGCTTTAGGGATTGATCCGTTTGTTGATTTTACAGATATCACCCATCCATGGAATCCTGGAGATACGCTTGTTTTAAACACGTTTGCCGGATTGCTCTCCAATCCTGAGCAGACGAATGAAACGGCAGCGGCGGCGGTAGCGGCGGTTGATCTATTTCAAGAAGCCCTTAACGAGTCTGTGAATCTTACCCCACAGCTCCAAGTGGACACGATTTTTAAAAGGCTTAAGACCTATTCTTCGAAAGCTATTTCCGACCGCTCGGTTTGTATTATTAGTCTGCGAAGAAATTCTTAGGAATTGTGTAAGAGTAATTTATACCGCGATTAGGTAAATGTTATGTTATTAAAGCCTGTTAGTAGAAGGTTTTTTTATGGACCCACTAGGTAGTCAAACTTCAAATAGCATTAATCATTCATTAAGTCACCGTCCAACGCGGCTAGCAAAAACACCAAATTCTCCCTTCGAACGTGTTAGCCAATCTGTAGATTCTCTATTTTTGAATCGTCCTCAAAGTTCTGAAAGAAATCACGAATCATATGATTTGACTGTTTTACGTGCAACCATGACAGATCCACAAAAAATCGGTGCGATGAAAATGAGGGATATCAGAAAAGGGTTTGATTATGGCATGACCGAAAATGATTTGGGATCAGCTAGTGAATATTTTGACGAGATGCTTGATCATCTGCGATTGGGCGGACATGGCAGTTTTGATGACACCGACGACGCGATGGGACGATTATATGACGCCATGCGGGTAGAGTATGGGGGCAACGGAAAAAAAACCTTACTTTTTTTAAAGCCACTAATCGATGGATCCCTTGAAAAAACATCTACACAATACAAAGAAGCTCTAGCTGTGTTCAAGGTGCAGTTGGAAGCTAAATTAAACGAGCGCTATAAATCCAAAAATGGGACTAACGAATCTCCGAAGGATCTAGAAGTTTTTGAGCAATTAGGCGAGAACTTATTGGATGGATTAAGGAAATTCTACACGATCGAGGATCCAACTAACGAAACGGAACAGCTTTTCAGAAATTTAATCGAAAAAACTGGATCAGAAAACATTTTGAAGATGTATGAACATCTGATTCGAAGTGAAGAAGAAGTTGGTTATAAAAAATTGCTCGTTATCGGGATGGTAAAAGCCTGTGGCGCACAGCACCGGTTGCTAGATATCGCTTATGATCTCTCTGCAGAAAGCTTCCAAAAGAATCCCGATATCGATTTTTCCAGCAACTTCCGCCTAACTGAAGCAGGAATAGAAGTGATTCTTGAACAGTTAAAGAAAAAGAAGCCCGCTTTTGAACAACTTTCGACTACCGTTTGTTTAAGCTTAGATGACTTGGCTGACGGAATAAAAAAAATGATTTTGGAAAAGCAAGAAAAAGGCTTTTTCTTTGCTAAAACCCTAGAACGCCATTTTCACATGTCTTCTGTTTATGTGGAAAAAGATGAAAAAGGGGATTACGATATGGTCGTCGTCGATTCCGCGGATCATACAAATTTTGCTGCAGGCTATATTCGTTTAGCCCTGCCTGAGAACACTCATTTGACCTTGCATTATGGACTGGTTTCTCGACAAAAAGATCATGTCAATTGTGCCGTTTTTTGCTTACGGGATTTTACTCAATTTGCTCAATATTCTGAAGGGATAATGCAATTTGTTAGAGATCCCGAGCGCTCCGGTTCGGTTTTAGAAGATCGTCGATTTGTCAAAGTTTTTAATTCCTCTACATCTGTGCTGGAAGATATTTCGGAGCATTTGCCCATTAGCTCCTTTATTTTTAATGTTTTGCCACCACAATTAATGAAATTGGCACAATCCTTAAAAGCACTTGTTCAATATGAAGATACACATCACATACCTGTGGGTTTGAACATGCGTCACATTAAAGAGAAAGTTGTTGGCAGCAAAGCAAAGAACATGGTGAACGCTAAAGTGACAGATTTCGCTTGGAAATACCACATGTTAATTTTAAGAACTTCATTGGAACAGCGTAGAAATGACCAATAGATCTGATTGAAGATCACAGTTTTTAAGCACAAGCAACGTTTAAAGCAAGTCGAAGAGTGTTTTTTTCAAACCCTCTAATACCTAACAGACCTGATCGAAGATCTTTGGAGTGCGGCAATTATTTGCCGTTTTCCGCCCACAAATTTAAGCACAAGCAACGTTTAAAGCAAGTCGAAGAGTGTTTTTTAAACCCTCTAATAAATAACAGACCTTACTGAGCGCAGCGAATTCTGTCTGTAAATGGAAATGTTTAAGAGAAGTGCCTCACAGTTCATCTATAAACGCTGTTAGCGCTTAAAAACTGTGATCTTCGAGCAGGTCTGTTAGTTGCTAGCGATTATGGAAAAAACACTCGTCGATTAGCTTTAAACGTAATTGGTAATTAACCAATTGCCTTGAACTGAGCCATGCCTTCATTGCGCAAGACGCACGCGGGACACTCTTTACACCCGTCACGCCTCATTCCTTGATAACAGGTAATCGTCTCTTCCCAAAGGAAATCTAAAATATCCAGCTCATGTCCAAGCTCCATCGTCTCTTTCTTAGACATCACGACAAGTGGTGTGCGTATTGTAAACTCCGGATCACCAAGATCGACGCGCAAAATTTCTTGCATCAGATCCATATATGCTCTGGAACAGTCTCGATACCCGGAATGATTGCCTTCAATGCCCATCACACCCATAAAAATCGATTTGGCGCCGAGGTGGTGCGCATGAATCGCCCCAAGCCGCGCCATCAATCCATTGCGTCCTACGACTAATGTGTTCGGAGCTTCACCCTTTACCTGCTTAATTTTGATCGCGCTATTCATAAGGGCATTGTCAGTAATTTCTTGTAAGCAGTGAATATCAAGCACAGCATGATCAACCTGCCAGCAGCCACAGATCTTGGCTGCTTGCTCGAGTTCTGGGGAGTGACGCTGCTGATAATCAAAAGAAAGGCTTAGAACGTTCTCTTTGCCGAATTCGCGAATGGCCAAGGCTAAGCATAGTGAGGAATCCATCCCGCCGGAATGAATGACAATCGTCTGCTTTTTCATTAGACTCCTTGGAATTCTTTATCCCTATCCATATCCATCTCAGGAGTTATGTGCATGAGATTCCACATGTTTTTAAAGCCTACACAACTCTTAAGGAGCTCTTCTTTCGTGCCTTCTGAAACCTTTTCGCCTTTTTCTAAAAAGATGATTTTGTCGGCATGTTCGATTGTCGAAAGTCGGTGGGCGATAATGATCTGCGTAACTTGTCCATGGAGCTGATGGATCGCTGTTTTAATATGATGCTCGCTGACGTTATCCAGAGAGGATGTCGCTTCATCCATGACCAAAATGGGGGCATTCTTAACAAGGGCTCTGGCAATCGCCAGACGTTGCTGTTGGCCGCCTGATAAATTTTTACCTGTTTCAGAAAGTTCTGTGGCATATCCTTCCGGTAACTGCGAAATAAACTCATCGGCATGGGCTTTGCATGCGGCCTCATGAATCTGTTGCGGTGTGTAATCGCGACCGTAGGAAATATTCCCTGCCACAGTATCGAGGAATAAAAAAGGTTTTTGCGGAATAAAGGCAATTTGATCGCGCAGGGATTTTTGTGTCATGGTCGTGATGGGCTTACCATCGATGCGGATCTCGCCTTTTTCAACGTCATATAAGCGGGGAAGCAATTGCACGATTGTCGATTTACCGGCACCGGTAGGTCCTACGATCGCTACTGTTTGTCCTTTTTTCACGTTGAAGCTTAAGCCTTTAATCACCCAGGCATCTTGGTAGCGAAACCACACATTGTCAAATTCGATTTCATGCTCGAATCCGGCAAGCTCTTCCGCGCCATCGTTATCCTGAATCTGAGGACGCAGCTCTAAGACTTCGAACATTCTTTCTGCAGCGGCGATTCCACGCTGAATATGCGCGTTTTCTTCCGCAAACTTTTTGATTGGCATGTAAAACATGTAGAGAAGCCCACAATAGACAAACACTTCTGTCATACTCATCTGCAACACGTAGAGTCCATAAAGCAGCGCCGTGGCTAAAAATCCCATGCCAATCACATGAACAATAGGACTTGTCGACAAATCATAACGCGCACTTTTTTGCTCTAAGACCGCCATGCGTTCATTCTGTTCACGGTATTTCTTCAGAGAAAAATCTTCCATCGCAAACACTTTTACTGTCTGAACACCCCCAAGGAAGTCGATGAGTACAGAAGCAAAGCGCTCCTGGTTTTGTTGTAATTGCTTAGAAATCCGCTTCACTCTTTTTGTCAAAAAGACAATAGGGAAGATAATGAGGGGAAATCCAAAAAAGATAATCAGTGACAATTGCCAGGATGTGAAAAAGCAGAGGGTTAATGTCGATAATGCTGTAAAAGGGGTCTGAAGATAATTCACTAGACAGGCATTAATCGACTCGGCAATCTGGGCGGCATCGCCTACGGCACGGGATGACAAGCTTCCCATGTTGTATTTCTGGAAGAAACTCATCGGTAGCGATTGGATGTGCTCAAAATACTTTTGTCTAAGGTCCTGACTGACTCTAATGGCGACTAAACGCGTAGCGTAGCGGTGAGAAAACAAGGTAACGGCCTTAAAAACCGCAGCAAAAATCAAAAGAATCGCAAGTCCCCACACAGTGTTTGTGAAAGGCATCACCTTTCCTACTCCACCAATGATTTTGTCGACGATGCCGCCGTGACCATTCAACTGCGAAATATAAGAGAGAACTTCGGGTTTCGTGATGACTCCTGTGTGGCCGGCATCAATCTGACTCCAACGCAGTTGTAACTGCTCATAAGTGATCTCAGATGCTGTCTGTAACTTGCCATCCACAATCGGAGCAAAGACCTCAAAAAAATCAGGTCCTTTTTGAGTAATAATGCCTAGGGCTAAAAATTCAAAATAGGAAGCAATCGTTAACAATAACATGGCCGCAATGGTGATTCCAAGGAGGATGCGGTGCTTGCGATTTTGTAGAGCAATTTGCAGGAGTTTTCTCATTTATTTTTTACATTCACCCATTTTACGGAATTTCAAATAACGTTGTTCCAAAAGAATCTCTTTAGGAATCATCTTCAGCATTTGCCACTGCTCAAGAATATAGTGCTTCACATTCTTATAAGTGAGTTCCTGATCGTGGTGAGCTCCGCCAAGGGGTTCGTTGATGATGGCATCAATAATCTGGAGTCTGAGCAAGTCTTCAGCATTAAGTTTTAGGGCGGACGCTGCTTCCACGTTTTTCCCTGCATCTTTCCAGAGAATCGATGCGCACCCCTCAGGGGAGATCACCGAATAATAGGAGTGTTCTAGCATGGCGAGCACATCACCGACACCCATTCCTAAAGCACCACCCGAGCATCCTTCGCCAATCACAACCACAATAATAGGTGTTGCAATCAGGCTCATTTCGCGCAAATTATGAGCAATCGCCCAGCCTTGACCGCGCTCTTCTGCTTCAAGTCCAGGATAAGCCCCCGGAGTATCTAAAAAGGAGACAACAGGTAAATCGAATTTTTCTGCAAGGCGCATCAGGCGCAAAGCTTTGCGGAAGCCTTCAGGACTCATCATCCCAAAATTGCGGTGCACGCGGCTCTCTGTGTCATTTCCTTTTTCTTGTCCAATCACCACGCAGCGCATGTCATCAATTTTAGCTAAACCGCCGATGATCGATTGATCATCCCCAAAAGAACGGTCGCCGCAGAGCTCGTGAAAGTCATGGCAAAGGTGTTTAATGTAATCAATGGTGTGGGGACGCGCGGGATGGCGACAAATGGTCACGCGCTGCCATGGAGTCAGACCCCCATAAACATGGCGTTTGAGTTCTCCTAACTTGCTTTCCAGCTTGCGGATCTCATTGTTGAACAAAGGATTATTCTGGTTCTGCTTCTTTAAATGATCGATGGCCTTGATATACTCATAGATCTGTTTTTCATGGGGTAAAATATCCAACTTATTAACCTCTATTTTTCGATTCCTGGCAACTTCGCATCGTGAAAATCTTTAACTAATTCGATGTAAGTTGGCTTCGTAATAATAACTGAGAATAGCTCCTCAATGTCTTCGGTCGCTAATCTTACACAGCCATCGCTCTCATACTTTCCAAGGCTTGACCTCTCTTCAGCCAATTCGCCTTTATTTTCTATCCAAGGAACTCCGTGGATCCCGAAACCTTTAGCTGTTACGCTGCAACCGGCAACTTCTTTGTCGAAGGGAATCCAGCGCGACCCAAAAATGCGGACCATCTCAATCTGCTTCCCGTTATGCGTGCCCAATGTCTTTGGCTTGTAAATCGCAATTTTGCTACCTAAACTATACTTGCCAAGCGGCGTTAGCAATCCTGACAACTTACCGCTGTCCGGACGACCAAGTCCAACTTGATAAGTTTTGACTAGCACGCGTTCATTTGTGTCGATATCATGGTAGTAAAACCACATCTTACTACGGGCTAGATCGACCACTAGATAAAAAATAATATTTTTATCGACGTTCAATACATTAAAGCGATCGCCTTCAGCAATGTCTTGCTTGAAGTAGTCTCGCTTACCATTCAAACTACGCGCGATGAAGTGCCTAGAGGTGGCGTAGTGGCTAGCGTAGTCGGAAAGCCATGCAGGGCGCCCTTTCTGCCATGCCGCGCGGCTTTTGTAAGTGATGGTTTCCACAATCGGGAACTTCGGGTCATGCTTATTAAAAAATTCGTCAATCCGATTAGCTTCCGGTAGTGTCTCGTCGCTTGTCTTATTTTGTAGAAGGGTCAATGCTGGGGGTAAATTTGCCACTGCAGGAGCATTCGCCTCAATCGGTTTCTGTTTGTTTGCAGCCAGAGGAGCAATTACCGGATCGATGACTTGGGTACTCTGGTTAAGCTCTATCTCAATGGGTACTCCAGCTGTCGTCGTTTCGGGAAGGACGACCTTCGTTTTGGGCTTCTTAAAAAAAGCGATTGTGCCAATTGTACCAAATAAGACTAAAGCAATCAATATCAATAATTTAGGGAAGGACATTATTACCTCTGTTCAGGCTCTCTAACCTTTTTGGTATAGTTATAAAAGTTTAACGGTATTTTGCCAAGGTTTTAACCCGAGGGCGCAAAAAAAAACAGGATATGCAGGGTCAGATAGGATAGCAGGATAAAAAGAACAAGACAGGCAAGATAAGCAAGATAGGTTTAACCGCTTACCTTTAAAAAAACTTTTACAAAGTCTTTGAAAGATGATCGATTAAACCTAGCCTGCGTATCCTGCCTGTCTTGTTCTTTTTTGTCCTACTGATCCTGCCAGATCCTGCATGTCCTGCTCTTCAGCCCCGTGGCTTCAGTAACATCCATTACTCAGATGCGTTTTCAATCAATTTGCGCATTTTTTTGCCTGGAGTAAACTTCACAGCACTGCGAGCTGGGATAATAATTGGCTGTTCTGCTTTCTTCGGATTACGTCCAATTTTTTGCTTGCGCTGAACAACTTCAAAAACACCGAAATCACGGAATTCAAGTCTCTCACCTTCAGATAGGCAATCTGTCATTTTATCCAAAAACGCTTGGATCACATGGCGAACATCATTAGGATGGATTCCTTTCTCTTGGGAAATAGAATTAATCAATTTTTTCTTCGTCATTGTGTTTTTGCTACTCAATGTTGTTGTCATACGCTGGAACTCCTTAAGGTTAGTAAGCGAAAGAATGTTATATCTTTTGTGACATGGATCAATCGCTGACCATGCCGTATTTTTCAATAGTTTTCATCTCATATTAATGAATAAAAGATTGGTTTCAAGAATATTTTTTACATTTTGTGATTTTCAGATCGAACTCACACGTATAAGCATCTTGTTTTTTTTACCTGCGGCAATCAGCATCATCCTGCCTTCAATAAGATCTTTATCTAATAAGCTGTAATTTTCATCGCTGATTTTTGCATTATTTAAATATACTCCCCCATTGCGTAGAAGCTTTTTAGCTTCACTCTTGCTAGGCTGTAGACCTATTTTCACAAGAAGATCAATGAGTTTGATATTTTCTACTTCACTTTTTTGTAAGGAGTGCGACGGCATATCGCCTGCAATACTTTCCAGTATTTGCGCATCCAAAACAGTTTCTGCTCCCGGGGCAGCCCCTTGGGTGACTCTTAAAGCGATTTGTAATTTTTCTTCGCCGTGCACCAGCCGTGTCACTTCTTCTGCGAGTCGTCTTTGTGCGCTATTATGAACATAATCAGATTCCAACATTATTTCTTCATAGTGGCGAATCTCTTTCATATCCATGAATGTCAACATGCACATCATTTTGATCACGTCAGCATCGTTAACACGCACGAGATACTGGTAAAACTCGTAAGGCGATAATTTCTCCGCGGAGAGCCAAATGGCCCCTTTTTCTGATTTTCCAAACTTCTGACCATCGGACCTGGTAAGCAAGGGGAAAGTTAGTCCATGGGCAGAAACCCCTTCAACTTTGCGAATCAAATCGGTTCCTGCGGTAATGTTTCCCCATTGATCGCTGCCGCCAATCTGCACAGTTACACCGTGGTTTTTATAGAGATAGAGAAAGTCGTATCCCTGTAAAAGCTGGTAGCTGAATTCGGTGAAACTCATGCCATCATCAGAATTTAAGCGTGCTTTCACACTATCTTTAGCCAGCATCGGGCCTACGCGGAAAAACTTTCCGATATCGCGTAAAAAATCGATAAAGGAGAAGCTCTTAAACCACTCATAGTTATTTAAGATAACAGAGTGTTTCAGGAACACCTCTAGATTCTTGCGAATCCCGTTCAAATTCACTTCGATGGATGCAGCATCAAGTAAAGAACGTTCTGTGCTCTTTCCTGAAGGGTCTCCAATCATACCAGTGGCGCCACCGACGATGGCTACCGGAGTATGGCCGCATCGTTCAAACCAGGCTAGTCCCATAACGGCAATCATGTTTCCAAGATGCAAACTATCGCTTGTCGGATCAAATCCGCAATATACTTTCATTGGTTGATTGGTCAATGTGCGAAGCTCTTCACTTGTCATTGCGTCAATAAAACCGCGCTCTTCTAAAACTGTTATTACATTCATTGTCATCTCATTCTGAAAGTTTAGCCATTTTGTGTCTTTAAGTAATTTTCTGTCAACCAACTAATGATCAAAAAAGAAAGAATTCTCTCTTTCTTATATATTGTAAAATATATTTTAATCCTATATATAAAAAGATATACCCACTTTTATGCCTATTACAAAAGGATATCTGATGAAAAATCCAGAGAAAGAAAGCCCTACGATTAAAAAGTACCGGAAGAAGCTAGAGAGCCAATTGGAAGAGGAGCATAAGCAAATTAATGCAAAATCCTTGGATATGGCAAAACGCGCTATAAAAGAGTCGTTGGTAAGACATTCTGAAGGTAGAATTCAGTTAAAGGACAAGCTTTTTGTTCTTTTTGATGAGAATCAGCATCCCGCAACTCCGAGAAGTAAATTTGTGCTGGAAAAAATTCGTGAGCTAAAAAGCGAAAGCTCGGAGAAAAAGTTCAACGCCACACAATTATAGATGACGGAGGGCTTGGTTTTTTTCTCTGTGGTCTCTGTGGTGAAAATTAGCCAACAACCTTCTTTAGAAAGGGTTTTTGATGTCAATGAACACCTGCTCAAACCCAAAATGCTCTTTTAAATGCTCCCCAATAGCGATTGGCCCCACACGTTCTGTAGCGGAATGTCCCAATGCATAGAAATTGACCTGTTGCTCAAACGCTTCGTGCCAAACGGGTTCATCAAAATTGCCCGTGATAAAACAATCGGCTTTTAACGCGACCGCTTCTGAAATCGATTTATAAGCGCCACCTGAAATTAACGCAGCACTTTTGACCTGGTCCTTGCCTCCAAGAGCAACATGAGCTTTATGCCCGTAATAGGTTTCCAATTTTTGCTGAAAGGCTTCTTTCGAGAGGGAATCAAATGTCCCCATGACGCCAAGTGGAAGGCCTCCTACAAAAACGGGTTGCAAATTTGCCCAGCCTAAATCCTTAGCCGCTTTCCAATTATTGCCATAGCGTTGATCAATATCTAATGGTAAATGGTAAGCGATCAACGAAATGTCATGCTTTAAAAGGAGCGCTAATTTTTTTCGTTTCACACCGGTAATGGCGTGGCTATCTTGGTTCCAAAATATGCCGTGATGGACAATAAGTGCTTGAACCCCAAGTGCTAGAGCCTCTTCAATTGTGGCCAAACTAGCAGATACTGCCGTTGCGATTTT
>Ga0105045_10001789_pt1 | contig 17752 bp, 11 predicted proteins | sample MAT02_FD_78089 | JGI IMG/M metagenome (GOLD analysis project Ga0105045, IMG submission 78089) | Freshwater microbial communities from Lake Fryxell liftoff mats and glacier meltwater in Antarctica - MAT-02 (megahit assembly) | ecosystem: Environmental > Aquatic > Freshwater > Ice > Liftoff... | reverse complement strand
GTAAACCGCGTTGAACGCCTGTTCGTTGGATGCGTTCCCCGCAGGGAGAGCTTGCAACAGCCTTGGGATGATTTGCGATTCAATCACCTCCAGCAGTGATGCCTTGCAACGCTGGGATTCCAGCGTTTTTTCCTGCGGATCCGCAAACTTTCTTTGTGCTGACTTCCCATTCGATGACTGCATGCCAGACATACCCACGGGATCGCCGGGTCGACCCACACCATAGTCCTGGGAAAACTGAGTACCTTTGGCCAGGTTCATTTTGTCTCCATATGGTTTGGGTCGTCGTCTGGTAACGGCTCTGTAACTCACGAAAGAATCCTAGCATCGTGCCCTTCCGCTTGGAGGAGTTTTTTCTCATGGTTAACCCGATGGATGCAGTGCAACATGGAGTGCGCCCAGAGGAGGCCGCTTCCATAGCGTACGCCGTGCTTCAACCCCTATTGTCAACTTAGCATTACATGTGATAATGTACCGATCTATTTACTAACTCCCCTATTGCCATGGCTGTTTGGGCTCTTGGACTGAATCACGCGACCGCACCTGTGGATGTTCGCAGCAAGTTCGCCTTTGGCGCGGAACAGCTTGGCGCAGCATTGACCGAACTGCGACGGAGCTTGGTGGGCGATGTAGAGGCCGCCATCCTGTCAACCTGCAATCGAACCGAGTTGTATTGCGCGGGCAGCCATCATCAGATGGCCCGGACACTCTCGTGGCTCTCGGAGATAGGTCGGGTTCCAGTAGAAACCCTGCGGCATCATTCGTATGGTCTACAGGACGTACAGGCTGCGCGCCACGCATTCCGGGTTGCCAGTGGGCTGGATTCCATGGTTCTGGGCGAACCGCAAATTCTGGGTCAGATGAAAAACGCAGCGCGCGCCGCTGCTACCACGGGTGCTCTGGGGCCAATGCTCAACCAGCTCTTCCAGCGGTCATTTTCAGTGGCCAAAGAGGTTCGCAGTTCGACGGATATTGGGGGCCAGTCCACCAGCATGGCAGCAGCAGCGGTGCGACTGTCTGGCCAGTTGTTTGAAGACCTGAGCGAGACGCGTATTTTGCTGGTGGGTGCCGGAGACATGATCGATCTTTGCGCCGCACACTTTGCTGCAAAGAAACCCAAAAACATCACCATCGCCAATCGCACCGAGCAGCGTGGTGAACGTCTGGCACAAAAGTATGGCGGGCAGGCCATGCCGCTGGCCAATCTGCCCGAGCGCTTGCACGAATTTGACATCGTAGTGAGTTGTACGGCCAGTACATTGCCGCTGATTGGTCTCGGTGCGGTGGAAAGCGCGATCGAAAAGCGCAAAATGCGACCCATGTTCATGTTGGACTTGGCAGTACCGCGTGACATAGAGCCCCAAGTCAAGCACCTGCCGGACGTATACCTTTACACGGTAGATGACCTGCGCGAGATAGTTCAGCAAGGGCGTGCACATCGGCAAGCCGCAGTGACCCAGGCCGAATCCATCATCGATTCGGGCGTCCAGAATTTTGTCCAATGGATGGACGGTCGCAGCCACGTCGGCCTGATCCAGCAAATCCAGACTCGCACCGATAGCTGGCGGCATGCCGAGATCGCACGCGCGCAAAAATTGCTGGTCAAGGGTCAGTCCATGGACGACGTGCTGGAATCACTCTCACGAGGCCTGGTCAACAAGTTGATGCACGGTGCCATCGGTGAATTGCACGACGCCCAGCCCATGGACAGGGACCGCGTTGCGGCCACGCTTCAAAAAATGTTCCTGAGCGCAAAGTGCCCGCACGAAGCGACCACGAAGCACGCCGAGCCGTAAAGCAGTAAGTGCGCCCCGCTTCGGAGACTGGTTGGTTCCGCTGCCAAGGCATCGTTTGCCGGTATGCCCGGGGCATCCATGAACCTCCGAGGCAATTGATACCATGACATCTTCACGCAGAACATTCGTTATTCATTCTCTGGCTGGTGCAGGCGCATTGGCCGCTGCTACCGTAACTTTTCAGGCACATGCGCAAGCTGCGTTGTCGGAAACCGGCCCGCTGGCCGTCGCTCTGGGCTACAAGGCCGATGCCAGCAAGACCGACAAGACGAAGTACCCGAGATACGCTGCAGGGCAGAACTGTACAAATTGTGCGATCTTTGCGGTCAAGGCCACTGACGCGATGGGTGCTTGCCCGCTCTTTGCCGGCAAGCAGGTTTCCGCAAAGGGCTGGTGCAGCTCGTACGCCAAGAAGGCCTGAAGTCGCGGACCCTCACTGCGGCACAGCGCTGCAGGTTCGACTGGACCGCGCGCATCACACTGCAGTCAGAGCGCAGAACCTCCATTCCCTGCAAACCCACGTCGCACAACGACGAACGCGCTCTCGGCAGGATGGGACTTCAGACGACTATCGACGCCTTGCAGGTCCGTAGGCCGGGCCTGTGCAAATGACACTTTCCAGGAGTGCGTCGACCATGACCCAGATCGCATACCTCGGCACCGGCTTGCTCGGTGCCGCATTTGCCGAGGCCGCCGCCAAGCGCGGCGACATCGTCACCGTGTGGAACCGTTCGGCCGACAAGGCGCGCGCGCTCGAGGCTTTTGGCGTCAAGGTGGCGGTATCGCCGCGCGAAGCCGTGCGCGGGGCACAGCGTGTGCATCTGGTGCTCAAGGACGATGCCGTGGTGGAAGAGGTGCTGGCGCAGGCGCGCGACGGGCTCCTGGCGGGCGCTGTCCTCGTGGACCACACCACCACCTTGCCGGCCTTGACTGCGTCGCGACTGCAGCGACTCAACGCCGATGGGATGCCGTATCTGCATTGCCCGGTGTTCATGGGCCCGCCCGCAGCGCGCAACGCGCAGGGTTCGATGCTGGCGTCCGGGCCCAAAGCCGTGTTCGATGGTGTGCAGGCCGATCTCGCCCGCATGACCGGTCGGCTGGAGTACCTGGGCGAGCGCGGCGACCTCGCTGCCGTTTACAAGTTGTTCGGCAACGCGCTCATCATCGGCCTGGGTGGAACGATGGCCGATATCGTCACCATGGCTGGCAGCGCCCAGGTGGATGCGCACGATGCGCTCAAGCTGATCGGCATGCTGGACCTCAACGCCATGGCCGCGCGCGTCGGTGCCAGCATGGCGCAACGCGACTTCACGCCCACGTTCGAGCTGTCGATGGCGCGCAAGGATGTCGGCCTGATGCTGAAAACTGCCGGTGACAAGCCCTTGGCTACCTTGCCTGGCGTGGCCGCGCGCATGGACCAGTTGATCGCAGCCGGTCATGGGCGCGCGGGCACCGGCGTGATGGCCATCGACGCCGGAAACTGAGGCCGCAGGCGCAACGCACGATGTTCCCGTGGTACTGTTCGGTGGTGCTGGTGGGCAGTGGCTACCGCCCAGATTCCATCGATCAAGGAGAACAACATGTACAAACGTATTTTGGTCACTACCGACGGGTCCGATCTGTCCGGCAAGGCGGTCGATCACGCGATTGCATTGGCCAAGGTGCATGGGGCGGAACTGGTCGCGCTCAAGGTCACGCACCTGCGCGCGGACGACCACTGGGACGGTCAAATCCGGGGCGACGCGGTCGAGAAGGGCGAGCAGGAGAAGCGCTGGGGCGCAGCCTCACAGGCGGTCGTCGATGCAGTCAGGGTATTGGCAACTGAGGCGGGCGTGACGGCCATCGCGCTGACCCAAAAATCGAACTTCGTTGCCGACACCGTGATCGAGGTTGCCAAAAAGCACGACTGCGACCTGATCGTCATGGCCTCGCACGGTCGCAGAGGCCTGGCACGGGTGCTGCTGGGCAGCGAGACGCAGCATGTGCTGACCCATTCGCATATCCCGGTGCTGGTGCTGCGTTGAGTGGCTTGTCGGTTACTGCCGCCCGACGACGGGTTGCAGTGTCAGCGTGCTGCGGGTGTTTGCAGCTATATCTGCCTCGGCCAGCCATTGGCGCACATATCCGCCTTCGCTGTAGGTTTTGGCCTGGTCACGGTAGTGGCGGTCGAACAAGACCCCGCTTTGCCCGACCGGGTTGATGCCCAGCGCCTGCGCGGGGTTTGCGAAATCGATCACGCGCCGGGTCGATGGGCCGTAGGTCACTGCCCAGGGGGCCGGGCCAATGGGCGTGCCCAGCGCATTGGGTAATTCGCGTCCGCCCGGTGCTGGGAACGGACCGACGCTGAACAATTTGTCCAGTGGCTTTTGTTGTCCCAGAGGATGGTTGTGCGTCACCGTGTGGGCCTGGCCCCAGGCCCACCGACGCGTGTCGCTGCCCAGCGCCGCGCGCAGGTGGTCGATGGCCGAGCGCCAGGCTTTTTGCACCGTATCGGCGCGGGTTTCCACCACCGTAGTCGTGCGTTGGTCGTCCCACCAGGGCGAACCGGCGTCCGTCACCAGGCGGGGCAATGCGAAATCGAGCGAACGGCTGCCCAGCAGGTTCTTGAATTGCACTTCGCCGAGCTCGTCAAACATGGCTGCGTGCGCGATGGAATACAGTAGTTGCACGAAGATACTGGGTTCGATTTTGTCAACCGTGTAGCTGCCGTCCCAGGTGCTGAGTTGATCGAGCAGTTTGCGTTCCACCGGATCGGTCACGATACCTTGCAACACGGGCAGCAGCGGCGTCAGGACACGTCGGGCGTACGCATTGGTCACGTCGCGCTGCATCGCCTGGCTTTGCGCGACATCGGCTTTTTGTGGATTGTTCTGTAGCAGGCCGACCAGCCGCTGTACCCGGTCCGGTGGCTGGTAGTAACCGGGAATCTCGATGCCACTGGTCACGGTTGGCTGGTGGTTGGCCGAGACGATGAATCCGCGCTGTGGATTTTCTTCCTGTGGGTTGTCGGCAAACGGGTGGAAACCGGGCTTGTCGGCCTCGCCTTTGGCGGCGTCGAGCAGGAAGCTCGGGTTGACCCCGGGCGGCCGTAGCGGCAATTTCGCGGCGGCCCACCAGCCGATGTCACCCTCGGCATTGGCCCACACGATGTTCAATCCGGGTGCATGGATCTGGCTGGCGGCCTGGCGCGCCTTGGCCAGAGTGTCGGCGCGGTTGAGTGCGTAAAACGCATCCAGGATCGGATTCTCGGTTTCCAGAAACGCCCACCACATCGCGACCGGTGTATTGCCGTAGTTGTCAGGATAGGCATCGGTGACGATAGGCCCGTGGGGCGAGCGTCGCAGTTGCAGCACGACCGGTTCCGCATCCTTGACGGTGATGGTTTCGCTGCGCTTGACCAGTTCGACCCAGCCATCCCGGTGCCAGACCTGGTTCGGGTTGTCGGGGTTGGTCTTTTCCACCACCAGGTCGATGTCGTCGTTCTGAAACATCGTCATGCTCCAGCCAAAGCGGGAGTTGTGGCCCAGCAGGGCCAGCGGGTTGAGCACCTGGAAATGCCCGTACAGTTCCATGCCCGGTGCGCGCAGATGGGCTTCGTACCAGACCGATGGCGCGGCAAAACCGATGTGCGGATCGCCCGCCAGCATCGGCTTGCCGCTGGCGGTGCGGCTGCCGGCGATGGCCCAGGCGTTGCTACCTTCCATCGCGGGCATGAGGGCAGCGTCCATGACCTGACGGACCAAGGTGCTGACCCGCTCCAGGCCTTGCCGGTCGCTGCGCGAGAGTTGCGCCATCGCGCCAGGCGTCTCGACGCCGTTGGGATACCAGCGCAGGTCGAACACATCGAGGTATCTGGTCCCCAACCTGTCACGGATATGGGTCATCACCGGCTCGGTCTTGAACGCCGAGGCGAAACTGAAAGCCAGGTAGCCTGCCACCGACAGTGTGTCTTGCGGTGTGAAAGGCCGCTTGGGTATGCCCAGGATGTCGAATTCGATCGGTGCCGGATGGCTGGCCTGGTACTGGTTGACGCCGTCCAGGTAGGCCAGCAGCGCCTGGAAGGCCGGCGTGGACTTGTCGATTTGGGCGACTGTGGCATCTGCATGGTGCCGAATCGCCAGCGTGCGGAACAGGCGGTCGGTGTCGATCAGCTTGGGGCCCAGAATCTCGGCCAGTTCACCACGCGCCAGACGGCGCGCGACCTCCATCTGAAACAACCGGTCTTGCGCGTGCAGGTAGCCCAGTGCGCGGTACATGTCCGCCTCACTATTTGCCTGGATATGGGGCACGCCACGCTCGTCGTAGCGCACCGTTACCGGTGCCTGCAGGCCGCTCACAGTGAGCGAACCAATGCGCTGCGGCTGTTTGCCATGCAGGTACCAGGCCAGGGCGGCCCCAGCCAGCCCGACCAGCAACAGCAAGGCCCAACCGGTTCGTTTCAGGATACGTATCATGCGTTGGGCTTCGCTGCGGCTCAAGGCCAGTGGGGATCGCCGGATGATAGCCGGGGGCCTGTGTGGGCGCGGACGTCAGCAGGCTCTCAAGCGCAAATCCGGCAGTCGGCTGCGGTTGGCAGGTTCAGCGGTCGGCCGATGCTGCCTGCACCGCCGCCGCGTCCAGCGCCTTTTGCGCGAATTCCGCCCGCAATGCCTTTAGCTTGGCGCGCGGGTCTTCCCGGGCGGTGGTGGCATCCAGCGCCATCTCGGCGATGAAGCGGCTCGGTTGGGCGGCGACCATCTCTCGGCCCTTTTTGCGTTTACGGGTCCAACTCACCGCCAGGCTGCGCTGAGCGCGGGTGATTCCCACATACATCAGTCGGCGTTCCTCCTGCAACCGTTGCAACACGCCTTCGCTCATCGGTCCGTCTGCCTTGCCGGTGGGGTTGTCGTCGTCGCCAAGCTTGAATGGCAGCATGCCTTCGGTCACGCCCACCAGCATCACATGCGGCCATTCCAGGCCTTTGGCAGCATGCAGGGTCGACAAGGTCACCACGTCCGGATCGGTGTCGCGTTCGCTGATGGTGGACAACAACGAGATCGTTTGCGCGACCGCCAGAAGACTCTTGGATTCAGCGGCGGTGGTCATGCCGGCGGCGTCGTCGATCTGGCCACCACAACGCGCTGCCATCCAGTCGCAAAACTCCAGCACGTGGGTCCAGCGCGCTGCGGCGAGCTTCTCGCTGTCCTCGCCGTCGTACAGGTGCTTCTCGAAGCCGATCTCGGTCAGCCATTCGGTCAGGAACGCGCGCGCAGCGTCTGCTCCCTGCGTGTGCCGGGCGCGGTGCTCCAGGTCGTTCACGTAACGGCCGAACTCATGCAGGCTACCCACCGCGCGCGCCGCCAGACTGCTGCCCAGGCTGGAGCGGAACAAGGCTTCGAACAGGCTGACCTTGTATTGCCCTGCGAACACGCCCAGCTGCGCCAGACTCTGGTGGCCAATACCGCGTTTGGGTGTGGTGACCGCACGCAGGAACGCCGGGTCGTCGTTGTTGTTGACCCAGAGCCGGAACCAGGCGCACAAATCCTTGATCTCCATGCGGTCGAAAAAACTCTGGCCACCCGAAACCTTGTAAGGAATCTGCGCCTTGCGCAGCGCCTGCTCAAACACCCGGGCCTGGTAGTTGGCGCGGTACAGCACCGCAAAGTCCCGCAGCTCCAGGCTCTGCGGCTGCCCGGTGATGGTGGTCGTGGTTCCCGCGCGCAGACTCTGGATACGCGCCACCGCGCGTTCGGCCTCGTGTTCCTCGTGGTCGGCATCGGCGATGCGCACCGGTTCGCCTTCGCCCAGATCGCTCCACAGATTTTTCGGGAACAGCTTGGGGTTCGGGCCGATCACATTGTTCGCTGCGCGCAAGATGGCCGATGTCGAGCGGTAGTTCTGCTCCAGCTTGAAAACCTTGAGCGCTGGGAAATCGATCGGCAGCTGGCGCAGGTTGTCCAGCGTGGCACCGCGCCAGCCGTAGATCGACTGGTCGTCGTCGCCGACCGCCGTGAAACGCGCATCCTTGCGTTCGATACCCCCCACCAGGTACTTGAGCACGGCATACTGCGTGGCGTTGGTGTCCTGGTATTCGTCCACCAGCACATGACCCAGCGCGGCCTGCCACTTTTCGCGTACCTGCGCATGTTCGTGCAACAGCTTGAGCGGCAAACCGATCAGGTCGTCGAAGTCGACGCTCTGGTAGGCGCTCAGCCGTTCTTCGTAACGCGCCATGATGCGCGCGGTGATGCGCTCAAGTTCGTCCGCTGCCTGGGCTTCAGCCTGCACAGCGTTGAGCCCCCTGTTCTTCCAGCGGCTGATTGTCCACTGCCATTGGCGCGCCGTGGCAGCGTCGGTACTGCCGCCACAATCCTTCAGGATGCTGGTGATGTCGTCGCTGTCCAGGATCGAGAAGTTCGCCTTCAGGCCCAGCGCCTTTCCGTCCTGGCGCATCATGCGCACGCCCAGCGCATGAAACGTGCAGATCACCAGCTCGCGGGCCGGTGCCCCCACCAGCGCCTTGGCCCGTTCCCGCATTTCGGCCGCCGCCTTGTTGGTGAAGGTGATCGCGGCGATGCGCCGGGGCTCCATGCCGGTCTGGATCAGCCGCGCGATCTTGTGGGTGATGACCCGCGTCTTGCCCGAACCGGCCCCGGCCAATACCAGGCACGGGCCATGGAGGTAGTTGACGGCTTCTTGTTGGGCGAGGTTCAGACTGGGGGGTGGGCGAAGCGCAGCAGACATGCAGGGCAGACAGACTCGGGAAAAGCGGGGCGGAGACCCATCATACCGAGCGAAGGTAGCATGCCCGCGTCCGCGACAATCGGTCGATATGTCACGCTCCATTGCTCACCTCGCCGCTTTTCACGCCGATGCCGACCTTCTTCCGGTGGCGCGGCCGCTTCCTGGAGTAAGACATGGTGTTCGAGCCTGAACTGCGCGGCCCATCCGTCGCTGGCGGTTGGCCAGTGTGGATGGTCGGGGTAGCGGTCTTCGTATTGTCCCTGGCATTGGGCGCGACCCTGTTGTCGCGCTTTCAAGCTGATCGGCAACGTTTGCAGCGAGCTGAGGTGGTGCATCTGTCCAAGGAACGCGCGATGGTCCTGCAGCGCAGCTTCGAACGGATGATGGCGATCAACCACGCCCTGGCTGCGCTGGTACACCAGGGTAATGGCGAGATCGAGAATTTCGACGCCGCTGCGACGCAATTGCTCCGCAATAATCCGCGGGTCCAGGCGATCGCCTTGTCGCCCGCAGGGATCGTGCAGTATGTGGTGCCACGGCCGGGCAATGAAGGACTGATCGGACTCGACCAGCTCAACGATCCGGTCCAGCAGCGCGAGGCTGTTTTTACCCGTGATACCGGTCGTCCAACGCTGGCCGGGCCGATGCAACTGGCGCAGGGTGGACAAGGCGTCGTCGGCCGCCTGCCGATCTTCCTGCCCGTGGCCGGTGGTGAGCCCCGGTTCTGGGGTTTTGCCAACGTGACGGTTCGCATGCCTGAATTGCTCGGGGGTGGGGCGCTGGGCGACCTGCCAGCGCGCGGCTATGACTACCGCTTGTCGCGCGTGCTTATAGACACTGGCTTGCAGCAAATCATTGCCACATCGGTGACAGGGTCGATTCCGGCTCCGGTGCGTCAGAGTCTTGAGGTGCCCAATGGCGCATGGAGCCTGGAAATGGTTCCTGTTGGTGGATGGGGTCAAGGCCTGGGGCTGGCCTGGGACGCCGCCGCAGTCTTTCTGTTCAGTCTCTTGCTGGCCACTTTGGCCCAGGCGCTGGTGCGGCAACGGCGTTACAAGATCGGCCTGGAATCCTTGATGCTGCAACGCACCGCCCAGATGCTGTCCACGCAAGACCAATTGCGCTCCACCGTCGAGGCGATCCGCGACCCGATCTTCGAGATCGACCTGCAAGGCGTCTACTACAGCTGCTACGCGCCCACTGACAGCATGTTGCCGATATCGGCTGATGGTTTTGCCGGCCGTACGGTTTTCGACATATTGCCGCGCGACGCAGCCGAGGTGACCATGGAGGCCTTGCGCTGCGCCCATATCGACGGCCATTCGCAGGGCGAGCAATACAAGCTCGAACTCGAGCAGGGCTCGCGTTGGTTCGAGTTGTCGGTCGCGCGCAAGCAGGCTGACGGTGCAAAGGTGCCCCGTTTTGTCGTGATGACACGCGACATCACCGGTCGCAAGATAGCCAAGAGCGAGATTCGGCGGTTGGCTTTCTACGATCCGCTGACAGACTTGCCTAACCGCCGGCTGCTGCAGGACCGCCTCGAACACGCGTTGACGGCAAGCGTGCGCAACCGCCGGCTCGGCGCATTGCTGCTGATCGACCTGGACAATTTCAAGTCGCTCAACGACACCTGGGGCCATGACAAGGGAGACTTGTTGCTCAAGCAGGTGGCACAACGTTTGCGCGCCTGCGTGCGGGAAGTCGACACCGTGGCGCGATTGGGTGGCGACGAATTCGTCGTGCTGATCGACGATGCCGGCGCGACCGCTGCCGACGCGATCGCGACAGCGCGTACGGTGGCAGAGAAGGTGCTGGAGCGGCTGGGCGCGCCCTATGACATCGAGGGCCGGGAGCAACTCAGCGGCAGCAGCATCGGCGTGTCCTTGCTGGGCACCGAAACCCGCACAGTGGAAGACGCGCTCAAGCGTGCAGATGTTGCGATGTACCAGGCCAAGGCGGGCGGCCGCCATACGCTGCGCTTCTTCGACCCGGCGATGCAGGCTGAGGTTGAATCGCGCGCTGCGCTGGAGGTCGATCTGCGCGAAAGCCTGCGTCAGGATGCGCTCACACTGCATTACCAACCGCAGGTTGGGCCCGGCGATCGTGTGCTGGGTGCCGAGGCCTTGCTGCGTTGGAGCCACCCGGTGCGGGGTCCGGTGTCGCCGGGCACGTTCATTCCGGTGGCCGAGCAGTCGGGCCTGATCGTCGAACTCGGCGAATGGGTGTTGCACCAGGCCTGCGCGCAGCTGGCCCGGTGGGCGACGCAGCCGATCACCGAAGCGCTGACGCTGGCGGTGAATGTAAGCGTGCATCAGTTCCGGCAGGCCGATTTTGCCGACAAGGTCGGCCAGACGTTGACGCACCACGGTGCCAATGCGTCGCGTCTCAAGCTTGAAATCACCGAGAGCATGTTCGCGCACGACCAAGACTCCATCATCCACAAGATGCGCCAGATCCGCAGCTTGGGAGTCGGATTCTCGCTCGACGATTTCGGCACTGGCTATTCGTCGCTGAGCTATCTGCGCCGTCTGCCGCTGGACCAGCTCAAGATCGACCAGGCTTTTGTGCGCGAGGTGCTTACCGACGCCAACGATGCCGCAATCGCCCGCACGGTGATCGCATTGGGACAAAGCCTGGGGCTGTCCGTGATCGCCGAAGGCGTCGAGTTGCAGGGCCAGCGCGACTTTCTGGCCGCGCACGGCTGCGACATCTGTCAGGGTTACCTGATCAGCCGGCCGTTGCCGATCGCGCAATTCGATCAGTTCGTGCGCACCCACGCGGCGAGATAGTGTCCGTACTGCCGTGCGGCAGGCCCACCGAGGTGCCGCTGTGCGTCAGATCGCCAGTGGATCCACGTCCACCGCCCAACGCAGCAGGCCGCGTCCAGCCTCGCTCTGGCGTACGGTGTGCAAGAGCGGATGCCATGCGTGCAGAAAGCGCTGCAGGGCGACGCGCGAGCGGCTCTCGACCAGCATCTGGGTGCGTTCGACGTTGGCCACGCGCTGCACCGCCATCGGAATCGCCGGATACAACACGATCTGCGCGAATCCCGCCATCTCTGACAGCTGCGATTGGGCCTGCGCGCGGGCTGCGTCCAGGAACGTCTGCGCCGCCGCCTGGGTGCGCGCCTCGGCCCGCAGCAGGGCCTGGAATGCAAATGGCGGCAGACCGGCGCTGGCGCGGTCCCGTAGCTGCTGTGCGGCAAATGCCGGGTAGTCGTGGCGTTTGAGCGCCTCGAACAGCGGGTGCGCCGGTTGGAACGTCTGGATCCACATCTCGCTGTGGCCACTGACCGTCGCATCGCGGCCGGCCCGGCCCGCAGCCTGCATCAGCAGGCTGAACAGCCGTTCGGGCGCGCGAAAGTCGCTGGAGAACAACGCGTTGTCGGCATGGATCGCCGCCACCAGCGTGATGCGCCGGAAGTCATGGCCCTTGGCCACCATCTGCGTTCCCACCAGCACGTCGACGTCACCCGCATGTACCTGCGCCAGTTGCGCCTGCAGGCTGCCGCTGTGTCGGGTGCTGTCGGCGTCGATGCGCGCCACATGCACCGGCGTGCCGTCCGGGTTGCCGGGCGTGCGCGACCCTGCGCGCCGGACATCGGCCAGCAGTTCGGCCAGATGCTCTTGCAGCCGTTCGGTCCCGCGTCCGATCGGGGCGATATCCTGGTTGCCGCACTCCGGGCAGGCGCGTGGCACCGGTTCGGCAAACCCGCAATGGTGGCAGCGCAGGCTGCGGTCGATTTTGTGGAACACCCGGTAGGCGCTGCAATAGGGGCAGGCGCTCTTCCAGTCGCAGGCACCGCACTGCAGCACTGGCGCATATCCGCGCCGGTTCAGGAAGATCAGGCTTTGTTCGCCCACAGCGATGCGCTGTTGAATCGCCTCCAGCAGCGGCGGGGCGATCACGGCGCGCCGGGGCTGGTGGTTCATGTCGACACGGCGCACCAGCGGCAAGCGGGCCTGTGCACCGACGCGGCTGGGCATGTGCAGCCGGGTATAACGCCCACCCTCGGCTTGCGGCCGGCTGTGATGCCAGCTCTCCAGCGACGGCGTGGCCGATCCCAGGATCACCTTGGCACCTTGCACCTGCCCACGGTAGACGGCCAGGTCGCGGGCAGAATACCTTGCGCCTTCCTGCTGTTTGTAGCTGGGGTCGTGTTCCTCGTCGACCACGATCAGTCTGAGCCGGGGCATGGAGGCGAACACCGCCATGCGGGTTCCGAGCACGATGCGCGCCGTGCCCAGGTGCGCTGCCAACCAGCTACGCAGGCGCTGAGGGTTGGTCATGCCGCTATGCAGCGACACCACCGCCTCGGGCCCGCAGGACGCGGCGAAACGCGCCAGGAATCGTTGTTGCAGCTGCGGCGTCAGGTTGATCTCGGGCACCATCACCAGCGCTTGTGCGTCGGGCTCACGCTGCAGCAGTTCCTGCACGCTTTGCAGGTAGACCTCGGTCTTGCCGCTGCCGGTGGCACCGAACAACAGAAAACTGCCCGCGCCCTGGCGCAGTTCCTCCATCACCGATTGCTGCTCGCGGCTGAGTGGCAAACCCTGCCCGGCCGCGTCGGGCGCGTCGGTTGCAGGAGTCGGGTCGCAGGAGGATGGGCCCTCGGATGCCCTGCGCTGGGCGACGGGTCTGCGCAGCCGACGCTGCAACTGTGTCTCGCTGAGGTCGCGCAAGGGCGGCGGCAACGCCGACAGGGCGACTTCGCCGGGCGCGCGTTGGTAATAGTCGGCCGCAAACTCCACCAGACGCCGCCAGCTGGCATCGAGCGGCGGCAAGCCGCTGAGCACCGCCGACACCGGACGCAGCCGGGCTGCGTCGGGCATCTCGGTGTGCCCCGGTGCCATGTCCCACACCACGCCAAGCGTTTCGCGCCGACCCAGAGGAACCCGCACCAGGCTGCCCGCCGACAGTGGCAGCTCACTTTGGTAGGTCAGCGCGCCGCCAATCTGGCTATGCGCCGGCGTTGAGACCAGAACGGAAATCAGGCACGCCATGGCAGAGCGAGGCTTGGGGCATTTTCTTGAAGTGAACTTGTGAAACCCGACTTAAGTGATTGATCTGTAAGCGCTTTAGTTCTGATCCCGATTTTCTGTGGATAACTTTGTTGATATCCCTGTGCGGCCAGCGCGCAAGCCTTGCAAACAAAGGCGCTGGCTGGATTGCCCATCAAAAGAGCAGGGATTCAATATCTATAAAAATCAATGACTTACAGAGACTACGGGTTTCGTAGCGCGGTGCGATTGCAAGGCCGGTGGGTGGCGCGCTGGCGCATGTTTTTTGTGAATAAGTCAGGGTTCACCAACCTGCGGCCCCCAACCTGTGGTAGGCGCAGGCAGGCGCCGTCATTGGCGCATCTGCCGCGATACGCTATGCACCGCATCCACCAAAACCGCTACGTTTTCTGGCGCGGTGTGTTGGCTGATGCCATGGCCGAGATTGAAGATGTGGGTCGGACCGCGCTGGTCGGGATCGCTGGCGCTGGCCCAGTGGGGCGCGCCGAAACTCTCGAGCACCCGGCGCACTTCGGTCTGGATCTGGGTCGGACCGGCAAACAGCACGTTCGGATCGATATTGCCTTGCAACGCCTTGCCGGTCCCCCCCACCGGACCGCCGACACTGGCCCGTGCCTGCGCCAGATTGACGGTCCAGTCCAGGCCGAGCACCTCACAATCGAGTCGCCCCATTTCCTCCAGCCACAGGCCACCGCCCTTGGTGAATACGATGCGCGGTATCACCACCCCGTTGTGGTGTCGGTGGAGTTGGGCCAATACCCTGGCGGTGTAGGCCAGGCTGAATTCCTGAAAAGCGCCGTCGGCCAACACACCGCCCCAGCTGTCGAACACCATCACCGCCTGTGCGCCAGCCTCGATCTGCGCGTTCAGGTAAGCGGCCACCGCGTCGGCATTGATGGCCAGCATGTGGTGCATCAGGTCAGGCCGGGCGTACAGCATGGTCTTGACCAACCGGTAGTCGTCGGAACCGGCACCTTCGACCATGTAGCAGGCCAGCGTCCAGGGGCTACCGGAAAAGCCGATCAACGGCACGCGGCCGTTCAAGGCCTTGCGTATCGACGTGACTGCATCGAACACATACCGCAGCTTTTCCAGGTCAGGCACCTGCAGCCGGTGCACGGCAGTCTCGTCGCGTACCGGGTGCGCAAACCGAGGGCCCTCGCCGAGTGCGAAACTCAGGCCCAGGCCCATGGCGTCGGGAATCGTGAGGATGTCGCTGAACAGGATGGCGGCATCCAATGGGTAACGCTCCAGCGGTTGCAATGTAACTTCGGTTGCGTAATCGGTGTTGGTGGCCAGGCCCATGAAACTGCCGGCCCTGGCCCGGCTGGCACGGTATTCCGGCAGGTAGCGCCCGGCCTGGCGCATCAGCCATACCGGGGTGTGGTCGGTGGGCTGACGCAAACAGGCGCGCAGAAAAGTGTCGTTCTGCAGCGGCGCAAAGGTGTTGTGGGAGAGAGAAGGAGGCATGCGCTATTGTGCCGCACGGCGCAGGCCCGCCAAGTGCCGCCCCTGCGCGGGGGGCCAGTTTTTAGTACCCGCCGGGGCGGGTCAGACGATGCTGAGCGGCGCGGGCTGCGAGGCGGCGAACTCGGACGCATTTTCACCACATCGGCCGTCGACGGCCTCGGGCCACAGCTGGTCGCCGGACTCGCTGTGGGGGTGCATTTCGGTATCGGGAAAGGCAGCTCCCGGGGTTTCGTCCGCTGCCGGGGTTGGGGCATCGGATGCGGCCGCGTCCGGATCGAGCTGTTCAGTGTCCTGCCAAGCGTCTGGCTGTGTCATGCGTGTACTCCCATCGCAACCTGCGGGCTGCTGCAAAACCACTATAACCCGATCGCGCGGCGAACACTATCTCATGCGTACGCAAGTACCGCACGCCTGGGTGCCGAACCATTACAAGTGGGCCAATGCGGCGCGCATGTCCGCCACGCTGAGGATCTCTGACATCACGACCGGCGGTCGCCCGGCCTGGTACAGCACATACACCGGCACACCGTTGCGTCCGAGTTCCTGCAGCGCCGCCGTGATGGCGGGGTCGCGTCGTGTCCAGTCGGCGCGCAACAGCGCGACCTTCTTGTCCGCCAGGTCTGCCAGCACGCGCGGATCGCTGAGCGTGGTCTTCTTGTTGTACTGGCAGGTTACGCACCAGGCTGCGGTGAAATCGACAAACACCGGTTGTCCGGATGCCACGATCTGGTCGACCCGTCCGGGTGCCCATGCCTGCCAAAGGCCATCGCGACTGACCGCGCGCGTGTCGGTCACCGATTCGGTCACATATGGGCCGAGGCCAAACGCCAGCGCCAGCAGGGCCGCCAGTGACACACTGCCCGCGACGATGCGGGTGCGCCCGGTCATTGAGAATGCCCAGGCGACGAATGCCACTGCCACCAGCAAAGCCAGCAACGCGCCCGCGCCGTCGATGCCACTTTGCTGACCCAGCACCCAGACCAGCCAAACCACCGTGGCGAACATCGGGAAGGCCATGAACTTCTTCAGGCTGTCCATCCATGCTCCGGGGCGGGGCAGGGCGCGCGCGAACGCCGGCACCATGCTGGCCAGCAAATAGGGCAAGGCCAGGCCCAGGCCCAGCGCTGCAAACACGGCGATCGCCTGCGCCGGCGGCAGCGTGACCGCCAGACCCAGCGATGCGCCCATGAAAGGGGCAGTACACGGCGAGGCGATCGCCACCGCCAGCACCCCGGTGAAAAACGCATCGACCACCGGATGGCGCGGCTGGAACCCGGCGATGCTGGACGGGAGCACCTGCGCGAACCGGAACACGCCTGCCAGATTGAGCCCAATCAGCGTGAACAGCAGCGCCAATGCGGCAACCACCGACGGGTTCTGCAATTGAAAGCCCCAACCCAGGCTTTGGCCGGCGCTGCGCAGCGCCAGCAGCAGCAGGCCCAAGGCGATGAAACTGAGCAGCACGCCCGCCGTGTAAGCGATACCGTTGATGCGGTGCGCGCGGCGGTCGTTCGCATGGCGCGCGAAACCCAGTACCTTGATGGCCAGGATCGGAAACACGCAGGGCATCAGGTTCAGGATCAGGCCGCCGATCAGCGCGCCGACCACGGCGGCCCAGAAGCCCAGTGGCAGGGCCGCGCCCTGGGCCGATAGCGCTGCCTGCAAGGCGGTGGACACCGGTGCCTGTCCACTGGCCTGCGGCCAGAGACCCGACACCGGCAGCTCCAATCGGTGGCCCGTGCCGCCATAGGCCAGCACCACCGGCATCAGGCTTGGACTGTTGCTGCGATGTGCGGACAACGGCACGTGTGCCGTCCAGATATCGCCGTCCCAGGACTGGCGCCAATCGGCTGCGGTTTCGATGACCTCGGGTGTTTCCGGGAACAGCGCCAACGTACGACCCTGCCACTGCGTCGGCAGCCCGTGTACGACCAGCGCGATCGCCTGACCGTCGATGGCAATGCGGTTGCCTGGCGCGGGAGGCAGATCGGTGGGAGCGCTGCGCCACGCAGCCTCAAAAGCGGCTGCATGGCCTGCGGTGGAGCTCCGGGTCGGGATTTGCAATGTGAACTGGCCTTCTTCGGGTATGCATTCGGTCTTGCACACCAGCCAGGTCGCGTCCAGTTTGACGGTCAAGGTGTCGGACAGCAGGGAGGGTTGGAACCGTGCATCGATCGTCAGCGGCACGGGTAGCAGCACCGTATCCTCGTAGCCGTAGTTGGCCAGGTTGCCGATGGCAATCTTCTCGGGCAATGGCCACTGGATCTCGCCGGCGCTGACGCCTTCGGGCAAGGCCCATTGCAACCGGGTCGGCAACCCGGAGTCGCCGGCGTTCTTCCAGTAGGTATGCCATTGCGGCTTGTGGGTCAGTTGCAGCCCGACCCAGACCGTCTTGCCCGGCCCGATGCCATCGGGTGCCTGGGCCACCAGTTCGGCCCGCACCTGAGCGGTTGTGACGATGGATGTGGCAAGGCTGGCGAGTTGGGCCACAGCGGGCAGCGGACTCAGGCCTACGCAGGCCAGGGCGAGCAGCACCCGCAGGCGCGACAAAAGGAAAGAGAGTGTCATGGAGTCGGTGGGAGCCGCGTCGGTTGTCAAAGTTCCAGCGAGATGTCATCGGGACGGCGTCGCTGTCCAGGGCACGATTGTCGTCAGCCGGCGAAACCCAGCACCACCCGCCGCGTCGTGGCGCTCTTTTTCTCGATCTTGGTGACCACCACCGGGCCGATTTCGGCTGTGTTG
>Ga0105045_10001787_pt1 | contig 17760 bp, 12 predicted proteins | sample MAT02_FD_78089 | JGI IMG/M metagenome (GOLD analysis project Ga0105045, IMG submission 78089) | Freshwater microbial communities from Lake Fryxell liftoff mats and glacier meltwater in Antarctica - MAT-02 (megahit assembly) | ecosystem: Environmental > Aquatic > Freshwater > Ice > Liftoff... | reverse complement strand
TGCGATGTGTCGGATGTTGGATCCCCGGACGCTATCTCGCAATTGCAAACCAGTCGTCGGGATTACCATGCGATCGGCGTTCGTGGCCTAATCGACAGCTCAACAGGCACCCATCTTCGTCGGACCCTTTTCGCACCTTGGGATTACGCCGACCCGATCGCTGGCTTGTCTTTGCATTTAGAGCCGCGCGAGGATCGTCGCCACGCCTACCAGTGGTTTACGCCCAGCGGTGATCCGACGCGAAAGTCCAGCGGCGGGATGGCGGGCGCGAATCGATTGGCAATCGAAGCTTGGCCAGTCTTTCAATCTTTGCCGGTTGGTGAAAAGCTTGCGACCGTTGGGTTTCGCGGCCTGAAGGCATCCAACACCAAGTTCCGCTGGCCCGTTTGGACCTCACCGATAAGCTTGGCAACGATTGTCTCGATCCTCGCGCTCGCCGAAACGCAGGCGACCTCGCCAGACTCCGGTTATTTGCGGGGACTCGGCGTTCCGTTGATTTATCAATGCTCTCGAATCCTCGTAGGGAAAACGCCTAACCTGACCCCCGCCGCCGCCATGCCCTGTTAATGATTTGTGGCACCTCGTGGGCTCCCAACCGCACTCCGCAGTTTCGGCGACCTTCGTTCTGTAGCCGCTCATGGGTTTGTCGGAGGCCTGTTGCGACCATCCCGGTGGCACGTCACCATAATGAGCCTAACGGGGGCGGCACCGTGTTGACATCACCCCTGAGCGTAAGCGTGTTTTGGACATGGCGGTCCGCCCCAACCAGGAAACGATTGCTAATGTTGGCGTGCCTAAAAACGTTCACCCTGCTGGGGATCGAAGCCATGCCTGTCGAGGTCGAAGTGGATCTGTCGCCCGCGGCGATGCCCAAGACCACCCTGGTCGGCCTGCCTGAAGCGGCGGTAAAAGAAAGCACCCACCGCGTCGAACGTGCGATCGTCAACAGCGGCTTCACTCGCCCGCAGGACCGCATCGTCATCAACCTTGCCCCCGGCGACCTGCCCAAACAAGCACCGTCGTTTGATCTGCCGGTGGCGTTGGGCGTATTGGCTGGCAGCGGACAATTGATCTCCAATCGGTTTAATGAGTACGCCGTCGTCGGCGAATTGGCACTTGAAGGTCACATTCGTCCCATCAAAGGGGCGTTGTCGATGGCGATTGCCGCGGCGCAGCAATCAGGGCTACGGGGCTTGGTGGTGCCGCTGGAAAACGCGGGCGAAGCGTCCGTGGTCGAGGCGATCGAAGTCATCCCGGTCGGGACGCTTGCGCAAGCGGTCGGATTCTTTTCCGGGGCGCTCGATATCGCACCGGCACCCAGCAAGCTCGAACAATGGTTTGAAAAGTTCAGTTCCTACGACATCGACTTTGGTGACGTCCGGGGCCAAGACATGGCCAAGCGAGCAATCATGCTGGCGGCCGCCGGCAGCCATAATCTGATCATGATCGGCCCACCGGGCAGCGGAAAGACGATGCTGGCAAAACGTCTGCCGACCATCCTGCCGCAACTGACGCCCTTGGAATCGATCGAGACTTCGCGAATTTACAGCGTGATTGGACAATTGCCCGCCGGTCAGCCGCTGATGGCGCGGCGCCCGTTTCGAAGTCCCCACCATACCATCAGTGATGCTGGATTGGTCGGTGGCGGCAGCCCACCGGTGCCCGGCGAAATCTCCAAAGCCCACAATGGCATTCTGTTTCTCGACGAATTACCCGAGTTCAATCGCAAGACGCTGGAGGTGATGCGTCAGCCGATGGAGGACGGCATCGTCACCATCTCGCGTGCGCTGCGAAGCTCAACGTTTCCGGCCGACTTCATGCTGATCGCGGCCGCCAACCCATGCCCATGCGGTTATCGCAGCGACCCTCGGAGATCATGCAATTGCACACCTCCGCAGGTCGAAAAATATATGAGTAAAATTTCGGGTCCCCTGATGGACAGGATCGATATTCACATCGAAGTGCCATCGGTGCCTTTTGATGAATTGAGCGCTACTGCGGCCAGCACCACGACAAGCGAATCGATGCGAGTCGACGTCGATCGCGCCCGTGCCGCTCAGGCGAAACGATTCACATTAGGGTCGACACGTTACAACGCCCAGATGACCACTCGCGAGGTCCGCAAGCATTGCGCACTCAGCTCCGCATGTAGCAAATTGCTTCGCCACAGCGTTGAGGACATGGGTTTGTCTGCCCGGGCACACGATAAAATCTTGCGCGTCGCAAGAACAATCGCTGACGTCGAAAGCGTCGACGTGATCAATGAAACCCATTTGGCCGAGGCCATCAATTACCGCTCGCTCGACAACGACTTGTGGACCTGAGGTATCCATGACAGGTTCCGAACCAACGCCGAGGACATTCGAATTCGGCAAAAACTGGGCAGCGTTTTTGCCCACCATCGACGAACGACGCATCGATTCGGCAAAGGCGTCGATGATGTCGATGCTTGGTGCGTCGCGGTTGGACCAACAGACTTTTCTTGACATCGGGTGCGGGTCGGGATTGTCCAGCCTCGCCGCGGTGAGACTTGGCGCGACCGTCCACTCATTTGACGCCGACCCCCGGTGCATCGCGGTGACGCGTGAATTGAAACATCGTTTTGCCCCGCACAGCGAAGACTGGATAATTGAGCATGGATCGGCGATCGACGAAACTTACTTAACAAAATTGGATCGCTACGACATCGTCTACTCCTGGGGTGTGCTGCACCACACCGGAATCATGGACAAAGGGATCAACCTTGCGGCCGACCGAGTCGTTCCGGGAGGAAAGCTTTTTATCGCGATTTACAATGATCAGGGCCGAGCCAGTCAGCGATGGACTGGCATCAAACAGACTTATCAACGCCTGCCGAATCCGCTGCGATTGGGATGGGTTGGCATCATCGCGTCCTATTATGAATTGAAGTTTGCCGCCGCGAGGGCTTATCAAGGACGCAACCCGTTACCGTTTTCCGATTGGAAACGCAAAACCGAGGATCGCGGCATGTCGGTTTGGCATGACTGGGTCGATTGGATCGGAGGCTGGCCGTTCGAAACCGCCACACCCCACAAAGTTATCGATAGGATGCAGACCCGCGGCTTCGTCTTGGAAAAGATGAAATCTGTCGGCAATGGCTGGGGGTGCAACGAATTCGTATTTCGCCATGCTCAAGATTTGAAGTCCTCTTAAAGATTGCCCGGACCCGTTTTTCAAGAAGCTGTTGGAGTATTAGGGATGATCGCACGCGATCCTCAACAACGAGGTCTTTATAAAGCACGCTTAAAAGTGGAGCGAGATGCTCAAGCGGCATGGAATGATGCGGTTCGGGATGAAACATACGCAAAGCCCAGATTCCAAACACCCCAACTTTTGAGCAGCCCAGTCCCACCCTACCTGTCAAGCGACCCTTAAAACCGGAACTTGTGCCAGGGCAGTTTCTTGGATCGCTGCCCACAAAATACCACTTGATCATCGCAGGAACGCTTCGAACAACCCACCGTCCACGGTGATGATTTGGCCAGTGGTTTTGCTTAGTCGGTCGCCGACGAGCAGGAAGTACGCCTCCGCTTGGTCGGCTGGCGTGATCGGCGTCTTAGTCAACGTACGATCGGCGTAGAACTGGGCCAATTTCCCGACTAAGGAGTCTGTCGATTCGCCATCCGTGAACGGTATTTTGTATTTTGCCAGTGAACCGATCACTCGGTCGCGGGGGAACATTGCGCTGCCCTGAACCACGGTTGCGGGCGCGACGCCGTTGACCCGAACGAGCGGCGCGAGTTCGATCGCCAGTTCGCGAACCAAATGATTGGCGGCGGCTTTGCTGGTGTCGTAGGCGAGTGAGCCTTTCTTCGCGACGACGGCGTTTGCGCTGGTCGTCAGGACAAGCTTCCCCCGGAGTCCCTGGTCCTGCCACGTTTTGGCGGCTTCGTCGGCGACAAGATAGCTGCCGGTAACGTTGACGTTGAACGTCATTGCCCATTTATCATCAGGAATATGGCCGGTCGTATCCGCAGCGACGAAGACACCCGCGGTGACGCAAATGGAATCGAAGCCGCCGTAGGCAATCGCGACTTGATCAAGCATCGCACGAATGGATTGTCGATCCGTAATGTCGCACGCCAAACCGATGGCGATGCCGCAGCCAGACAGGTCGCTGCCCGCTACGCCAATTCCGACTCCGTATTTGTCGGTGATCTCTTTGGCCGTGGCGTTGGCCGAGGCAGCATCCCGGTCCACGCAGACTAAGTGAGCGCCGTCGGCAACAAGGCGATGCGAGGTCTGCTTGCCGATTCCCGAACCAGCGCCGATGACGATGACGACTTGACGAGCGAGCTCCTTCTCCGCGGGCATCCGTTGCAGTTTCGCTTCTTCGAGCAACCAATATTCGATGTCGAAGGCTTCCTGTTGGGGTAACGCGATGTATTGATCGATCGCTTCGGCCCCCCGCATGACTTCGATCGCACAATTGTAAAACTCCGCGGTCACACGTGATTCCGATTTGTCCTTGCCCCAGGCGATCAGGCCTAAACCGGGAATCAGCACCACGGTCGGATTGGGGTCTCGCATTGCCGGCGAATTGGGACGTTTGCACGCGTGATAATAAGCGGCGTAATCATCGCGATACTTCGTCAATCCAGCGTCGAGTTTTGCCTTCAGCGATGCGATGTCCCCGGTTTGCGGATTCCAATCCACATAGAGCGGCTTGATCTTGGTTCGCAAAAAATGATCAGGGCAACTGGTCCCCAGCTCCGCAAGTCGGGCCGCGTCATGCGAATTGACAAATCGGAACACCGAATCATCGTCCTGAACCGTGCCGATGAAACGACGTTGTTGGCTTACTCGCCCACGCAGCCATGGCAGCACCTGAGCCAGCAACTGGCGTCGTTGGGGCAAGGGTACGGTTTGGTATTTAGCCCCACCGAATGCGGCTTTGTCGCCACCCTTGACGGCGTATTTCTCCGCGATAAACGCGGCGGCTTGTTCAATCAAATCGAGTGTTAACGAGTAGCAGCGACGATCATCGTCGTCCCAGGAGATAAAGCCGTGCTGGCCCATCATGATCGCTTGGACACCAGGGTTCTGCATGGCGATCGTTTGCATCGCCAAACCGAGTTCAAATCCTGGACGCATCCAGGGCACGTACGCCATCGTGTCGCCAAAAATTTCGCGCGTTAATGCTTCGCAATTTTTGCTGGCGGCGATCGCGATGATGGCGTTGGGGTGCATGTGATCGACATGCTTGCCCGGCAAAAAGCTGTGCAGCGGCGTATCGATCGATGACGCCCGTGGATTCAAGTTGAACGTCGTGTGCGAGTACATGCCCACCATGTCGTCCTCGGCAGGTGATTTCAGCCCCTTGTCCGATCGGTCATCGTAAAGCGTCTGCATTGCCAACAAGCGGTCCTGATAAAGCGACGCAAAATTTTCTCGCTTCGAGGTTCGCAGGTCTCCGCCGGAGCCTTTCACAAACAGCACTTCGGCCTGGGCACCGGTCAACGGGTCACTCTGATCCAGTTTAGATGACGTATTGCCGCCGCCGGTGTTCGTGATGCGTTGATCCGCACCAAGCAAATTGGATCGGTAAACAAGTCGATCGACGCCGTCCATCGCCTGCGCGGCGGCATCGTCCCAAGCGAAGTTTACGTGCTGATGGATTTTCATATTCGAATCGATGGGATCACGAAGAGGAGTCTGAAGGGGGATATCGGATTTTGGTTATTTCCCGTTCTTATGCAACGGCCCCAGGACCGGGATATTTCCGAATCGTGGAACGACACCCCTTCAACAAGGTGAGAACAGTGATGGGTGAAAATTCTTAAACAATCGCCACGGAGCACCTGGAAACGGTTAAATGCAATCCTCGCTGACACGACGGTCAGCTATAATTGGTTGAAGACGAGTTTCGAGAGGCAATCGCTGTTGTTGATTGCTTCATGACGATTGAGTGAATTGATGCAAGAATTTCTTCGCGGCATTTCGGTGACGTGTTTCGTGGGCAGCTACGTCGTCGCGTTGCTGCTGGAGCTCACCCGTGCGATGCCGAGAGTGCCCGGGCGTGGATTGTTGACGATTGTGTTTACGGTCGCGGGTTTATTTTCGCAGGTCGTATACTTAATCGTTCGCGGCCGCGAGTTAACCACGTTATCGGAAACGGGTCTATTTGCCGGGTGGTACGATTGGTCGCTGCTGGTCGCCTGGGGACTGGCGCTCTGTTACTTAATCCTTTACTTTCGTCGCCCCGATACGATCGTCGGATTTTTCCTGCTGCCGAGCGTGCTGGCGTTGATCGGGCTGGCCGGGCTGACGCGCGACTGGGCTCCGTTTTCTAGGGTCGACGCGGTCGGCGTTTGGCGGTCCGTTCATGGGCTGGCAATGGTTATTGGCGCCGCGGCGGTGTTGATGGGGTTCATTGCGGGGTTAATGTATTTGACAAAATCTTGGCGATTGAAGGCCAAAACAGCGGGCGGCGCGATGCGTTTGCCCAACCTCGAACGATTGCAATTGATGAACCGCCAATGCCTTGTGGTCAGCACGATTGCGGTCGGCATCGGCCTGTTTTCTGGCGTGGTGATGAATTTGAACCGTTGGGGTTTTGTTGGCTGGTCCGAGGGTGGCGTGATCCTCACCGGGGTTTTGTTTGCGTGGCTGGGCGGCGCAGTGGCATTTGAATCGGTGTACAAGCCCGCTCGCGAGGGTCGAAAGATTGTTTATTTAACGTTAGCGAGTTTTGGGTTTCTGGTGCTGACGATGATCGGCGTCCTGGCGAGCAGCCATGGACGAACCCCGCAGCCCCCGGCGGTCAATGTCCACTGGGTCCAGCGGATCGGTGAGGCGAAATCGTGAAGCTGCAAATGATCGGTTGCAGCCACCAAAATGCCGCCGTCGAATTCCGCGAACAATTGTCGTTCACGACCGAGCAAGCAAAGGTGGCGCTGGATGCTTTTCGTCGGCGATTTCCCGCTGCGGAAGTCGTGTTATTGAGCACGTGCAATCGGGTGGAGCTATACACTGCCGCGGGCGGCACTCGCGCAGGTGACGAAGCGGTGGCGACGGCACAGGAAGCGATTCCCCCGGCCATCGACACCGTCCCCAATCGGGACGATGTGATCCATTTTCTCGCCGATCAACGGCATGTTGCGCCGGATCGCTTGATTGAAACGATGATTTATCGCAGTGGGAATGAGGCGGTCAACCATTTGTTCACCGTTGCGGCAAGTTTGGATAGCATGGTGGTCGGTGAGACGCAGATTTTGTCGCAGGTCAAAGAAGCATACGATTTGGCTTGTGAATCCGGATCGGCGGGCCCGCTGACGCATGCCGTTTTCCAAGCCGCCAGTCGTGTCGCTAAACGCGTTCAGCGCGAAACCACGATCCATCGAAAACGCGTCAGCGTTCCTAGCGTCGCAGTCGGCGAAATCATTCCGGAGTTTTTCGAATCGCTGGCTGACAAAACCGTCGTCGTGATGGGCGCCGGTGAAATGGGCCGCGAGGCGCTCCGTTATCTCGTGGACGCGGGCGCCGTGGACATTCGAATTGCGAATCGAAATTTCGACCGGGCCGTTTCCATTGCGAGCGAAATCGGGGGCGTCGCGATTCCCTGGACTGATTTGGATGCCGCTTTGGTCGATGCGGACATCCTGGTCGGCACCACGTCGTCACCCGAACCGATCGTGACCCATCAACGTTTCACGGCGATCGAGCCAGCAAGATACCAGAGATTGCTTTTGATTCTTGACCTTGCAGTACCGCGGGACGTCGACCCGGCCGTTGGCGAAGGAAACGACGTGTACCTGTATTCGGTGGATGACTTGAAGGCCGCCTGCGAACGCAATCGCCAAGAACGCATTCGCCAGTGGCCAAAAGCAAAACGCATCATCGACGAAGAAACGGAGCGATTCGTTGGCGACATTCACCACCGTGCGACGGGGCCGGTTATCCAGCGGCTAAAGAATCATGCAGACGATTTAAAACGCGAAGAATGGATTCGCTTGGAAAATCGATTACGGCAAATGGCCGTTGGAGAAGAGGCCTTGCGGGAGGTCGAAAAGACGATGGACCGTTTGGTTAACAAATTGCTGCACCCTCCATTGGCGTCATTGCGAGATGACGCCGCCGCGGGTCACCAACATGGGTTGGTGACGGCATTAAAACAACTGTTTCGGCTCGGTGATTAAGAACGATCACTAATCGAAGAATGATTCGCCGGCGAATTCGGCAAATCGGCATTTCGGACGCCGCACGATCAATCAGATCGGCGGCAGTGGACGCCTGTCTGCTTACGACAGGTCAATCCCATTCTTCTTCTTCCTTTTCTTCATCATCGTCGTCGTCGTCATCGTCGTCGTCCCAATCTTCATCCTCGTCGTCGTCCCAATCTTCTTCTTCTTCTTCTTCTTCGTCGTCACCCTCGACTTCTTTTTCGTCTTCATCTTCCTCCTTGGCGTCTTCTTTGTCGTCCTTTTTGACTTCGACTTCGTCTTCCTCCTCGTCGCCGACTTCTTCCCATTCATCCTCGGCGTCGTCGTCCTCTACCGCTTCATCATCCTCTTCTTCGTCATCGTCGTCCCAGTCCTCCTCCTCCTCATCGTCTTCGTCATCATCATCATCGTCATCGAAGTAGTCATCATCGTCATCGTCGGCCGCTCGCGGCGGCGCAAGCGTGGTCGTAGACGAACCCGCAAACGCGGGATCGGATGTGCCTTGGTTGTCCAATAGCATGGGATCGGCAAGATCGTTGAGGACGCACGCGGTACTCACGTCAGACTCCTTTTGGGTGGAAGCGTCGAAAAAGGGAAGGGCGGATGCAATTACGTCAGATGGTTCGGTTGGATCGATCGGCGAAGTCGAACGGGTTACTTGATTCGGATCGGTCGGAATCGCCAAAGTGTCTTCAGTCTCGTTTTCAACGCCAGCCCCCATCAACGAAGGAAGTGAGCTAGCATCTTTCAATCCGAAGGTTTGTAAAAAATGTTTTGTCGTTCCATATAAGTAAGGACGACCTAAATCTTCGCTGCGACCGCTGATACGAACCAAATTTCGCTGCATCAGTTGTCGCAATATTTCGCCACAGGCTACCCCGCGGATCGCTTCAACGTCAGCCCGAAGAATCGGCTGGCGATAAGCGACGATTGCGAGCGTTTCCATTGCCGGTGAACTCAGCCGAACCGCTGGTGGCGCCCCGCCGAAGCGTCGCAACCAGGGGGCCAAACTGGGTCGGGTCAGCAATTGATATCCGCCGGCGACTTCATCAACCCTAACGGCGCTGCCTGATTGATCGTAAACCGTGTTCAACTGTCGCAGGAGTGTACGCGCCTCGGTGGCGTCCGCCAAGCCAGCTAATTGGGCAAGGCGGCGAAGGTTGACCGGCCCCCGATGGAACAGCATCACCGCTTCGGTCCGCCGACGCCGCGCGACGGAATCCTCATCCGCTTGTGGCTCAATCGCCGGCATCAATGCTTGCGAATCGGCGACGCCGCCTTGCGAACCGAGCTCGGCGGTACGAGGTCGCCAACGAGACGCTGGCCGGCTTACGGATTGCCACGCCGCGGCATTGCCATCCAGCCACCTCGAATGGCCACCCCCGAGAGGTCGTGGCGTTCTCATCGAGCGGTTTCCACGAATCGAGTTTCTCGGACGACGGTAACTTTAATTTCGCCCGGGTAGGTCAATTCTTGCTCGAATGCTTTGGCGATTTCGCGACAAACCAAGGCCGCTTTTTTGTCGTCGGCACGATCCGCATTGACGATCACTCGTAATTCACGCCCGGCTTGGATCGCAAACGCCTGCTGCACGCCGTCAAATCGCTTGGCGATCTGCTCCAGCTCTTCCATCCGTTTGACATATCGTTCGAGCGACTCACGACGGGCACCCGGACGACTTGCGCTGCACGCGTCGCCCGTCGCGACCAGCATTGTGTACGGATACTCGGTGACAATTTGATCGTGGTGTCCCAACGCCGCGTGAACCACTTCGGCACATTCGTTGTTACGCCGCAGCAAGTCAGCACCAATTTTCGGGTGGCCGCCCTCCAATTCGTGGTCCGCCGCCTTGCCGATGTCGTGCAGCAGGCCACAACGCCGCGCGAGCGCCGCATCCAAGCCGATCATTTCCGCGATCAGCCCAGAAATGAACGCAACCTCGACGCTATGGCGCAAAACGTTTTGGCTGTAGGACGTACGGAAGTGCAGACGACCGAGCATTTGCAGGACTTTATCGGGAACACCAGGCACGTTGCACTCGTCCGCAGCCTCGCGCCCCTTTCGCATCACCAGCGCATCGATCTCGTTCGTTGATTCCGCGACAATTTCCTCAATTCGTGACGGATGGATGCGACCGTCATCAATCAATTTCTCAAGCGACATGCGAGCAATTTCGCGGCGTACGGGGTCAAACCCGCTGACGATGACGACGCCTGGCGTGTCGTCGATAATTAAGTCAACGCCGGTCGCTTTCTCAAACGCTCGGACATTGCGTCCCTCACGCCCGATAATTCGTCCCTTCATATCATCGTTGGGAATATCGACCGTGCTGGTGGTTGAATCAGCGGTATGAGCCGATGCGTAACGCTGGATCGCGGTCAGCAGGATTTCGCGTGATCTTGCATCAAGCGTTTCGGCGACGCGACGCTCGTGACGCAGCACGAGCCCTCCGATTTCGCCGTCCAACTCCCGCTGCATCGTATCGACCAATTGCTTCGCCGCGGCTTCGCGCGACATGCCGCTGACCTGTTCAAGTGCATCGCGTTGCCGCTGCAGGACACCCTCGACCTCGGCCTGCTTGGCGTGGATTTGCTTCAACTGCGCCGCCAATCGAGTCTGAGTCGCCTCGAGCCCACGCCGCTGTTTTTGAAGGGAATCTTCCTGCTGGGCGACCGTTTCGTCACGTCGGTCCAGTTTTTCTTCGCGTGAAAGATGCTGGCGACGGGTCGCGGCAAGCTCCTGGTCAACCTCGGCTTTAATGGAAAGAGCCTGCTCGCGGGCTTCGATCAGCATCCCGGAACGCTGGTTTTCGGAGTCAATCGTCGCTTGCCGAAGCACGCGGTCGGCCTCGGTGCGGGCGCCGAGCAAGCCTTGACGCTCGCGTTGGCGAAAATGCAAAAACGGCGTCGCAAAGCCCAACGCCGCAGCAGCCAAAATCAGCAAAATCCAGTACAGGGGTATCATTAGATATCTTTCGCGGACAAATGCACACCAATTCGCCTTCGTGGCGAGTCGTCTTTTCCGCGTCGTCGCCATCGCGACACAGATCGGGTACCGGCAATGAACCGAAAATGTTTCGTCTCACCATCACCGGAGCCACTTGCCTCCCGACGTTCGCGACGAAAGATAAAACCTGGAACCAAACAGATGGCCACAACGTTGAATACGTTTCGCAGCGGTGGCAGGATGGGTTCAAGGCAATTTAAAAAGTATGCGGGTGCGGAAAAGGCACGACCCACTCCCTCGCATCGTCGGCCACTTGTCCTCATGCTCCTAGACAAAATCGGCGCAGGACATACTCGGCAAAGCGACAAACGCGAAGGCGTCTCGGGTGCGTTACATTGAAACGGGAGCGGTCGCCGGTAATTGGTCCCCAGGACCGTCACCCAAAATACGCCGCAATCGGAGTTTAACACACCGCCCGCACGCTTGAAACATCGTGATCCAAACATCGTGACGTCCCGTCGCCCTGAGCTCTCCAAAAACGCGTCGCCCATGCCCCCATGGCATCAATTGGTTACGCAAACGGATGCCGAGACCGATGCCCAGCGATTCGCCGGGCTGAGGATCCTTCTCGCCGTCAGCGGCGGTGCGGACAGCGTCGCGATGGTTCGATTGGTTGAGCACGTCTGGGCCCGACGCGATCCGTCAAGCGTCTCGCTGCTTACGATCGCACACTTCAACCACCAAATGCGGGGCGATCGATCCGATGCCGACCAATCGTTTGTCGAGCAACTGGGCCGTGACCTCCGGATCATGGTGACTTGCGGCCGACCGACCAAGCCGCCGGAATCACACGCATCAGAGTCAGACCTGCGAACGATGCGCTATGCGTTTCTGCGGCAAACGGCAGAATCGCTCGGTGCCCGGTATGTCATGGTCGCCCACACAAAAGACGACAACGTCGAAACCTTCCTGCATCACCTTTTTCGCGGAGCAGGCGTTGCCGGACTTGCCGGAATGCGAACGTCTCGCGAATTGGGACGCGATGTGGTCCTGTTTCGCCCGCTGCTCGATTGTTCAGGGCAACTGCTGCGGGACGGACTTCGCGAAATCGGCCAATCGTGGTGCCACGACACCAGCAACGACGAAACCAAATTCAGTCGCAATTGGCTTCGAAAAACTCTTCTGCCGCTGGTTCGCGAGCGGTATCCCCATGCGGACCAAGCGATCACGCGGGCGATCGGCCACCTCACAGATCGCCGCATCCATGACGACGAACAGGCGGCGGCGTGGCTCGCTGCTCAGGTCGAGGTGCTTTCAACGGCGGTCACCATTTCGCGTCCGGCCGACATTGCGAGCTTGCCGACTGGGGACATCTTTGCCGCCGCGCTGCGTGCCATCTATGACCGCTGCGAATGGGGCCGATCGGACCTGTCCGCACATCACGTCTCGTCGGTCTACGCTTCGTTAACCGCAACGACGCCGGTGCCCTCGTTCATGATCGCGGCAGGCGTCCGGGTCGATGTGGACGCCGACGCCGTGACGCTGCGACTGGCAGACAACCGAGTCTGATTGCCGCGTGACTACCACACGTATTCCGCACCTAACGTGAACCCTTGGATGACCAAGTCGTCCGTTTGGATTCGCGTGTTCTGTGCGCTGGCGTTGTCGTAAATCGCTCGGACCGGACCAAGGTCATAACCAAACGCGACTTCATCGACACTTAGTAGGTAGTACTGGCTTTTCAGCGTCCACGAGTGACTGATTCGGTACAACATCGTTGCCTCCAGTTCGGTCATGAACGTCGACCGACGGCGACCGTCGTCAAACCGACGGAAGCCGGGCGTCGCACCGGCGCCAAGGGAGTTCGAATCGATCAGCGAGATTCGATCGATGTTGTTATCCAACCAAGCTCCCTTCATGCCGACTCCAACATTGACACCGGCGATGACATTCCACCACAGGTCGAAACCGCTTTGCGGTCCGAACATCTTGTTATCCAGCTCGTTTCGATAGTTAAAATATCGCGGCAGGCTTGATGACGACGTGTTGTCGTTGGCTCCCCGTGTCGAGTAGCCAAAGTCGTCATCAAATCGCAGGTAACGCAGACCGACCAACCATGAACCCTGAAACCGGCAGAATTGCTCGACGGTGCGGCGGCGATAGTTCACTTCGGCACTGTGGAACGTGCTGAACGTGTTGACCGATTGGCTGATCGATCGATCCGTGTCGTCACGTCCACCCAGAGGCGTTTGACCAAACCCACTAAGGAACGAATACAGGTCGCCGTCCTGACTGGCGACTTGATTCGGAGGGGCACCGTTGACCCGAGGCGTCAATGAGTTGGTTTGTGCCGAGGCGCTGTCTCCCCACCGTTGGCCGCCCAAATAGGTGACTTCGAGGTTTCCACCGGCGCCAAAAATAAACGCTCCGGTCAATCGGGCGCCCGCTTTCAAACCGTTGTCATCCGCATCGCCAGCACGCAAAACGGAGACCGGGTTGTTATCGAATCGATTTCGCGTCGTTAGTACCTGATCGCCCGCTTGGCTGTTACGCCCCAGGAACATCACGTCCGCTGAAAAATCGAACCAACGCTGTGCACACAACCCCGCTTCGCCATACGGCTTTAGCGCAGCCAGTGCTCCCAAAGCCGCCCCGGGACGACAACCACGACCGATTGATTGGCAGACCGTACATCCATCGCCGCGGCAAAACAGGCAAGCGAACCGCGAATTCACCAGTCCGTCGCATGACTGGCAGCCTTCCGTTCCGCAACCACCGCACGATTCGCCATAGCCACCGCCGCCATAGCCACCGTCGCCGTAGCCACCGCCGCCATAACCACCGTCGCCGTAGCTTGATCCGCAGCCGCCGGTGCAACCCGATTGGCCGCAGGACCCGTCACAGGAACTTTCACCACCGCCGAAAAACCCGGCTTGCTGGACGGACGAGTAGTACGCGTCAGGCGACGGCATCCCCGCTGGTGCAACAAAGCCGCTGGCTTCATAATCCGGCTCAAATCCGGCTGTGCGGACCTGAGCCGAGGCGATCGGCATCGAGACGAGAATCGCCAATGACGCAATGGCCAATAGGCCAATTGCGGGACGGCGGTCCCATAACGACCCAGCGGGGGTCAAGGTGTCGAATCGCAACGCGTTGTATCTTTGACTGTGCATCACAAGCATCTCCGCGGCCCCGCCGCCGGTCTTCATGAAGGCCGTTAAATGAGGCGAAACGGGCATGACAGCACCCGCACCACCCCCCGCATGTTTTGAAGTACGATTGACGAAACAATCGCTTCCGTCGGAGTTATCGGCACAATCGGTCGTTAGGTTTTGTCAAACACCGATGACGGCCAGGAAAACTTTTTCGGTTTTGTTGCCTTCACCACCACAGACCGATCGAATGTGAACTTCGCCATACAGGTGCGCGACTTGAACATCACCGTTGAACGACTCGAAGACGCGCTCGACCGAATCCAGCGTGGCGAATGGGAACCACGCCAAGCGGCAAATTGGTTACTCAGCCAAACGCCGGTTCATACGTTCCAAACGCCGCGTTCGACGTTAACCGTGACGCAGTTGATGCAGTCCCTCGGACCGCCGCCGATTCCGATTCAAGACGATTGGGACCGCCAAACGGCGCAATTGGCGAGCGCCTTCTACCGCACTCAAGGCTTTGCAATCGGCGAACTCAATGCCGATGACCTCTGCGTCGACGACAACAATCGCTTATCTCTCGCAGAATCGTTTTGGATCAAAATCCAGGACCGCGCCGCGTCAGCTCCCTCCGCCACGCAAGCGGCCCCAACCATCCATGCCGCTCGCCTGTCTGGCCTTGATTCCGCAAAACCAAATCGCCGACGGCCACGATCAATTCGCATCTCCAAGACCGCCGCCGCCGCCGCCGCAGTCATCGTTGGTTCCGCCATCGTTGGCGGCTGGTTTCTGACGCTGACCTCTGATCCGCCAGCATCACCCAAGGCCAAGGCAATTCCCAAGTTCGCCGCGGACGCCAAATCCGCCGCGAAAACTCGATCGTCGGACATCTTTTCCGCCACTTCCACCCCGGTCGAGTCCTCAGGAATCCCAGTTGAATCCTCGGGGATCTCAGTTGAAACGGCCACGGTGGTGACACCGTCCCCAATCGTGCGATCGGAGATGCCTGAACCTGCGACGCCCGATCGAGCGATGCTGGGGTTGGATTCATTTGCCGGCGGTAAATGGGAAAACGGCGAATCGCTATTGCCGGCAAGCGATTTTGACCCCGCAGCCCCGGTGGTCGATGACGCTCCCGACGATGTCGCCCCGGACACTACCGCCGAGCCAGATGACCTCGTCGCCGATTCTCCATCGGCAAAAAAGCTTGACGCGTTGGCGGTCGAGTTACCGCCGCTCCCGAAACGAAGTGATGTCGACAACCAAAGCATGATGACGCTGCGGCCCGGCGCGGTGGAGACGCTTGCACTGCGTTTTGCGATGCCCGTTTCACTTCGCCTAGACAAATCGCCCGAAGGCTGGGCGGTCATTGACACGAAAGACAACGCTGCCCTGGCTGAATTCGCTTCGTCTGATGACGGATTGAATTTTCGCTGGAATTCGATTGCCGCATCACGCCCAATCGCCAACCAATTGATGAACGGATGCCTTATCCAAACCGCGAACGCTGGCAAAACGCCCGTCGAAACTTTTCTCCGCCCAGCGATCATCGCACCCGCTTGGCCGCTCGATGTCTCCCACAGTGATGTGCAGGCCGCTTGGTCCCTTGGCGGCGTGGTCGCGATCAAGGCAACGCGACTGGACATCGGCATTGAGGTCCCTTCGACGGTCATCCACACCTGGGTTGTCCAGCACGATCCCAGCGACGTTCGTCGCATTCAAACCATCTCCGAATTTCGGCTCGCAAAGGACGACTCGGTGGCGATCCGGTCGCGGCTCGATATTCGCATCGGGCCTCGTTTAAAATTGCGGGTTCGTCATGCCGCACGGCTAACCGACCAAATGCCCTGGCAAGCCATCTCGGGTGATGCGGTACAACGTGCGATCGACCAGTTAACCGATCAATTAGCCGTCGCCACCGCACAGCAGAGCGAGTGGAAAACGGCTTACTCGCGAGCCGACACAAAAACAAAACGGGTGATCGCCCCGCGTCGCGATGCGATCGACCAATCGATCGCTCAAGGTCAAGTAATATCGCGCCGCTTGGCAAGCTTCGATGCCCTGTTGGCATACCTGCAAAATGAGGCCACGCTGAGCATGCATTTGACCGTCGATTGGACCAATCTTGGCGAACCAAAACGCCAAACGATCTTCGCACTTGTTACTGAACCCGAGACCGAACTCGAGCCCGCGAACGCTCGCTGACGGTGCGTATCACAGTGACTCGCAAATTGTCTCCAGCGCGTCCGCCGCATCATCAATTTGCTTGATCGACGTGAAGTGCCCAGCGCTGATGCGAAGCGTCCCCTGGTAATCACTCGGTGCGATGCCGTGTGCTTGGCGAATCGCGTCGTGAACCTTCGCGGCGCAGTGCAGTCCACAGCGGACTTCGACCCCAAATTCGCTGGCCAATAAGCCGCCGACCAACGACGGCGTGATTTGATCAAACAGGATGCTGGCGATCGGTAAGGATGCACCGACGATCGAATGCCCAAACCGAAAATCGCCAAAACGTTCGAGCATTCGCATCCGCAACCCCATGATCGAATCGATGCGATTGAATTCGCCCTGCGTCGATTCGAGATACCGCAGGGCCGCATCCCAACCCGCGATGGCGGGCACGTTCAAATTTCCCGCTTCGAGCATTTCGGGCATTCCAGCCGGCATCTCCAGCGATTCAGAGATCGAACCAGTCCCCCCAAAGATGGTCGGGCGCAACCGGCGCAACGATTGGTTATCCACCCAAAGCATGGCGGTCCCGAGCGGGCCGCACGTTCCCTTGTGTCCCGGCGACGCGAGCATGTTGATACCCATCGCCCCGACGTCGATCGGCAAATAACCCAGCGATTGAGCCGCATCGCAAAGCAAAATCGCTTGGTGATCGCGCAGCGTTTTCCCGACACTCGTCACGTCCTGTATCGCCCCGGTGACATTCGATGCGTGAGCGAGCACAACGAGCGCCGTGTCGTCGGTGACCCGGTCGAGCATTTGTCCAATGTCGACATATCCGTATGAGTCACACGGAATCATGTCCAACGTAATCGTGCCCTGAGAACGCAAATGCTCCAGTGGACGCAGCACGCTGTTGTGTTCGATCGCCGATGCGACAACATGATCACCAGGACGAACCATCCCAAAGATCGCGGCGTTCAGCGCCGCGGTCCCGTTGTGAAAAAACGCAATCTGATTCGCATCGTGCGCATGAATCAGTTTCATCAATCGTCGCCGGCACGACGTCACGATCTCGGTCGCCGCCTGTGAGGCTTGATAATCCCCACGTCCTGCGGCGGCACCGACATGCCGGGCGTAAGAGTCCATTGCGGCATATACGGACTCCGGCTTGGGCCAAGAGGTCGCCGCATTGTCCAAATAATTACGCTCGCAACCGTTCACGTCGGATGAACCCATTGTTGATTGCCACCGACGAAAAATTCTTTCTTCCAAATCGGCACGTCGACTTTGATTCGATCGACGAT
>Ga0105045_10001784_pt1 | contig 17778 bp, 16 predicted proteins | sample MAT02_FD_78089 | JGI IMG/M metagenome (GOLD analysis project Ga0105045, IMG submission 78089) | Freshwater microbial communities from Lake Fryxell liftoff mats and glacier meltwater in Antarctica - MAT-02 (megahit assembly) | ecosystem: Environmental > Aquatic > Freshwater > Ice > Liftoff... | reverse complement strand
TGAACAAAGTGGTATCTGTAAACGTGTAAGATTGGCTAAAACTAGAATCAACTCTAATTGTGTAACCATTCAATCCGAATGCTGAACCAGTATATGCAAAATTCAAATCAATAACATCCCCTGCACAAGAACTAGAATCCGCCGTGACAGAAAAACTTGTAAGCGCACAAGGTAAAGTTTCCAATTCGTAACATGGATTGACCAAAGTATCAAGATAACATGCTTGACCACCTGGAACTATACTGCATAATTCAAAAATAATCAATGAGTCACTACTTTCTATATCTGAAGAAGTATAACCAGTATTGGTTTCAAACAGGGCATATTGCTGATCATTGATGGAAAGTGTCCAAATATCGTATCCGCATGATTCGTCATCACCTTCAAAATCGATATTTATATTAAATTTATCATCTACACAAGCAGTTGTACTTGGTATATAAATTTGCTCACATGGACAACATAGAAGGCCTAGTTCGTATTCTGAAAAATTTAAAGGATTTGCATCGTCCACTATAGTTAATAGTATAACGTCATTGCACGTAGCAGGAAGGATCATTTCGAACACATCATCTGGCATGTAGGATTGACTAATGCCGATACTTGTGTTGATAGTAAATCCCTCTAAACCGAAATTTTCTCCAGTAAAACTAAACGGTATAGTCATCGAACCATCGGCACAAGATTCCGTATTTATTACAGCAGTAAAATCTCCCAATGCAGTGAAGCATGGATTAGATATTATGAATTCAAAACATTCATTTAGCTCGGGTACATTGGTGCAAATCAAATACGTTATAAATTCGTCATTAGAAATTATATCATCTGTTTCGTATAACCCCGTCACTCTACTATATTCAAATGGAACCTCAATATCATTCACAAAAAGAGTTAATTCATAATTGGCGCAAGATCCGCTATTTAAAAAAATATCAAATGTCGGCGTAAGAATCCCATCATTACAAGACCCTTGAATAACTTCAACATCCAAATCACATTCACAGCACACTGCTCCATATGAAAAAGAAGCCATACAGGCGGGATTGTCATTGTCATATATAAAAAACGTTTCAGATATATTACAAAGAGCAATATATCCAAAAATTTGGGGGTCTCCTAGCGAATAGCCCTGTGTCCAACCTCCCACTACTCCAAAAGTATAGCCATTTAAACCAAAATCAGTACCCGTAAAAGTAAAACTTAAATCTAATACCTCCCCAGTACAATCTGATCCCGTAACAACAAAATCTGTCACAGCACACACTACCACATCTTTTGATTCTTCTGAGTTTATAACTGGATTTCCATCTTTGCCAAATATAAATAAGGAGTTTAAAATGATAAAAAATGATACTAAAATTAAGTGTTGAACTGTTTTCATTTTTTGTGGGTATTAGTTATTCTAAAAAGTGTTCTCATTGTTAAGATGCTTTCAATTTGATATTCGCTGCCTTGGATGGAGAAAAAATTTAATATAGCACTTTATATAATACTCTTTTACCAATATTACTTTAGAAAATCCTTGGATTAAATATCAAAGTAAAAGGAAATAAAAAAGCCCTATCTTATAAAGGTAAAGGTAATCACCACCATCAAAAAAATAAGATCGATGAACGAATTATTTAGTTATTGGTTACTATACAAATGCTTTTTTGCAAATGAAACCCGATATAAACAATAGAAAAGATATAGAATTACTCGTTGACACATTCTACGGAAAAGTAAAAACCAACGAAACTATAGGATATATCTTCAGCGATGTGGCCAATGTAGATTGGGTGAGTCACATGCCTATCATGTATTCTTTTTGGGCGAGTGTACTTCTAGATGAACGCAGTTACTATGGTAATGCTATGTCTCCGCATATAGCATTGAGCAAACTGACCCCGTTGACACAAATTGAGTTTGATGCGTGGATGATATTATTTAAAACGACTGTTGACCAACTATTTGAAGGGGAAAAAGCAGACGAAGCAAAATTCAGGGCCGAAAATATAGCTAGGCTGATGATGCATAAGATTGAGATGGCTGGGAAGTGAAACTGAGAGGCAATTATATCTGATTGTTTATTATTTTTGCAAAATAAATTTTCAATTATGGAATCGTTAAAAGAAAAACAAATCCTAGAAATAGCAAATCAATTTGAAATGGGTGTGCAGTGTTCTTGACATAAGATCATTGGAGCACTTGTATGTAAATCAGATAAATAATTTTCAAGATTATACTGACATGAACTTCTATGAAGAAAAGCTAAAAATGTTGGAATATGATTTCGAAAATTATACAAAAATCGAAAACCAAAAAACAAGGGATCAATTTAATGTTATGACGAATTTTGCTGCACAAGTAGCAAGGAATAATGTGCTAAAAGCTGAATTACTGATTGCTTTACAAAAACCTAAACCTTTCCGATCATTTAAAAACATCATAGAAGACTCTGTATCTTACAGGGAGAAATGGTTTGAATTTCGTGACGCTCAAGTGTCAATGTGGAAAAGATAAATTTGCTGAAGCAATCGAAGTAAAAGAAATAAATGATCTTTAGGTAGACATCTTCCATTCTGCTGTATCTGTTTTAAAATTTAGTCCAATCCGAAAAGTATTTACAAGGTCATGTTTAAATAACATATATATACTAATTTGATAATTAATTGTTCCCCTTTGGTTATACGATTGATTATTAAAAAATGAGCATTTTCGGAGCGGACTCAAAATTTAAAAATAAACCCTACTTCCTACATTAATAGAAAACATAAAGATACCCGTCATAAAATTTGCACCAGCATAAATCCCAAACCTATCATTAAAATTAACCGAATAAGATAAATCAACGTCGACTCCATGATACTGACGATGAAAATCAAAATTTTTGCCTGATTCAAAAGAAGTATTTTGGCCAGCTGTTTTATTTAGGCTTGCGAATCGATATCCTAACCCCAAGTTTATACTAGAAGATCCACTCATATTCACTGCTTTTTGTAAACCTATTCCGTAGATATTTATCGAACCATGGCTGTAATATTCTCCAGATCCTGAATAGTCTTCCACCCCACTCCCTGTTAGGTAAGTAGCTTTCAAAATAAATCCATTTTTTATATCTCTGCCAAAAGCTGCTGATAAAAAAGTCATGCCTGAAAGTTTATCAATTCCACCATAACCTAGACGAACATCTACGGAGTTTTTTAAGTTAGTTTGTGCCGAGATATTTGATAATAAAGTCAGTGTTAAGATTAGGGTCAACAAGTGATTCATGTCTTATTTATTTTTAATTATTATAATTTATATTTGATTCGTAGGCCGTGTAAAGTTGTCTCTCCATTAATATCAACAGTGGACTCAAAACCCAATTTCCAGCGATCAAAAATTTGATAATCGATGTGTGCGCCTATCATATAATTAAACCCATGATATTGCCGTGTCGAAATATAAAAATTTTCATTATTTTGTTCTCTTGAGTTTTCCGATACTAACTGAATACCTGGTGCAAAATCTATTGCCATTGAAAATCGCTTGTAGTCAAAAAGTTCTAGACTAATAAGGGCAGAAAGATTCGTATAAACATAATTACTAAAAACATCTGGTGCTGTAATATATTTAGCCGGATCAGTATATCGTTGATAACTATACCGGATACCAGCTTTGATCAGTTTATTTACTCTATAATCAATCATCAAAGTAGTAAAATAGCCAGGATAATAATGATTTTGAGATGGGCCAAAACTTGCACCAATCTCAAAAAAATGTCTTTTAGATATCGGATTACAAGGTGATAGGATTTTTTTAACCGCATGTAAAGACAAAACATCTCCTATTTTCCTATTCTCTAAAAACTCAATAGATAATGATGGTTTTGCTGGTTCATCATCATTCTGAATTTCTATAATGTCAGAAGCTAAAGGATTTTTTTTATTGAAATGCTCATGAATTAAAAAAGCTGACTCATCTACAAAATTTTGATTTTCAATCGTTTCACCAAATCCCTTTGAATGATTCGCATTTAACTTATCTAAGACGGTATTAGGATCATTTCCAATTTTTTTAATGCTTTTCCCTTTTTCTACTCTAATTGTATTTATACTTAAACGCTTAGATGCTGCCTTCAATATTTCTGACTTTACGTTTGTGTTTGTTGTTTGATTTTGTTCAAATTTACCGAAATCTTCCCTTAAAAATCTTGAGTCACCCATTTCTATTTTTTGGTCTTCAGTCTCATTAATCCTTTGATTTATTTGTGCCGCTACTACAATGTCGGCATTATCATTTCCTTGATTTTCAACAATTGTAAGCTCATTTGAATCAGTATCAATAAAATCTGACAGAAACCAAATACTTAGCAAACCCAGAGCTATGATGAATACACCCAAAGACAAAAAACTAAAAAAACTAAGAGTTATGCGTCTACTTGATTTACCTTGAATGCTATCATTTAAATCCAAAACACGCTGCTCCATATTCTCCCAAAGCTGTGGATGTGATTGGCTTTTATGACCTTTTATTTTATCTTTATACGAGTTCATATGGTGTATGATTTTATACCTTCACGATTTAACTTTTCTTTTAATATTTTTTTTGAATGATGGAGCAACCACTTAGAGTGATTTTCCTTAATATCCAACTCGACAGAAATTTCTTTATGGCTGAAACCATCGATTTCAAACATTGAAAATACCAACCTTTCTTTGTCAGGCAGACTTTGTATCATTTTGAAAATATCTTCTACATCAAGTCTGCCAAAAGCATCGTCGAAATACCTATCTTCATTATTTTCAAATTGTTCTGAACTGTTATAAATAATAGGAGAAAGATTATTCCTATATTGATCAATCGCCGTCATCCTAATAATTCTTGTACAAAGACCCAGATAGTTATCTATCTCCTTATTTGATTGAACTATAAACTTAAAAATTTTGAGCATTGAAAAATTGAAGACTTCATCCGCATCTTGTGCACCATTGGTATATCGGAGACTGACATGGAACAACTCTTGATAAGTATATTCGTACAAAGACTTTTGGTTTTTAATACTATTGTTTTTGCAAGCTTGTATGACAGCATTCAATTCCATTACCTGCAAGTTCAGTATTTGGTAATGACTACTTTGGATTCTCCTCCAAGTTGAAAATTAGTTAATTGTCCATTTTTAATGACAGAATTGCCAATATCAAAAATAAAATGAATCTCATAGGCTTCTCCATCTTCAGGCAAAAAGTCACTGGGAAAAACACTATTAAATTTATGTATATGAGTATCATACACCATCCCATCTTCCCTCTCTAATGAAATTTGACTATCAATGGCAATGTATTGAATGTCTGATTTCCAAATAGTTTGACTTGTGACAAATGTTTTTTGATTAAATCCAATTTTTGAAATATTAAAAGTCCCTCTGTCCAAGTCAAAATCTGCTTGACTTGATGGTTTACCTGTTTGGATATTGCGAGATCCGTAATACATTCTACTTGGATCTATTGAAATATTATCATACTCACCTGCATTTACAAATGAAAAGTAAACTTCTACTACAGGCCGACCGTCTTTGCTACATGAAGAAAAGATAAACATTGCTAAAGCTATAAGTAAATTTGAACATGAGCATTTCATCTTATATACGTTTTATTAAAATGATGTCGTATCTGTCCAGCAAAAGGTTAGAATCTTTTATGAATATTTATTATTCTTTTTTAAAAAAATATAAAGTAACCAAATATTTCAATAATTTAGTTTCCAAAACATAGTCCTATTACCGATTTAACTATTTACCCCCTAATTCTTACCATCATACAGCCAAAATCTGCCATTCGATTCTGTGAAGGCTACTATCCCTTCCGTTTTGTTGTAGTATGCTTTATGACGTGGATTGGCTGAAGTAAATGACGAAAAAACATTGGTATATGTGGTGTCATACACTTCAAAAGAATCATATTTGGTGAGCACTTCTGACGACATTGCAGTAGATGCCCGCTTATCTAAGGTCATCTTAAAAGCAGAAAACCCTACTATTGTACTTATATTTTCAGAGATTTGAATTTCTACTTTATCAAGTACTTTCTTCTCACCTGTCGAAAGGTCAAAATCATTATAAATCCTTGCTTTCAGTATTAACGCACCACCAATTTCTTTGATCTTAAAATCCAAACTCTGACCTATCATACAATTTACGATGCTATCTACGACCTTATTTATTTCCTTAATCTCAAATATGTTTATCAGAGAGCTCTGGCTATCCGAAAAACTAACCTCAAATACTTTTCTTACACCTAGTGAATCTCTGAATATGAGGTTACGAACACCTTCATAAGGCAATGCATCTTTGCTTGTTTCTACCAAATTCTGTTTGCCCAAGTCGAACGTACAGACTATATTCCCATCAGTATCATTCTCTGATTTGCTGCACGCTATTATTGATATGCTGGTAATTATCAGTATCATAATTTTCAGCATCCATATATTTTTTATTGACATCACTTTTTTACTTTTCCTTTTTTAATTAATAAATTGACCCAGACAAAGTGCCCAACACCATGTTGGTTTTTGGCTTGTACTGACCTAACAATATTAAGGCTTTATATGTTCGTAAAGCAATCTTAAGATGGGCAAACTGTTACCTACTCTACCCTATCAAATCTCCAAAGCTTATCGCTTTCATCTGTAAACGCCACGATTCCTTCTGTTGGGTTATACCACAACCGTACTTTTTGATTATAATATTCTGTGAATCTTACGTTTTTAAATGTTCTCCCAAAAACGGTATATGCTGAAAGTATTTCAGCATAAAAAGGTTGGCAGTCACTTGTTCTAACATTAATCAAATCATGAAAAACAGAAGTAATTTTATTAATACCACTAGGGTAAGAAGAAAATATCGAAATAAAATCACTAAAATTAGTTGGTGAAAATACAGGACCTGTTATCTGCGTTTCGATCATTTGACGTAACCCAATGGTTTTGTCATCAGTTTCCAAAATAGTAACCAATACATCCGGCCTATAACAATATCTAATAGTATCACCAGGAGCAGGATAGTCAAATCTAGTTCTAAAACCCGTATGTGTCCAGCGATAAACTTTTATAACATTCAATATTAAAGTATTTTGTAATGAATCCACAAAATAAACTTTATTCCCTTCGACATATCTGTTAAATAACAAGGATGAAGGGTCAAGCGTAAATTTACCAAAATCAAAATCACAATCCACGTTGTTGATCTTGTCTCCATCATCTTCCACCATTTCTACCTCCTTATCGCATCCAAATGCAATCATCATCATAAAAACGTAAACTAAGTATTTCATATAAGTTGTTTTGGTTATTGTATTTAATAAATTATTAGTGCTCCGTAAATCCGTCGGATGGCTCATAGCCATCAAACGAAAATTAATCTTTAAATATTTTGACATCCAACCCGGCTACTTTCTCTTGATAACCCTTCCAATCTCCAATCATAAATTTGGTCACGGCAGCGGATGTTTCTTCAGTCATTTGTTTGGCTTTCTTGAGGGATATCATCGCATTTTCCTGTGGGTCACCCCATGAAGATCTAATATAATTCAGTGCACCAAAAAGCATACTATTGAGCTGATCAGCATTGCGCTGTATACCTTTGACATCTTCGGGAGATATATACAAATCAGACAATTCATCAAGCGATTTAAGCAGCTTTTTATGAAGTTTTTTGAATTCATTTTTGATCGTGTCCGACTGATTTTCCATCTGTTTCTCTACTATTGAAATGGATTTTTTTGCAGCCACAATTTTGTCGTAAGACGTCTTCGCTTCGTTGACCATAAGTGCATGTTCATCTTGTACTTTTTTGATGGCCATTAGGTCATCTTTGGTCATTTTATCGCTTGGATCCATTTTGACATCTACATAGACAGAGTCTTTTTTATCTCCAAATGTGATCACTGCTTTATATTTGCCAGGCAATACGGCATATCCACCGGGAAGGTCTTCGTCCTCTTTGGGTTCTGTTCGGGAAGGATACCTGATACCATTGGTTTCAAGTCCCCAACTCAGCTTATTCAAACCATCTTCTACCTTGCGCGTGATGGTACGTACCACTTCATTTTGATCATCATAAATGATGATTTTTGCTTTTGATTTTACATCAGATTTGTCTTTATCGTCAGATTTATCTTTGTCTTCAGCATCTTTTTTATCTTTGTCATCAAGAGACTTTTCATTCTTTTTATCATCTTTCGATTTTTCGATTGGCTTCTTCCACACATTAAAAGCTATTTTGTCGTAAGACTTATTATCTCCTTTGAACTCTCCCTGACCAGAAAAACGTACACCGTCATACGATCTATAACTTACCAAATACGCAGGAGCAGACCCAAATACATCAAAGTCGGCATTCAAGACTGTTTCCCCTTTTAAAGCAATTTCTCTCAGGGGATTTAGATCGTCTAGTATCCAGAATGCACGCCCGAAAGTACCGAGAATCAAATCATCTTCTACAGGATGGATTTTCATATCAATAACTTGTACTTGTGGGAAACCTTTGGTCCAGTGATACCATTTCTGACCCTTATTGAACGATACATAAAGCCCTACATCTGTCCCTAAAAACAAAAGATTGGGCTCCTTTAGGTCTTGTACAATGCTAAGCACAAATCCTTTTATTTGGGTGTCATCTGCTATTCTTGTCCATGATTTTCCATAATCCATAGTGTGGTACGCATAAGCGGCATAATCATTGCGACGATAATTATTGGCCACTACCCAAGCTTCGGCTGCATTGGTATTTGAGACTTGTATCTGTGGGATCCAGCTACCTTGTGGCAATCCTTTGAATTGATTTTGATTGGACCAAGTTTTGCCACCATCTTTGGTAAGTTGCAGATTGCCATCATCAGTTCCTACCCAAATTACATCTCTATTTACGGGACTTGGTGATATGGCAAGGATCGTGGTATAATTCTCTGCATTTGTAGCATCCATGGTAAGTCCACCACTTTTATCTGCTTTTTGTTTTGTCGTATCATTGGTCGTAAGGTCAGGCGACTTTATCGTCCACGACTCTCCACAATCATCGGAATAATGCAGATATTGACTACCAAAATAAACACCACAATCAACAAATGGATCTTGTGCTATCCCCGCATTCCAGTTGTATCGCAACTCGATGCTTTGGTCGGGATGATTGGGTTTGATAAATCTCGTTTTGCCAGATTTACGATCATAAAAACCTACATTTCCACCTTGAGACATGGCATATCCATATCGACTATCTTTTCTGAATGGCACTACATCAAACCCATCACCGAAGTACAACTCCTGAAAATCGTGGTTGCGAATGCCACCACGTTTGAGTACTGCTGAAGGTCCCATCCACGAGCCATTATCCTGCATACCACCATAGACATTGTAAGGAAAATCAGTATCTATATTGACATGATAAAACTGACCTACAGGAATATTGCCTGCAAAATACCAACTGGCACCGGCATCCCTTGATATATTGAGACCGCCATCATTACCATCAATAATGTAATTGGTATCATCTGGATGTATCCAAAAGGCATGGTGGTCGGGGTGTATATCATTGCCATAATCAGCTATATTTCTGAACGTTTTGCCCCCATCTTCGCTTAGTGTGACGTAGGTAAAGATATTAAAGATACGGTTTTCATTTTTGGGATCGACGTATAGTTCAGAATAATAAAAGGGGCGATCACCAATATTTTTGGCAGAGACTAGTGCCCATTTTTTACCACCGTCCGTAGATTTGTACAGACCGTTTTCTTTGGCTTCTACGAGCGCATATAGAATATTTGGCTTATTAGGAGCTATGGCGATGCCTATACGTCCGAGATCACCTTTGGGTAGACCATCTTCGTCTGTGATCTTCGTAAAACTATCGCCTCCGTCATAAGAAATGTGTAACCCCGAACCTTTGCCCCCAGAATTAAAGAACCATGGATCACGTTTGTGTTCCCACATAGCCACGATTAGTTTGTTAGGATTGGTAGGGTCTGTGATCATATCTGCCGCACCTGTGAGATCATTGACATATAGGATTTTTTTCCAGGTCTTGCCAGCATCTGTAGTTTTGAATACACCACGATCTACATTGCTGCCCCACGGAGAGCCGAGAGAAGCTGCATAAACGATGTCCGGATTGTCTCTATGGATGATGATGCGATGTATTGTTTTGGTATTTTCTAGTCCCATCAATTTCCATGTTTTACCGCCGTCTAGTGACTTGTAGATGCCATTGCCCGTATTGAGCGAGTTGCGTGGGTTGCCTTCGCCTGTACCTACCCATATTTCAGATGGATTTTTTTGGTTTATTTTGATCGCACCAATAGCAAGTGATGACTGCTCGTCAAAGATCGGTGTCCAACTCGTACCACCATTTTCTGACAGCCACACACCGCCCGAAGCAGCACCTGCAAAGATACGATGTGGATTGCTCAAGTCAACGTCTATGGCTGTGATACGTCCACTCATGCCTGCGGGACCGATGTTCCGAAACTTCATGGATTTGAAATCATCGACTTTAAACTGTCCATAAGCGGTAGACGTGAAAGCAAAAAATAGGAAGGAAAATATATACTTTGACATAAACACAAGATAAGGGTAAGACAATTAGCACGCAAAGTAAATGAAATCGTATAACTGACCAAAAAAAGCCAAAGAAAATATGAAAACGATGATACTTTGGTGTTCACTCCTTCAGGCAGTCACCCTTTTAGGGGCCGGGGTCGTCGGGGTCGGTAAAGGGGTAAAAACGATTGATTATTAAAAAGGTTGTATTTTCGGAGTGGACTCAACCTTAAACAATATTCAAGCGTGATAAACCGTATTTTACAAAAAGTACATTTTACAAAATGGCACAATATAATGAATAGTTGCAATTATGTTAGCAAAGGCACATTTGACTTCATCGGAACGGACAAATAACAGAATAAATTTACAATATTTTACCATAAGGACTTAGATTTTTGCTGTTATGTTTAAAATAAAAAACAATATGAAACATTTAATTAGTGTATCTTGATGAGAAGGAAGTTTGATATTAGAGTCACAGAAATGGTATACTGTGTTAAGCTTTTTGTTGCGAAGGAATGTTTTCATCATGCCAAAAATCCGTCTTTTCTGCCTTAAATGATGCCTAAGATACATGTCCATAAATGGCATCCAAGGCCAGGTATTACTTCTGACTTCAAAGTTTAGCTACTAAGTATTTTTGTGCAAATTAGGACAAGGAATCTACATTTTTATTCAAAATTAATACTAAATTAATAATTTGCTTACCTTTACTACATAAATAAAGCAATTGCACCTATGCTGGATATCAGTAGTTTGAGTAGTTATTACAGTGAGAGTTCCTTATATATGATATTATTCACCAATTCTCTGACAATAATATTGTCATTATTATTGGTATTTACTTATGATAAAACTACATCACTTGCGGGTCGTTCCTATAGCTTTATACATGCTTTATTGCTTATGTCGGTTGTGACGGCTACCATTATGCAATCCATAGGCGACAGTTTGGCGCTGAGTTTTGGTATTTTTGGCGCATTGGCCATTATTAGATTCAGGTCCAATATTTCTGACATAAGAGATATAGCATTCATTTTTGCGACTATGGCCATAGGTATAGCTTGTGGTGTCCATTCCTTTCAAAATGCTATCATTGGTACGGTGACATTTTGCGTGATTATATTTTTATTGAAAATAAGTCCATTTGACCCTAAACATAATATCAAAGGAAATCTGAGAATTGAGACTATCCAGAATACTGAACTACTTCAAAATGCGGAGTCTATTCTAGCAGGATTTTGTCAAAATGTCAATCTCTCAAAATATAGAACACTTACTTCGCCTGAAGGTGTCGTCAGCCATGAATACGAATATAGTTTTGTAGTCAACGATATAAAATCAGGAGAAAATCTACTTGCGAAGTTGAGCCAGATAGATGGTATCAAAGTTTCTAGAATCGTCTACGAAGATAAAGTTTTTGCAAATAATAACTATTAAAAATCGATAAAAAATGCGAAAACTGAATATCTTTTACTGGCTGATTGCACCTTTGCTCTTTTATTCTGTCTTCTTGCTCTTAGATAAGCTGAGACTAAGTCATAAAGAGTATTTTGGTTTTGCCGAAAACAAACAATCAGAAATCAACCTTGACAAAGATGTACACATAGTCAAGATTCTAGTAAAAACAGGAGATAAAGTAAATAAAGGTCAGTTACTAATGACCGTCAACAATAGTGAAATACGTGAAGAAATTAATCAACTCTCCCTTGCAGTAGATGGTCTGAAGTTAAAAAATAATTTGACTACACAAGAACTCAAATTAGAAATGCTCAAACTAGAAAGAGAAAGAGACATTGAGATTATTAGCCTCCGTACCCAAATAAGTCACCTCCAACAAGAAGACGCCTTTTACAAAAGTCTGATGGACAATAAAAATGTATCAAATGAAAAAGAAGTTAAAGAAAACCCAAATCAAGCATTTATCAGCCAATTGAATCAGGAAATCAACATCGTCAGGCAAAAATACGATTCAAATATAGCTCAATATAAAAAAATGATGATGCAGCCCAAAGAAACTGTTGCAGAAAAAGATCAATATGTGGGCAAAAAATTGCAGCTCAATTCAGAATTATCCAAATTTAATATAACTGCGGCATTTGATGGTCTGATAGGAAGTATTAATGTACGTGAAGGTGAAAATGTAAAAGCATTCACAAGTATGATAAGTTATTATGAATCTACGCCACCTTTAGTATTGGGTTATGTGCAAGAAAAATTTGACTTCAAAATCAATGCAGGTGATTCAGTCTCGATTGTTTCTGTTTTTAATCCATCAAAAAAAGTAAAAGGCATCATAGCTTCCAAAGGCAATAGGATTGTAGAAATTCCTGAAAAATTTCGCAAAATCCCTGAAGTAAAGTTGTACGGTATTGAAGTTTTTATCAATATCCCTACCGACAATACTTTTTTACAGAAAGAAGTACTCAGAATTTCACAAATTGAATGATGATATTTCCCAAAATCAATGTTATGTCTTTCACGCACATCATTCTAATATTTCTTTTAGTCTCTCCTTCTATCATTTGTGGTCAAAACACAGATATTGGTGCATTGCTATCTGATGGATTCCGAGATGAAAAAATCTCAATCTTAAATCAATCTGACTTAAGACTAGGTACTTTAGATGATAATTTACCTTTTTTAGAAAAAGTGGAATTTAGGTCAGAGTTGGATAGAATGATGTCTTCGAGACAGGAATTTTTGATTCGTACCAGTTTTAATGGTTTGGGGCAAATAAAGGCAGAACGCGATAAATTTAATGCTTTGTTGGCTCGTAAAAGTGAAGCATCACAAATCATAAAAAATGAAGTGATCTCTCAAAAGTACCAAGATATCATAGAACTAATACTGATAATCAGAAATATTGAAATGATTAAGGAATATCAATTCAACCTTGATGAAAGAATAAAAATGTCTGAAACCATCCTTTCCAATGGATTATCTCCTGATCTACTAGATTATATCCAACTCAAGGAGTCTGTCATACAAATGGAAATTAAAAAAGGAGGGTTTGACTTAAAATGGAAGTTATATACTGGCAAACTAAAGATTGACACATCTGCCAACATCGACCTGACCCGACTTCCTGAACCATCGCAAATGAAATCGTATATCGACTCATTAAAGCCTGATTTTGATCAACACCCGGAAATAAGAGAATATGATTTTGAAAGTCAATATCTCAAAGCGGATTTAAATGCCCAAAGGTCAAAAAGCACCAAAATTTTGGATTTTGCACAGGTCAGGCATGATTTGAGGGATGACCTACTTTTGCAAAACAGATTTTCTATTGGTGTGGGTCTAAACGTACCTTGGTCGGGTTCATTTTCGCTTAAGCGACAGGATATCAACATAAAACTGGAAGAAGCAAGTACTAAAAAAGAGCTTAAAAAAGTAAGCTTAAAAACAACCTTCAACGACTTTAAAAACACATTCGATTATGAATTAAACCAATATAAAATGTGGCAATCTCTGCATAATGATAAAGTAATAGTTGATCTAAAAAATAAGATAATAAATTCTAGAAGGTTGGATCCTTTAGAGATACTCTCACTCAAGGAATCCGAACTTGACGCTTCTTCAAAAGCGCTCGAACACTACGAAAAGCTACTGAAAATTTACATAAATATTTTGGATATCACAGGTGAGTTATACAGCAAGCCACTCAGGAATTACCTTCATGTTTTACGACCTGTATTAATCGATTGATCTTGATTATTTTTAATGAAAATAATTTTAGTTTCAGGATGACCAATTTATGAGTAAAATAATGCATGTGATGCATATCTGCAAATTCTATCCAATCGTTTACATTAAAAAATCCAAAACCGAGATGCTGTATTTCCACTTCATATTTGCTATGGTTTACGATGCTTAAAAGAGTCGTAATTCGTGCAATTAGTGTTCGCAAATCTGTTAATACCTTTTGTTTATTGATAGGTTGTGGCGTATGGTCATTAGAAGGTGGACCTTCTATCCGATCATCGAGAAAAGTGTCGTTGGCAAACATCACTTAGCCATCTTCATGAAAATCGAGATGTTCATTTTCATTAGTTGATGCACAGTATCTGGCATGTAAAAACTAGGTTATAGCTCAATAGTTATAAAAAATCCTATCAAATCCCCAAGATTGGAAATAAGATAGGATTTATAATCTTGGCACAAGTGCCTTACACATAAATACATTAACGTCTTCCTGAAATTAAATTTATGATAAACAAAAGAACTATCGCCCCAACTGCGGCAGTAAGTATATATCCAAGATAACCTGTACCTAAACTGACGCCTAACTTACCTAGTCCCCAATAACCGATAAAACCGCCAATAATACCTACAACGATATTTCCTAATAGGCCCAGACCACTTCCTTTGTAAATTTGACTTCCAAGCCAGCCGGCTACTGCTCCTAAAATGAGCGCTACAATGATACCTTGCATTTGTTTTGATTTTTGATAAAAATTATAAAATAAAGAAAAAAACTCCAAACCATTATGCCGTCAATCTAAGAAAAATGTTCTCATTCTTTTTACAAAAACGTTACTGAAACATATGACGATCACAGAAGCAAATGTACACTTATTTTGAATTATATATAACTTTCAATGTAATATTTTTACTTTGCATCAATAAATAATGTAAAATACGGTAATTTAGGAATTATTAGATCATACTCATGATGCCATTCATTTGCAATTAAAATAATTTAGTAACTATTCAGGTATAACCCCGAATGGGGTGAAATATTAGTAACCACGGATGTAAATCCGTGGAGAAAATGGAAAACCACCTGATTTTGGCGGTATTTTTGCCTGAAAGTTGCAAAAAATGTGCGTGTCTACCTTTGGCAAGGACAAAATGACTTTAATCCTACATACACCTGAATAGTTACATAATTTCTATTAATGTTTCCGTCCAATTAGATTAAGAAACGGATATTTCGCTAGTCCCATCATCTTCATTAGTTGTCTCTTGGTCCAATACCGATACTACGTCATTGTAATAATCCATAGCTTTTTCAGGTGTTTTCCCAATACAAACCAAACCAAGTTTACCAAATTGCGATAATGCACTTATAAGGTGAAACATCACACCTTCACCACGGTAATGGTCATAATGAATACCATGGTACATAGCAATATCAATCAAATCTCCAGGTGTGAGTCCCTTGTAGTTATCATTCTGGAGATTGTCAGTGGCGAAATAAAACCTTTCACTACCATCGCTCAATAAATAAGAACCAGTAGATGCATCATAATGACCATCTGTCAGAAACTGCAACATCAAAAACGGATGCGTGGTACCGCCTTTTCTCAGATTAATCTCTATGGCTAAATGTTGCCATCCATGTTCGTTTTTTATACTCATAAAATCGACGCCAAATCTTCCTAATACACCTAGATCTCTCATTTTTATCGCTAGTTTTTGTGTCAAAAAAGCAACTTCTGAAGCATAAGACTTATCAGCTGGAAAGTTAGCGCCTAGAAACACATGTCCGCTTTCTCCACCTAGCATCTGATCGTGGGTAGAAATGATATATATTTCGCCCAAAGGATTGATGCGGCATTGCACAGATGGCGACGTTAGATGGTCGGCAGTTACAAACTCCTCGACGATGCCCCCCATAGATTCGAATTTTAGTAGGAATTTTTCAAACTTGAGTTTATTGGCCACAATTTTGGTATGTGATTTCAAATATTCTCGTATCTCCTGATCACCGATCAGCATCATTTGCTCAAATCCATCGTAGCTAAACACTGCATTGCCATCACCAGAAAAACCATCATTCATCTTGATGACTGCTTTTTGTAAATCAGGATTTGCCTGTTTAAGATTGATTAAAGCTTGTGCGATATCTGATTCTGTATGAAGATCTTCATAACCAGCCGGCGTAGGAATATCACATGCTTTGAAGAGTTTCCGAGCCCCACTTTTGGTACCCAAATGGTTGAGGTCAGGATGACATCCGTAGATTGGAATTTGTAGTTTTAGAGCCAATTTCTTTTCTTGTTCTGTTACATTAAAACAAATGAGATGAGCAGGCATTGAAGCTGGAATACTCCTTTTAATTCGAGAAATCAACCTCGGTCTTTGCAAAATTTTATTTGTCAAAGCAACATTTGAAGCGTCATAACAACTCAACAATGTAAGTCTTTTGCGTGCGTGATGGGTCGTGATGCCCGGCAACATGTGAAGATAGTAGTCAATGATCAGCGGTGTTATAGGGATACTAGTCACAAAGGTGAGATGTGTTTCCGGCATCTTGAGTAATAAAAGCATGCACAACATCCGCTCTTCATAATAAAAATGACCTTTAATCTTTGACAATATCTGATGGTCGAGTGTTAGGCTTGGCACTACCACAACACATTTTGGTGCTAAATCATTACTAAAAACGTCTCCATAATCTTCAATAAAAATTTGTTGAAGTTGTTCGTAATTATATAAAGATTGTTGTGGCGTTGTCATGAAAAAGTCGCTATTTAAAGAAAGAAAAGCGGATAAATATTAACGAAAATAAAGGTTTTATTTTGGATAAAAAATGATTTGAATCATGTAGTGTGGTGATATTTTTGAACTGGGAATTTGATTTATAGTTATAAAAGCATCACCATCTGCTGTGTGCCTTGCTATGGGGATGATTCCGAATCTTGAACAGTGCTTATCGAAGGTTAAATCTTTTCTGTCTCAACTATCTGGAACAGCAGTATGATCTCTAACCATAGATAAAATATAGCAAAAATAAAATCACTATTAGATAATTTGGAATAATAAGAATAGTCACTATGTTTATACTTGAGATTGGGGCAGGATTGTGGCAAGGCAGAAAAACTTCTTTCCTCCATAACAAGTCCTGTTTCAAGATGGTACTTTTGATGCACTTTAGTATGCAATGTGAGACCATCATAAACGGCAAAATGATTTATAGGATTATCCGGGATATTGAGCCCATTGGAGTTTACTCCCTGTATATTTCTATTTGTTAAGGCATATAAATTGTGTTGTCCTTGCATTTCATTATTTAAATATGTTTCCACAATTAATGAGTCTTGTGCAAAATGTGATTTACTATTTATACAAAATATCAGGATAATTAAAACCTCTAAAATTTTCATTTATGCTGGTCTTTGATTTATGCAAATGTAACAAAAAATCCATTCTTTACTATCATTTTTTTAAAATGAAAACATAAAAGTAAATTTTAAATCACTTCATCAACTGTCC
>Ga0105045_10001781_pt1 | contig 17781 bp, 12 predicted proteins | sample MAT02_FD_78089 | JGI IMG/M metagenome (GOLD analysis project Ga0105045, IMG submission 78089) | Freshwater microbial communities from Lake Fryxell liftoff mats and glacier meltwater in Antarctica - MAT-02 (megahit assembly) | ecosystem: Environmental > Aquatic > Freshwater > Ice > Liftoff... | reverse complement strand
TTGCCATTCGGCCATTTTTGCTGCGATACCCCGAACAAACACAGGCGCAAATGCTGGCTTGGTCTGAACACCAAAGCCCGATGGTGCGGCGACTCAGCACAGAAGGTTCCCGCCCCCGATTGCCCTGGGGGATGGGGATTCCGGCGCTCAAACGGGATCCTTCGCCCAACTTGCCCATTTTAGAACGCTTAAAAAACGACCCCGCAGAGACGGTTCGCCGCTCGGTGGCCAACCACTTGAACGACATAACCAAAGACCATCCGGATCTTGTGTTGAATTTGGCGCAGCGATGGTTGGGCCAAACGCCTGAAACGGATTGGGTGGTTCGGCATGCTTGTCGGGGTTTGTTGAAAAAAGGAAATGCGCGCGCTTTGTCTTTTTTCGGATTTCAAAAAGGGGTGAAGGGCGTAGCAATTACTGATTTTAACTGTCCCAAAACGGTTGCGATTGGTGCTCGTTTGGAATTTGATTTTGTGGTTAAAAATGAATCCTCGCAGGGGGTTACGCTCCGGCTGGAATACGGCATTGATTATCAAACCCTTTCAGGCAAAATATCTCAAAAAGTATTCAAAATCAAGGAGTTAATTCTAAAAGGCGATTCAGAAGAGGCTATTGCTCGCTCGCAGCGTTTCCAAGATTTTACCACCCGCAAACATTTTTCGGGGGTACATGTATTGCGTATTTTGGTGAATGGGGTGGCGTTGGCGGAAGGAGAATTTGAGGTATCGGTGTAATGAATTCCATTCCCGTATGGAACACTTGTGTATAAGCAACCTAAAAGCCTTGATTCACGCCAGCTGTATATTGGCTATTTCCAACGTATAAACTAGGCAAATTATGAAAAAATCACTCTTTTTTATCCTTTTGATGGCAATTTTAGGTTGCTATAAAGACAATTTTTTGAGAGATGCATTCACCAGCCAACAGGGCCAACTGCCTTTAGAAATTCAAGTATTAGAGATGCCGCTACAACCCACAGATGGGTATGCCACCATATCTTCGTATGCTACACTTTCTACACAAGGTTATACGGGCGGCACTGTTATTCAAGGGTTTTGCTATGACAAACAAAATAAGAAGCGAGATTTTGGTGCATTGGCTTTTGGCCCCCTAGTAATGAGTCCACCAAACGAAGCAGACCCCGACTATTTTAGCGTGGGCGCACCAGAAGGAGAATCTCTTTTTGGACTTACCAATCAGGTTTCTTTGGTAGGGAAAGACGAATTACCCGGCTTTACCACCAATTTTTATGTTCCTAAAATTATGTTAATCATAAGTCCCTCATTTTCAAATAATTCGGTGATTGCCGCCGGCACTACGATTACTTGGGTGCCAGACCCCAAAAATGTGCACGGAGTGGGGATTTCAATCAAGTACAGCCCTACAGATATTGAAAATGTATGGCTTCAACTGGGTGGAAAATCGGTCAGTAGGAGTATTCGTGTGGGGGATATCGGCTCATACACCATTCGGGAAAAAGATCTTGCGGACATTCCTTCCCAAGGATCCCTCAGATTGCAAATCGGGCGTGGAAATTACAAGATCGTTCCAATGGCTGACAATTATCGTTTTGGCTTACTGGCTTACACGACCGTTGCCCACTCGTTTAACAAACAATAATATTGCCCTCCTAGAAAGTAACGTCGGCCTGTTTTATTAAAACGAAGTGTGGTTGAAATAAAGGTGATTTGTCGGAATTTTCCGACTTTTGCACCACCATGTACGCACTACTCAAACCCATCCTCTTTGCCCTATCGCCCGAACAGGCGCACCACCGCACTTTTCAACTACTTGACCTTGCTGCGGCCTTTCCGCCCACCCGTTGGTGGATGCGCAAAATGTTCTGTTTGCCCGAAAAAAGATTCGAAAAAGAGGTTTTAGGCCTCAAATTCCCCAATGCAGTGGGTTTGGCCGCCGGATTTGATAAAGATGGTCGGCATTTAGCCGGCTTGTCTTGTTTGGGGTTTGGGTTTATCGAGGTCGGTACCGTCACCCCCTTGGCCCAGCCTGGCAACCCACGCCCGCGCTTGTTTCGATTGCCCGCGGATGAGGCCCTGATTAATCGAATGGGTTTTAATAATGGCGGGCTGGATGCTCTGGTAGCAGAGTTGAAGAAATGGCGACAAAAAGCCCCCAAAAACGGGCCAATCATCGGCGGAAATATTGGAAAAAATAAAGCGACGCCCAACGAAAGCGCGGTGTATGATTACCTGATTTGTTTTGAAAAATTATTCCCTTGGGTGGACTATTTTGTGGTGAATGTCAGTTCACCGAACACACCCGGATTGCGCGAATTACAAGAAAAAGAGCCACTTACTAGGCTTTTAAACGCAATACAAACCCAAAACGAGACCAAAAGTACCCCCAAACCCATCCTCCTGAAAATTGCGCCCGACCTCACCGACTCCCAACTAGACGACATCGCCGACATTGTGCGCAGCACTGGATTGGCAGGGGTAATTGCAACGAATACTACGATTTCGCGGGCCGATTTGCAAACGCCCGAAAAAGAGGTAGAGTCTTATGGTATGGGCGGATTAAGTGGTGTGCCCGTGCAGGCGCGCGCGACGGCGGTGATTCGGTATTTGCGGGGAAAATTGGGGTCAAATGCCGTGATTATTGGGGTAGGAGGCATTGATTCTGCGGCTTCTGCTCAGGAGAAGTTGGAGGCTGGAGCGGATTTGGTGCAGGTTTATACGGGTTTGATTTATGCGGGGCCGGGTTTGGTTCGGCGTTGCTTGGAGGGCGGTTAGCCCTCCTTGCCTTTACAGGCCTCTGGCCTGCGGTAACGAGGACGCCTTTTCAGGGCTGTTCTTTGGGCCCTTTTAGGGCTGTTCTTGGTTGGGGCTTTTTAACTGTCCTTATACTTACATGGATTTTCCTACATTTGGCGGTTCAATGTATTTGAAAATTACGCGTCATGCGCAACATCCAATCCCCTCGGTTATTTACCGCCTCTTGCTTTGCCTTGGTTACGACGGCTTTTACTTTTGCCATTCGAGCCGGTATCCTCAATGAACTGCGTGATAAACTGGGCTTAGACGGCACGCAGTTGGGCCTTATCAACCAAATGGTGCTGGGCATTGGTTTTCCCATTGCAACCGTCGTCGGTGGATTGTTGTACAATGCTCTTGGGCCTAAGCGCATGGTTTGGATTGCGTTTTTCTGTCACTTAATTGGGATTGTGAGCACCATTTTTGCCAATAGTTTTGAGATGCTCATTGTATCCAGTTTCTTCATCGGCTTTGGCAATGGCTCGGTGGAAGCCGCTTGCAATCCCATGATTGCGGCCATGTTTTCTAACAATAAAACCACGATGCTCAACCGGTTCCATGTTTGGTTTCCGGGCGGTATTTTCTTAGGCTCACTTATTTCTCAAGCGATTAGTACGGCGGGATGGCCGTGGCAGGTGCAAGTGGCCATTATGTTGATTCCTACTTTGGCGTATGCGCTGCTGTTTTGGGGACAAAAATTCCCAGAGGCTGCTGCTGCCGGTCAAGCCAAATTGAGCGACAATTTGCGCGGTATGTTGAATCCGCTCTACCTCTTTATGCTGCTCTGTATGGTGCTTACGGCCAATACGGAGATCACCACCCAACAATGGGTGGAGCCACTTTTGGAGTTTTCAGGTGCTCAACCCATGATTATTTTGGCCCTTACTACCGGATTGATGGCCATTGGCCGTTTTTATGCCGGCCCTGTCATTCACCGACTCAACCCTACGGGTGTACTTTGGGCTTCGGCCATTATGGCTAGTATTGGTATTTATTTGCTGGGGCATACCACGGGCGCTGCTACGTACTTAGCCGCCGCTCTTTTCGCCATTGGCGTATGTTATTTCTGGCCTACGATGCTGGGTTTTGTGGGAGAATACACACCGAAAAGTGGTGCTTTGGGTATGTCGGTCATCGGGGGTGTGGGTATGTTTGCCACCGGATTGCTGCAACCTGTGGTGGGCGGCTGGATTGACAGCGCGAAAAAAAGCGCGGAGGCTCAGGGCCTGACGGGAGATGCCGCTGAATTGGCTGCCGGACAAGCCACTTTGGGCCATTTGATTGTTTTTCCACTGATTTTGATTGTGGCATTTGGACTGCTGTGGGTTTACATGCGCGGGAAAAAGCCTGAAATGAATCTGGAATAAAAGATAACGTGAGTTCTGCATTAAGATAAATCTAATCCATGCAAATCAGGCGCTAAGAGCCTGTGATTCGCATATTTATACACACAACTAAACCAAATATCTAATCATCTGCTGTTATGTCCACCTTGTATTTGATTCCTTGCCCGATAGCCGAAAACGCCTTGCATACCGTGCCAACCTATGCACAGGAAATAGCCCGAAATTTGGATATTTTCATTGCAGAACGGGCCAAAACAGCGCGGCATTTCATCAAAAGTTTGTCGCCCGCCCGACCCCTGCAAGAAATGACTTGGGTTGAAATTCCCGACAATCAATCCGCCGAAGAAGCCTCGGAGGCACTTCGCACTGCTTTTGAAGCGGGTAAAAATGTGGGCTTACTCTCCGAAGCCGGTTGCCCCGGTGTAGCCGATCCGGGTGCGGTAGTGGTGGCTTTGGCGCATCGTTTAGGCATGAAGGTGGTTCCCTTGGTGGGGCCGTCTTCGCTCTTGTTGGCCCTCATGGCATCGGGTATGAATGGACAAAAATTCAGTTTTCAGGGCTATTTGCCACCTACAAGGCCCGAATTGGCCAAAGAATTGCGGCGTTTGGAATCCAATTCTCGACAACAAGACCAAACCCAAATTTTCATCGAAACGCCCTATCGCTCCCAAATGGTGTTAGAAGTGGCGCTCGAAAGCCTGCAGCCCAGTACCTATTTTGGCGTGGCGCAAGACATTAGCGGGGCATCCGAGTTCATCCGAAGTCTGCCAGTACGAGATTGGCAGCGATTAGGGGTTAAGAACTTGGAAAAATTGCCGGGGGTGTTTATGGTGTATGCGGGGGTGTAGTGCCGTAGAGAACTTGCAATGAGGGTGACCATTTGAGATTTGTCAATATTGTTGAGTTCTATTTTTTCATACCGACAACTCCTATATCCAAAATAGGAAAAAACAAGGAGGACTATGATGGCGAAGGCTTTTTTATTCGTGGTTCAGGGGTCGTCAAAATAAACTTTCCCGTGCACGGCTGGGCTTCAATTCCCCCTATCCCCTCGAATAATTAGGAGATTCCCGCGTAATAATAATGTTATGCGGGTGACTCTCATTCATACCCGCATTCGTGATTTTTACAAACTGCGCTTTTTCCTGCAATTGCTCAATGGTACCCGAACCACAGTAGCCCATGCCCGCGCGCAAACCGCCAATGTATTGGTGCATCACTTCTTGCAGCGTTCCTTTATACGGCACGCGCCCTTCAATACCCTCCGGAACCAGTTTTTTAATATCGTCTTCCACATCCTGGAAATAACGGTCTTTGGAGCCTGATTGCATCGCGCCCAAACTGCCCATACCTCGGTAACTCTTGAATTTGCGCCCATCGAAAATGATGGTTTCGCCCGGCGATTCTTCCACGCCCGCAAACAAAGAACCCGCCATAATACAACTTGCGCCCGCCGCAATGGCCTTCACAATATCACCCGTGTATCGAATACCACCATCGGCAATAATCGGAACGCCCGTGCCTTTCAGTGCTTGAGCCGCGTTGTAAATAGCCGATAATTGTGCCACGCCTACACCCGCCACGATTCGGGTAGTACAAATACTGCCCGGCCCCACACCTACTTTTACGCTATCGGCCCCTGCATCGGCCAAGGCTTTAGCACCTTCGCCGGTGGCTACATTGCCGCCAATAATTTGCAATTGCGGAAAGGTACTTTTGAGTAGTTTAATAGCATCTAATACCCCCTTAGAATGCCCGTGAGCGGTATCAACACACAACACATCCACACCCACCGCCACGAGTGCCGACACCCGTTCGTGTACATCGGCGGTAACACCTACGGCGGCGCCCACCACCAATCGGCCAAAGGAATCTTTGCAAGCCGAGGGGAAATTCACCCCTTTTATGATGTCTTTATAAGTAATCAGCCCCACCAAATGGAAATCTTCATCCACCACGGGCAATTTTTCAATTTTTCGCTGCTGCAAAATATCGCGTGCCTGCAAAAGTGTAGTGCCCAACGGTGCCGTAACGAGGTTCTTTTTCGTCATTAAATCGCGGGCCAAACGGGTGCGGTCGGTTTCAAAACGCAGATCTCGATTGGTGAGGATGCCCACCAGTTTGCCCTTTCGGTCGGTCACCGGAATGCCTCCAATGCTATGCTGTTTCATCAAATCGAGCGCATCTGCAACGGTCGCTTCGGGCCGCAATGTAACAGGGTCAATAATCATACCCGCTTCAGAGCGTTTCACCGCCCGCACTTGGTCGGCTTGGTCGGCAATGCTCATATTTTTATGAATCATATTAATACCGCCCTGCCGCGCAATGGCAATGGCCAGTTGTTTATCCGTAACGGTATCCATCGCGGCAGACACGATGGGTACTTTTATGCGGATGCCGCGGGTGAGTTGGGTTGAAATGTCCACCTCCCTAGGGAGGACTTCGCTGTAAGCGGGGACGAGCAAGACGTCGTCGTAAGTAAGAGATTCGCCGAGAAACTTGCCGGCGCTGCTGTTGGTCAACTTTGATTCCATGCGCAAAGGTCTGGCGAAGGAGGGTAAAGTAGGAGCGGTTAGGCCATTTTTTTAACACAGATTTGACGCAAACCCATTTTTTAATATAAAAACCCCTCAAAAATGGCATTTTTTAGCCCTTCACACTGGTCGTTTTATTACCCGCAGCACCGATTGAAGTGTTATGAGACGGAACAGTACCAATCCCAACAAGCCGACTCCTAGGGAAATACCCATTTTCAGCCACCAAAACAGCGCCGTTTTTTCAAAAACAAACCAGTCGCACAACAACACAAACACCGCAAAACCCAGCACCTGAAACAAGCCAAAACGGCTGGGCGTAAACCTGAATTCCCGCACACTCAACCACACCATCGCGCTCGCAATAAAACATTGGGTGGCCAGGGCCGCCATCGCGGACCCCAAGGCTTCATATTGGGGAATTAGCCATAAATTCAGGGCTAAATCAAGTCCAATACCGACCACAAAAAAGCGGTTCATTTTCATCATGCACTCATTGGCGGTCAATAAGGTGCTGAAAATATAGGTCACACTTACCGGCACAAATGCCCAAATTAAGCAGCCCAATACTTCAAAACGCGCGGCATTGGCCCGTTCGGGCATCATCAAAAGGAGCAAATCTTCCCGCGCAAAAAAGATAGCCGCCGAAAGGGTGATGCTTCCCGCCCAAATCAATTTGAAACTCAAGGACACCAAAGGCCGAACGCCATCTTTGCTTTTTAACAAACGCGCAAACATGGGCAACAACAAAGACGCAAATAAGTAACCAAACATGTTGCAAGCCTCCAACAATCGGAAAGCACTGGCGTAAATATCGGCTGGCCCCGCCCCCGCAATCCGCTCCAACAACACAGCATCTAAACGGGTGTAAGCAAACATCAGCAGCACTACCAGGGCGTAGGGCAAACTTTGCCGAAACATCGAAAAAAGCGCCGGACGACCCGCCCGCCAATTGGCTGCCCAACTGGGTTTTACGGCAAAAACAGCGCGTTTGCGCAGTAAAACAAACACCACCACCGCCGTAACCAACAAAGCCACGGTCTGCGCCAAAGCAAAATGCAACAAGGAAAATGACACCCAATCAGTCCACAACAGCAGCCCACAGGTCCCCAACATCAGCAATTTATCGAGCGAGGAGAGCAGGCTATCCAGTCGGTAAAAGCCCAGTCCTGACAGGTTGGAGCGCAGAAAAAGGATGAGTTGGACGAGAATTTGATTGAACAGCAATATGCCGAGTAGCGGCAACACGGCCATTTCGTAGCCCAGCAAAAAAGCGGCCACCCCAAGCGTCACGAAGAAATATAGGGCCGCCAAGAGCCATTTAATGGCCAGTAAATTGGGGAAATACTTGGGTAATAACTGCGGGTGCTGGCTGATGTGCCGATTATTAAAACTCTGTATGCCAAAATCATTCAGAATTTGAAATAAATAGGCCAAATTCAGCAGCGCAAAGTAAGTCCCGTATTGCTCCCCAGAGCGGTTCTGCACGGCTAGGTCAATCCCAAATATAAAGGCTGGTTTTATCAAAAGATTGATAAAAAGCAGCAGCAGGACATTTAAGAGAAATTCGCGCTTCAAAAGTGTGGGAGCTAGAACTAATTGCGAGCAGCCAACAAATACAAAACAGCCATGCGCACGGCTACGCCGTTTTCTACTTGTTGGAGAATGATGTTGTGCGGCCCATCGGCAACATCGGAGGCAATTTCTACGCCTCGGTTGATGGGGCCGGGGTGCATCACCACAATCTCTTTATCGAGGGCATCCAACATCGGTTTGGTGATGCCATAGTATTGGTGATACTCCCGCAAACTGGGGAAAAACTTAATGTCTTGCCGTTCTAATTGAATGCGCAACACATTCGCAACATCGCACCAACGCAGGGTTTCTTGCACATTGTGGCTAATTTCGACGCCCAATTCGCCGTAAAATTTGGGAATCAAAGTAGGTGGCCCGCAAACGCGAATTTTGGCTCCCAATTTTTGCAAACAAAAAACATTGCTCAAAGCCACCCGACTGTGCAAAATATCGCCAATGATGGCAATTTTTTTGCCCTGCAAATCACCCAATTTCTCCCGAATTGAAAACGCATCGAGCAGTGCTTGGGTCGGGTGTTCGTGCGTGCCATCGCCAGCATTGATGATATTGGCTGGAATTCGGCTCGACAAATAAACACAGGCGCCGGGAGCAGGGTGGCGCATTACGACCATATCTACTTTCATGGCCAAGATGTTATTCACCGTGTCGAGGAGGGTTTCGCCTTTGCTCACGCTGCTGCTGCTGGCCGCAAAATTGACGGTATCGGCACTCAGGCGGCGTTCGGCCAGTTCAAACGAAACACGGGTACGCGTGCTGCTTTCAAAAAAGAGGTTGGCTACGGTAATATCGCGAAGGGAAGGGACTTTTTTAATGGGGCGATTGATTACCTCTTTGAAATTATCAGCCGTCTCGAATATTTGCTGAATATCCGCTTCGGTGATGTTTTTGATGCCAATCAGGTGGCGTGTGGAAAGTCCCTTCATTTTTTATGGCTTCTTGTCAAACATCAAAATCTCGTCTTCCCCAATGGTTTCTTGCCAATGCACTTTTACGTATGCTTCATCGAGGGCGTCCACGGTGATGCCTATATAATCTGCTTGAACGGGAAGATGGCGATTAAATCTGCGGTCCACCAACACGAGTAATTCTACTGCGCTGGGCCGACCGTATTGTTGCAAGGCCGACAAGGCGGCTGAAATGGTGCGGCCCGTGTAGAGCACATCATCAATCAGAAGCACTTTTTTGTCGGTGACAATAAAATCAATCTCGTTTGGATAAGCGGAAAGTGGCACTTCATGCCGGCGAAAATCGTCGCGGTGAAACGTGATGTCTAGTTTGCCATATTCAATTTTTTGGTCCAAAATGGCCTCTAAACGGGCATGAATACGATTTGACAGAAGCACACCACGGGGCTGAATGCCCACAATCGAAGCATTGGAGAAGTCACCCCAGTCTTCCAACAACTGGTGGCAGAGCCGTTCCAAGGTTAGCGCAAAGCGCGGACGGTCGAGTATGGTTTTACCGACTTGCATAGATTCGGCGCGAAGGTAAGAAACCCCCGGATGGATTTTAGAACTTGTTTGGAATTAGCCAAACGGCCGCTATCGCACCATTAATTTTTTGTCCACCACACCCTCCTCAGCCAAAATGCGCAGGGTGTACACACCTGCTGGCAAATCGGACACCGTAATACGCATGGTGCGATTTCCATTGGCGGGTATTTGCCGCACTTTTTGTCCGAGGCCATTCAACACCTCCAAATGCTCCACTTGCAGGTCTGAACAATATACCACCACCTGATCACTGGCTGGGTTTGGACTGACCAACACTTTAGACGAAAGAATTTCCTCCTGAGTGCTGCTGTTTATTTTGATGGATTTGAGCCAAATGGTATCCGTTTGAATCGGCGCCGATAAGTCGAATTTCCCTCCGGATTTGTCAATGGCTTTTAAGCCCCGAATGGGCACCACAAACGGAATCGGCTGATTTTCACTGCGGCCAATAATGTCAATAATGATGATAACATCGGTGGTAAAGGTCACTTTGGCCACTTTTCCGTAGCCGTTTACGCTGATGCCGTTTTTACGGGTAACGCCAATATCCAGTTGGTTGCGGGTAAAAACATCTTTCGACAACCAAAGCAAGTGGTTGGTGGAGCCGAAGAAATCATCGTCGTAATCCGCATCCGGGTTGTGGTGAATATAATCGGGGTATTGCAGCGCAAAAGCCAATCCGTACAGTCCGAGGGCGGGTTTGCTGGGCGAGCCTACTTTTACCCAACCGGTAATTTGAATCGGCGTAGGATTATTCGGGTCAATAAACAGGGTATCTTGGTCAAACTCGAAGCGCAACGGCGGCGCATTAGGCAAAATAGACAGATAAGAACTATCTAGTGCCGAATAATGCTGCGCAATCACGTCTGCATCCAACTCATTGACCACCCCATTTCCGTCGCAATCTAAGTGCTTGTAATTGACATTTTGCTGAATATCATGATCCCAATTCGGTGAAAACTGCGCGACCCAAGCCGTGTGGGCATCTGGACGCGGAGCGCCTAAACTCGTGTGACCTACGCCTAAGTTGAGTAGGTCATACGCATTGGCACGTTGGTCTCGATTCGCATCGCCGGGCAGGACGTAATCCGTAGCAGGCGGCAAAGCCTGCGCCACCATACTGATCGCATCGGTGATGATGAGTTGCGATAGTGAGGAAACACAGCCCGCAGCACTCCAAACCGTCATATTGGCTTTGTAAATGCCGGGTGCGTTGTATTGGTGGACAATGGTATCCCAAAATACCCCTTCCCAAAGCGGGCTTCCATCGCCAAAATCTAGTTGCGCAAAATTGTAAGTCCCGCTGCTTTTGTTGTAAAAATGCGTCAAATACCCATCATCGGGATTACCGCTGATTACCTGCGCCTCCATTCGAGACAAACAAGCACCTACAACCGACCCACAAGAGCCGGCCCACCATTGCCCAATGCCGTTGGCCATCGCCTCGCATTCATTGGCGTAGGTATTGGCATCGCAACCACAAACCAGCGCGTCTAATTGACTTGCACTGGGACAAAGTTTGGTTTGGTCTTGAAGCGCGGGGTTCACACAGGCCGATTCGGCTACCGTAATGGTTTGGCAGCGAGTCGCATAGCACGCGCTTCCGTCAAAAGGACTGATACTTTTGTAGGTAGCACAAATGGTATATGTGCCGTAACCCGGCAGTGTAGCAGTAAAAGAGGGGGATTCTGAGAGGATTTGACTAGATTTGCTGCTGTACCACTGCACAGAATCTAACACGTATTCTTCAGCACCACCGCCCCCGCTAGACAATATTCTTCCTTGCAAACTAGTACCCACTGCCGATACTTGTATCCGAAATCCGCACCAATTGTAGTCTGTTTCCGAAGCCTGTACTTGCCGACATTCTTGTGCCGAGCAACCAAAGGCGTCGCTTATCGTCAGACAAACCGTATAGGCTGATTCATGGGCAAAAGTATGCGTGACCACTGCGCCTGTAGCGGTGGCGCCATCGCCAAAATCCCAAGTACAGAGTTGGGTATTTTCGTCGTAAATATTGGCAACGAACTTATAAGTGAGGAGTTGGTCACTAAGGGGAATGGGCGCAAAATTAGCCTTGCAGGGCAGTTGGTTAGAAACACAGGTGAGGGCCACCACCGGGAAAGAACCCACCTGACAGCCAGGCGGCAAAGGCGCAGATTCGGAGATAAAAGTAAAATATTGTCCGCCGCTCAGGGCATCTGCCCCAACAACCGCTTGCAGGGTTTGTCCATTGTCGAGGTCCACAATTTGGGCCCCGCAGCCAGGCGTTACTCCAGACACCCACCCGACACGGTCACATTGTGCCGATAGGCTGCCCGCCCAAAAGAGCAGCACCCACCCAAACCAAACTATGTGTAATTTTTTTTGCATCTGCGTACCAGTTTGAACTTGCTCATGCGATTAGCGCGCATCTGACCATTAACGGGGCCCTGGCCAGACAGACTTTATAAGATACAAAAGTGAACGAATTTTTTAGTAAAAACAAAAACAAAATTCCGAACTTGCCGGAAATAATTTTCTTACGATAAAACACTAAACCATTGATTATAAGCAACTTAACCCGCAAAATGCCTATTAAAAAACGGCCAAAACCAACACGTTTTCAGCCCTATGTTTAGTGAAAAACTCCTCACACTCCTCCAAACGCTCAGCAAAGTAGCGCGGAATCGGCTTCGAAAGTACTTACTTTCTCCGTATTTGAACGAACAACCTGACCTAGTTCGGCTCTTCGACGTGTGCGATAAAGCCATAAGAGCGGGTCAATTTGCCACACTAGATCAACCGAAAATATGGAAAAAACTCTATCCCACTCAGGCCCTGAATGATGCCCAACTCCGCCGACTAACATCTGATTTGAACCAACTTACCCTCCGCTTTTTATCCGATGAAGCCCGCCGACAAAACCCGCTGTCTGAAGCCCTTGATTTACACCGTTTGCTCGAAAAACCCGAACTCAAAAAACACCACGCCGGGGTGGAACGGAACATTGCCAAACTGATTACGGAGGTGCCGCAAGCCTCCATCGCTTTTTATTTGGCGCAGTTTCAGTTACACAACAATTTGGTGAATAAGACGACCAAATTTCTATCAGTAGCCGGGTATTCGGAAAAGTTAGCGGATGCGGATTTTTACTTGTCGTGTTTTTATTTGACGCAAAAACTGGAATTGTACATTGGTTGGCTACTTTTTCAAGGCACTCGCGTTTCAGAAAAAAAACTGGAACTGCCCGCTGACTTTTGGGAACAAGTTGAAAATGACCGTTTTACACAGGTTCCCTTGCTGGTGGTTTATAAATTAGTGGTGCGCTGTTTGCATGAGCCAGACGATGAATCTCATTTTACCCAACTGCTGGCCAGCCTCGAAAAACAAGCCCCTTTTCTCAACAATACCGACCTGCGCAAATGCTACTTTATTGCCCAAAATTACTGTGCGTTTAAAATCAATCAGGGCCAACAACGCTATTACCGCGAGGTGTTTGAAATTTATAAAAAAATCATCCAAAAGGAAATTTTGCTGGAAGAGAGCAACCTGTCAGAAGGGCTTTTTAAAAACATCGTGACCGCCGGACTGGGTGTGGGCGAATATGGCTGGACGGAGCAGTTTATTGAAAATTACAGCCCCTATTTGCCCACTAAAATTCGAGAAAACGCGCGTACCTTCAACCTTTCCTACCTTTATTTCCACCAAGGCCAGTACCCCAAAGTGCTCGACCTGCTCCAAAATGTGGAATACAACGACGTAGTCTATGTACTCGGCTCCAAATTTATCCTGATTCAAACCTATTACGAATTGGAAGAAATACTGCCGCTTGAGTCCCTGATTGATAGTTTCCGCATTTACCTGCGGCGCAACAAAGTCATTTCCAAAAACCTACAACGAGAATACATCAACTACCTCGGTTTCGTCAAAAAACTCATGATGCTAAGCCCCGGAGAAAAGAAAACCATCCAAAAATTCAGGGCGCGTGTGATGGCTGCCACCTCACCCACCCATAAAAAATGGCTCTTGGAAAAAATTGACCTGATTGAACAAGTTCGCCGTCATTAAAAAAATATGTTTTCAAAAAAATACTGCCTTTTCTTCGCTTTTTCATGCCATATTGGCCTTTTATCGGCTCAAAATGGCTCACTGGAAAGCAGTTTTTATCAAGGCACGGTATGGCGACACAGTCCCAAATTGACCACCCAAACCGGCGAGGGCATCAGCGGATTTGAACTGGGCTACCAGTGGCAAACGACTGGGCGACAAAACTGGGAAGCCTGGCAGCGATACCCGGCATTCGGCGCTTCTTTGAGCGTTTTCACGCTGGGAGAAGGCTCGCACGAACGGGCATTCAGCCTGCTTCCGCACCTCAGCATTCCCTTGTTTCGGGCAGGCAAATGGGCCGGCCATTTTCGAGTAGGCACGGGCTTCTCGTGGGTCACGGAGCCCTACGATTATTTCAGCAACCCGACCCAAAATGCCCTTGGCTCGCATTGGAACAATATTACACAGTTTCGATTTGGTGCCCAATACCGCCTCCTGCGCGCCCTCCAACTGAGTGCGGGCGGCAGCATGACGCATTTTTCAAACGGCGGATTATCCCTGCCCAATTTTGGCATCAATATTTTTTCGGCTTGGGTAGGCGTTTCGTCGCCCCTGAACCCAGCGGCCAATAGGGCTTTCCAGCCTGCTACGGAGCGTCGAAAAAAAGTGGCGCGGCGTTGGGGTGCTCAATTGCAAAGCGGCTTGGCTCGCTTGGAAATCGCCTCTTTTGATGGCCCCAAACATCCGGTTTGGATTGTTTCGGGCGCGGGTTTTTATCAATCCAGCCAAATAAATCGGTTTATCGTGGGCCTAGACTACGAATCGAATCAAGCCATTCGGGAATGGGGGCTGCATTCGGCTCGATTCCGAACGGAGGCCGAAGCACGACGAGGTGCCAGTAGGATGGCCCTTTTTGTGGCCGATGAAATCTTATTTGGCGACCTAAGCATAGTGCTGCAAGCGGGCAGGTACCTAGGCAAAGAAAGAAATCAGTATGTGCCCAAGGCTACCTATGCCAAATTATCGGCTCGATACTATTTAACCTTCGGCAAACGACCGCTGATAAAGCCTTTTATGGGCATTTCTATTAAGGCGCATAAATTTACGGCTGAGTATATTTCTTGGAATTTGGGGGCGTCTTTTTAAGACCCAAATTTACTTATTAGCCAACTGCCCACAAGCCGCATCAATATCCTTTCCTCGGCTGCGCCGAACCGTGACAGTTACGCCCTCACGAACCAAATAAGCGGCAAATTCATTCAGCCGATTTTCATCTGATTTAACGAAGGAAAGCCCTTCAATCGGGTTGTATTCAATGATATTGACCCGAACTGGGAATTTTCGGCGGCACAATTGCACTAATTTGGCGGCATCCTCCAAGGAATCGTTGAAGCCGTCAAAAGTGATGTACTCATACGAAATACGGCCCCGTGTTTTCCAATAAAAATACTCCAAACTCTCCATCAAGGTCTCCAAGTGGTTGCTCTCATTGATGGGCATAATTTCGTTGCGCTTGGTATCGTCGGCGGCGTGCAGACTGAGCGCGAGGTTGGAACGGTAGCCATCATCGGCCAGTTTTCGAATCATTTTTGCAATGCCCGCGGTACTGACCGTAATGCGCCGAGCACCCATGCCCAATCCATCGGGTGTGGGCGCGGTGAGGCGTTCGATGCTTTGCATCGTGCTGGCGTACGTTAGCAGCGGCTCGCCCATGCCCATATACACTACGTTGGTGAGGGGTTTTCCGAAAGAGGCAAGGCTTTGGCGATTTACGCCCACTACTTGGTCAAAAATTTCGCCCGCGCTGAGGTTGCGTTTGCGGCCCATACGGCCCGTAGCGCAAAATGCACAGGTAAGACTACAGCCCACTTGTGTACTCACACACACCGTAAAACGCTCATCGGCTGGCACCGGAATGAGCACACTCTCGATGCGATGCCCGTCGTGTGTGAGCCAGCGGGATTTGATGGTACCATCTTCGCTGTGCTGGGTTTTATCTTCAAAAAGGACGTTAAATGTGAAATATTCGGCCAATTTGGCGTGCAAAGTTTTGGGCACATTGCGCATTGCCGCCCAATCATTGGCCCCTTTGGCCCAGAGCCATTCATACACCTGTTTGGCCCGAAAGCGCGGCTCCTCCCAAGTGGTAAAAAGGGCTTCCAAGTCGGCGAGCGACTGCGAACGTATGTCTAATTTTTCTGTCATGTTAATAAGCACCAAAATAACGTCTCAAGAACCATTCCCCCGCCAGCAACAAGGCCAGCAGCGCAAAAATCCATTTGAGGTTGATAAGCGGATTGGTTTGCGTGGTTTGGTATATAACGGGCTTTACGGTTTCGTTGTTTTTGATTTGCTCCGCAATACTGGCTAATTGATTAGACAACACCGTAGTGCCGCCAAATTTGGCACTCAACTGCCGCAAAACAGCGTGATTGGCCGTCGTTTCAAATAGTTCTAACTCAATGGGTTGCACACTAAAACGACCTTCAAAAACCAAAGGCTGGCTGTTGAAATTCACCGTGGACTTATACGTGTAAGCCCCCACCGGCAAAATGCCAGCATTGAGCGTGTAGGCTTTGCCTAGTTTGTTAAAAGTGTAGGTAAATTCCTTGCCATCGCGGTTGCGGATGCTCATGGCCACGTCGGGGTCGTTGGTCAGTTCGTAGTTGTCGTTGTACAACTCTGCCCCGAACGAAACGGGTTCGTTTTCATTAAAAATATTCTTATCCAGCGTTACGCGGAACTTTCTTTTATCTTCTTTGACCGACAAATACTGCACGGTTTTGCCCATCAACTCATCAAAAATCTCGTGATTTTGGTGCTGCAAATAATCAAACAAACGCCAGCGCCAGAGGCCCTCTCCAAGCAAAACACCCGTTTTAATCCCGTTGGTTTCGCCGAGCGCCAACAAGGGTTGCTCCGTTTCGATTTTTCCAATTCTTTTTTTCAACAAAACCTGCGCCTGTGGCGTAGCCCCAAAATTGCCAAACGCCGAGCTGAGCGGATTAAATTTGGGCAATTCTTCCATCACATTTGGGCTCAACGAAAAGGCCGCAAACTGCGCCGAAACGCGGCCTTGTACTTCGTCGCTTTGTGCGCCGTTGCTTTGCATATTCACCAGCGCTTGCACTTTGGCCAAGGCGGTGTAACTCGTCTGCATGCCCGCAATAAATAGGCGTGGAATGCGACGGTCGTTCAGGGTATTGAGCAGCCCGGAAATGTCGTTGGTGGTAGAGGGCAGGTTGTGTAGCACCACAAAGTCGAATTTCGCTACATCCAGTCCGGGTTCGCCCATAAAAGCGATGCTGATTTGGTAATTTTTATTGGCTTCAAGCGTGGCTTTGATGGCCGAAAGGTCGGGGTGGGGGCTGTTGGCGAACAGCAAAATCTTCTGGCGGGCATCGAGCACATCCATGAATATTTCGCGGCGGTTGTTGACCGCACTCGCTTCGCCGGGCAACACGGCGGCACTGATGAGATAAGAAACGACCCCCGCTTGGTCGGCATCGAGTTGCACCTCGCGGGTATTGAAAAAGTCATTGCTAGAGATGTTGACTGGGATACTTTGCAGGGCTTTCAGGCCCGATTCGGTTGATTTGGAAATAGTCAGGACGGTTTGTTTGCCGGCCAAATTGGTGGCCGCGAGGTCTATTTGAAGGGTAAATTTATCCCCTAAATACGCGATTTTGTTGTGAAAAACCCGTTTTACCATCAAATCCTGCTTCGGCGTGGTGTCGCCCAATGCCACGGTATAAACAGGCGCAGAGAGCGGCACATCGGCGTAGGCTGGGTTGCTGCCTTCGTTGTAAATTCCGTCGGAAGCGATGACGACGGCCCCCAAATTTTGTCCGCCATAGAGGTCATATACCCCCCGAATCAGTTCTGAAAAATTGGTGACTTTATCCGTAAAGTTGAAATCTACACCTTCTCGCACTTGGTCGCCAAATGCTAGTTCATGTACCTCATAGTCGTCTGATAATGAAGACTTTAGGCCATTCCAATCTTCTTT
>Ga0105045_10001780_pt1 | contig 17782 bp, 19 predicted proteins | sample MAT02_FD_78089 | JGI IMG/M metagenome (GOLD analysis project Ga0105045, IMG submission 78089) | Freshwater microbial communities from Lake Fryxell liftoff mats and glacier meltwater in Antarctica - MAT-02 (megahit assembly) | ecosystem: Environmental > Aquatic > Freshwater > Ice > Liftoff... | reverse complement strand
GCTGGTGCTATGCTTCATTGGCGTAGATTTTTTCTATTATTGGGCGCACCGTATGAGCCACGACGTCAATCTCTTAGGGCTCTGACATGTGGTGCATCATCAAAGCGAAGATTACAATTTATCGGTAGCACTTCGGCAGAGCGTTTTCCAGAAGATGTTTACGTTCTACTTCTATTTTCCCTTGGCTCTGTTTGGTTTTAAAACCGAGTGGTTTGTTTTGATGGGGGCCTTTAATCTCCTCTATCAGTTTTGGATTCACACCGAGGTGATTAAGAAGTTGCCAGCTTGGTACGAGTACGTTTTCAATACACCTTCGCACCACCGTGTGCATCATGGTCGAAATCCAAAATATATTGACCGAAACCACGCCGGAACATTGATGATATGGGATCGGATGTTTGGTACGTTTCAGGTGGAAGACGAAGAGCCCATTTACGGCATCACTACACCTACCGACACTTGGAATCCATTGATGGCAAACGTTCAGCCCTTCATGCGGTTGTATGCCGAACTCAAAGGAATTCCAGGCTTCGTCAATAAAGTGAAATTCATCTTTGCTCCCCCGGGCTGGTATCCCAAAGAACTCGGCGGGTTCAAAAGCGCTCCTCAAGTCGATCGGGCTTCGTATCAAAAGTTTGAGATTAAAGTTTCGCCCGGGCTCAACATCTATCTCATGGCACAATACATTTTGGTACTACTAATCACTTCCTTGTTTCTGTTTAATGTTTCCGTGCTTCAGGGCTGGGAGCAAGCTGCCGTGGCGACCATTGTGGTCATTTCAGTTGCTATGATTGGTTTGATTTTCGAAAATAAACCACGGGCCATAGCCATTGAGTTTTCGCGTTTTGCATTGGTGTTGATCCTTACTTTTTATTTGGTTCAACAGAGCTATATACCGTTTTGGTTCTTTGGGGGGTTGGCCATTTGGTCGTTTGCATCCCTCCTAACCTTGGGCAAGGTGCGCTTTCACAGCTTACGCACGGCAAAAGGATGAGAATTTTCGGAGGCTGTTTTGCACTCATTTTAGCTTTTCACCTGTATGCTGGAGTAACCGGGATGGACGCTTGGACCGGTCTTTCAAAGCCCATAATTGTGGGTTCCCTTCTCGCTTTTGTGGGCGTCGCTGCAGCGATATATGGTTCTACGAAGTTTTCTGCCCTGGTGCTTTCGGGTTTGTTTCTCTCGCTCATAGGCGACGTATTTTTGGTTTTTCAAGAAGAAGATTCTATCTTTTTTACCGCCGGATTGGCATGTTTCTTACTCGCTCATATCGCCTATACTTGGGCCTTCTCGATCACTTATCTCAATCGCCACGTCATTCCACTGCTCAAGCGCCAAGGCTGGGTCATGATCATAATTGTAGCCTACGGCTTGGTATTTTTCAATGATTTGCGCCCGCACTTAGCCAGTATGGCTCCTGCGGTAATGCTCTATACTTTAGCAATTACTGCAATGTTGCTAATCGCCATGAACAGGCAGGGCAGGGTTGGGTCTCGAAGTTTTATTTGGATTGCTTCCGGAGCCACCATATTTGTGGTAAGCGATAGTTTCTTGGCCTGGAATAAATTCGTCAGGCCCATCGAGCATAGTCACCTTATTATTATGGGTACGTATGGATTAGCACAATTGGGGATTGCTTTCGGGGCGGTGGAGCAGATAAGGGATGAGAAGATAGGTAATCGAGCATATATTTAGAGACGTGGCATGCAACGTCCCTGAATGCCACTAAAAATTAATCGAGTAATTATGTCCAAATCAAAAATTCAAACCGGCCGAATCATTGCGGTAATATTCGTTGCTCTGGCGCTCTTGTTATACCTTATTTATCCCACGCTGAAGGGTAAGGCGAAAGTTGGGAGCCAAAACTATGGATTGGGTTCCGTTGCTCTTGCGGGTGCTCAATTTCAGAGCGGAGACATCGTTTTTCAAACATCTCTTTCCGATCAAAGCAAAGCCATTCAAGCGGCCACCAATTCCCCTTACTCGCATTGCGGTATCATCTTTATTCAGCAAGATGCTCCTTATGTGTTTGAAGCCGTGCAGCCTGTGAAACTCACCCCGCTCAAAAAATGGATTGCACGGGGTAAAGACGGCTCTTTTGTGGTAAAACGATTGAAAAACGCCGATAGCGTGCTCACACCCCAGGTGCTGGCAGAAATGGAGGCCGAAGGAGCTAAGCATGCGGGTAAATCTTACGATTTGACTTTTCAATGGGGCGACGAGGAAATGTATTGTTCTGAACTGATTTGGAAAATTTTTGAACGAAGCGCTAGCATTGAGTTATGCGCCACCGAGCGACTTGGAGATTTCGATCTTTTGCAACCCGATGTAGCCGTGAAATTGAAAGAACGCTTTGGCGAAAATATCCCGCTCGATGAGCCTGTAGTCTCTCCCGGGGCCCTCTTCGATAGCCCTGTTTTAGTTGCAGTTGCAGCGTCGTAGCGATTAAGAACTATGCCTTTTCGGCCAGCTCTTCCTTTCTCGCTTTCGGAGGGAGTGCCGCTGCAAGCAGAAAGGCGCGAATAATTGAAAAGCGACATCCGCGACAAAAATAATGAGCGTGTGAACCATTTCGCATTTTTGATCTTCTTCTGATATCCCAATCCCATTTTTGAAGTCTGAATTTTCCATATTCCATTTAATATTAGGAATCTACCTTTGCGCCGATGAAAAATGAGCGGCTCCTCCTGTTTGTTCTCGCCGGCATTCAGTTCACCACCATCATGGATTTTATGATCATGATGCCTTTGGGTCCGCAGTTCAAACGGATTTTTCAAATGGGGCCGGAATTATGGAGTAGTGTGATCTCTTCCTACACTTTCGCGGCAGCATTTTCGGGTTTATTGGCCATATTTTTTCTCGATTTCGTCGATCGCCGCAAGGCGCTGCTTTTTTTGTACGCAGGCTTTATTGCCGCCACTTGTATGGTTGGTTTTGCTGACACGGTGGAGTTTTTGCTCTTTTCGCGCGCTCTGACCGGTGTTTTCGGCGGAATTATCGGGGCCTTAATCTTGGCAATAGTGGGCGACCTAATACCCAATGAGCGGCGCGGCCGGGCTGTAGGTATTGTAATGACGGGTTTTTCTGCGGCAGCATCACTGGGTGTGCCCTTAGGCTTGTTACTCGGCACCAACTTTGGCTGGCATGTTGCCTTTTTCATGATCGCCGGAATCTCCTTGATTCTACTCGGTTTTACGTATCGCCTGGTGCCATCGATTATTCCTCAACGCGAGAAGATTGGAAGTTTGGCTGCGCAGTCCTGGAGCGGCATTCGCAACGTATTTACCGATGCCAATCAGCTTAAGGCGCTCCTGTTTATGATGTTAATTATCTTCGGTCAGTTTGCCGTCATCCCATTTATCTCGCCTTACATGGTTGCCAACGTTGGTTTTGCGGAAGTGCAGCTCACGTACATCTATCTGGCGGGCGGGATTTTAACTGTTTTCACATCACCACTTGTCGGTAAGCTAAGCGATAAATATGGCAGGCAGCGTACTTTCCTGGTGATGATGCTGGTTTCATTAATTCCTATTTACGCCATCACCAATATGGGGGGATCACCGATCTGGGTGGTGTTGATATTCAGCAGCATGTTCTTCATATTCGCGGCAGGGAGAATGATACCTGCTTCGGCCATTGTTATCGGTACGGCTCACCCCAATTATCGGGGTACCTTTATGAGCGTGCGGTCGGCCGTGGTGAGCCTTGGGCAAGGCGTTGCAGCCTATACCGCTGGAATGATCATTATCGAAACACCTTCGGGTCTCTTCGAGCGCTACGACTGGATAGGTTATTTGAGCTTAGCAACGAGCATCCTTTCTTACTTCCTTTTACGGAAAATTAAGGACCGGTATTAAGGGCCGAAATTCTTACGGAATTTTATCGGGTGCGATAGATCTAAAAAACGCATCATCTCCTCCTTCACCGCGTAATTCGCGAAAGCGCCCACGAGCCTCAACTACAAATAAACTTCCCGGAAAATCGAGCATAAGTTGCTTGTAGAGCTCCTGTGCCTTTTCTTGATCGTTGAGTTGCTTTTCGTAAAGGCCGGCCATTCGAAACAGCGCATTGTCGGCATTGATGTCGAAGTAGTGGTCGGCTAAAACCTGCTGGTAAAAGGCTGCAGCTGCTTGATAATCGCCCGTTCTTTCGGCAATGTCGGCGCGCATCAAAAGTATGTCGTCGCTGAGCGAATGACCCGGAAAGGCAATATTAAATCGATCGAGCAAATCGATGGCTGCGACATATTGGTGCTGAACCACGAGCAAGTCGGCACGAGCGTAGGTTAGCATGGGCTCTACAAGTGTGTCGAGATTCATATTGTCGGTGATCAGGAGGGAGAGCTCCATAGCGTTATTGCTAATGAGTTTACTCGTAGATCCTTTCAAAACGTCGAGTTGCGCTTGCGCCCACTGAAAATCACCGTTGTAATAGCTGATGCGGGCGTTCAGATACTTTGCTTCATAACCCAGCACATCGTTCTTGAAATCTTTGTCAACTTGCGAAGCTAGCAAGGAAGCATCCCAAATATAATCGCGGGTAATAAGTATGCGGGCCAAGTCAAGCTTCATTTCGGCCCGCTCTTCCGGGGTTAGTCTCGGGGCATCGAGTGCTTCATTTAGGCTAATGGTAGCTGCCTCCGTTTTATTGAGGTAATAGGCTTCGAGTTGGGCCTTTTGCCTTAATAAATGAGCTGATTCGGGTGATGGACCCAGTTCAGAAATAAAACCTGAATAGTCCGTTTGCAATTGAGTTAAACCCAAAGTATCGATCGGATAAGCTCTGCGTAGCTGCTCAAAACGTGATTTCAGCAATCCTCCACGAGCATAGCTGTAAAAAGTATTCGACGGTCCTTTTTCCACAATATAGCCGTAGCATTTGGTGGCAACATCAAAAACTTCGTTGCTTACGCACAGGCTCGCTAAATTTAGAAGCCGCTGGCCATTTTCATTAAGCCGCTTGTCGATGGCTTTGAGCTGCACGAAGGCGGCATTAAACTCCCGCTTTTGCAAGAATAGCCAAGTGAGCATTTCTGCGTAGGTGGTGTTTTGTGGGGTTCGCTGAACCCTTCTCAATAACTCAGTGCGCAGTAAATCTATTTTCTCTTCGTCGGTTTGGAAATCTATGCTTCTGCTCAGGGCGTTCTGTACGTTTTGTAAATAGGCGTCGTTGAATTCTATGAGGTCGAGATATTCGCTTATCATGAGTTCGTTGTTTCCCAGCGTACCATAAAGGCCAGCCATTTCGTAACTGAACGGATATTGGTTATTAAGCATTTTCTTGCCTTCCGAATATGTTTCGAGGGCGAGATCGTTGAGGTTTTTCCGTACAAACTCATTGGCAGTGCGACTGACCATCCCTTGGCTTGCAGGCATGGTTTTGATCGCTTCGCGGTAAGCTTGCAGCGCTTTGTCTTTTTCTCCCCGCGCATCGTAAATCGACCCTAGATCAATGAAGTCGAGATTGTTGGTGCTGCGCTTCATATGCTGCTTCACTAATTTTTCTGCTTCGTCGTAACGCCGGAGTTCTAAGAGGGATTTAAACAATCCCGAATAGTTCGAAGCGTTTTTTTCTTTGTCATAGAGCTTATCAAAATACAAGAAGGCCTTATCAAACTCGCCGTGATCGAGGTAATACTGCGCCAGCTGGACGTCGCTGGTGCCTTGCGCTTCGACAAGGCTGGCAGTGCCTATTAAGGCGCAGATGATCAAGCAAAGTTTTTTTAACATTATTGGCCTTTTAGCACAGCTATTACGCTATCTATTTTTGGTTCGTAGATCGCCTGATTAGATCTCGTGCGCTCTGCACCGGCTGCGAGCACAGCGGGACGAGCTATAACCTCACTGGCAGCTTCTACTTCCTGTTGCATAAATTTACGAACGCGGATGGTGTCTTGCAAATTGTTCTCCAAATCGTTGCGTAAGTTTAACAGCTGTTCTCGGCTAAATTGTAATTCTTTCGCCACTTCATCGAATGCCACCTTATGATTTTTCAGCGGTTTACGCATATCGCGGTAGTTGGAAAGCAAGAACGCCAGATCTCTGCCTATGGTGTCGCCTTTCTGGCTGTACTGACCAGAAATGTAGCTCGTTTTTGTGCCCATGCTTCGATTGAGATCTGCAAAACCCGAAGTATCGATGCGATTAAAGATGGCTTTGGCGCTGTCGAGCTCTACCAATAAGCTGTCGATGGTTTGAATTTCGGCTTTGTATGAAGTGCGATTGCAGGATGCAAAACTCACCGCAAGGGCGCAGCAAAAGTATATTCGAAGCATTGTTTAGTTGATTTCGGTAAATTTTAAATAGGGATGTAAAGCAGCCGGTATGCGAATACCACTCTCATATTGATGGTTTTCCAGCAGGGAAGCCACAATACGCGGAAGCGCCAAGGCCGAACCATTGAGTGTGTGAACGAGCTGGGTTTTCTTCTCCTTGGTTCGGAATCGGCACTTCAACCGATTGCTTTGGTACGTTTCAAAATTTGACACCGAGCTTACTTCGAGCCACTTCTGCTGAGCCGCCGAATAGACTTCAAAATCGTAAGTCATCGCCGATGCAAAGCCCATATCGCCTCCACAAAGGCGCAGAATTCGATACGGCAATTCGAGTTTGGTAAGCAGCCCTTTCACATGATCTACCATTTCATCGAGCAAAGCATAGCTATGGTCGGGGTGCGCAATTTGGACGATTTCTACCTTATCGAATTGATGTAGGCGATTCAGGCCGCGCACATCCTTGCCATAAGAGCCGGCTTCTCTGCGAAAACATGGGGTGTATCCACAGAGCTTCAGCGGCAATTCTTCCTCCGCAACAAGGGTATCGCGGTAAATGTTGGTGATCGGGACTTCTGCGGTTGGGATGAGGTAGAAATTGTCCACAGTGGCATGATACATTTGCCCTTCCTTATCGGGCAATTGGCCCGTACCATACCCCGATTCTTCGTTCACCAACAGAGGCGGCATTACTTCATGGTAGCCCGCATTCTCGGCTTCGTCGAGAAAAAAGTTGATTAACGCACGTTGCACTTTAGCGCCTGCACCCGTGTAAACCGGAAATCCTGCTCCGGTGATTTTTACACCCGCCTCAAAATCTATGAGTTTGTACTGTGCAGCCAAATCCCAGTGGGGCTTCGCGCCAGGGTAGAGCGCAGGCACGGTGCCGTGGGCAAAAACTTCTTCATTCTCTTCGGGTGTTTTACCAGCCATTACCCACGCAGCTGGTGCATTGGGTATTTGATAGAGCGTTTGTGTGAGCTCGTGTTCAGCTGCGTTTTGTGCTTCTTTCAGCTTGTGCGACTGATCCTTGAGCTGGGCTACCGTGGCTTTTATGGCATCGGCACTGCTTTTATCGCCGCCTTGCATAAGCTTGCCTACCTCTTTGGCAAGCGCGTTTTGATCTGCCAGGAGGGCATCGAGCTCACCTTGTACGGTGCGGCGATTTTTATCGATTTCGATGGCGCGATCTACCAAAGCTTCATATTCGGGTTTGCTCCGTTTAAGCAAGCTCGCCACAGTGGCGTCGCGGTTTTCTCTAATATGTGAAATTTCCAGCATGGAACTTATTTACAGCGCGAAATTAGCAATTATTAAACGAGGGTTTGGGCCAAAAAAAAACTCCTGCAAGCAGGAGTCTAATTCTATTCGGACGGGATATTATGTCGCATCGGAAGCCGGAACTACCGATACGAAAGACTTATCGTCTCTGCGCTTGCGAAATGCAACTACTCCATCGGTCATTGCGAAAAGCGTGTGATCTTTTCCAATGCCTACGTTGGCTCCAGGGTGGTGCCTAGTACCTCGTTGGCGAACGATAATGTTGCCAGCGATGGCAGCTTGTCCACCAAAAATTTTGATTCCGAGTCGCTTGCTTTCCGACTCACGACCGTTTTTCGAACTACCGACTCCTTTCTTATGTGCCATGGTATGTTGAGTTTAAACTTGTTAATTAATTAGGCTTCTTTGCCGCCGTCGAGCGCATCTTGCCAAGCTTTCAATTCATCCCACTTGCCGTCAGCGGCCATTTGGGCTTGTTGAGTCCAGGTTGATGGATCGTGTGCATTAAATTGGCTTCCGCCTTCTTCGAGAATAGCTTTGATGGCGTCCGCGTCGGATGCTGCTACTGCAGCAAACGAATTAAGACCGGCTGCCACAAGAAGCTCAGCGATTTTTGGGCCTACACCTTCGATTTTTGTCAAATCATCGGCTTTTGCCTTTGGAGCTGCTTTCGCTTTCGGCTCGGCCTTTGGTTCCGCTTTGGCTTCAACCGTAGGCTCTACTTTTGCCTGAGCTTTTGGTTCTGCTTTAGCTTCAACTTTCGGTTCGGCTTTTTTTCCATTTAAGGCTATCCCATCGATCGCGATCTTCGTCAGATATTGACGGTGACCATTACTCTTTTGGTAGCCTTTTCGGCGTTTCTTTTTGAAGACAATCACTTTGTCTCCTTTCAAATGCTCAACCACTTTCGCGGTTACAGAAGCACCTGATACAGCTGGGGCGCCAACGTCAACTTTGCCATCGTTGTCAACGAGAAGAACATCCTCGAATACAACGTTGTCGCCTTCTTTATTGGGAAGACGGTGAACAAAGATCTGTTGATCTTTTTGCACTTTAAATTGCTGCCCTGCGATGTTTACAATTACGTACATAGCTTTTTGGCTCGTGTTTAGGTGAATTTAGGGGCGCAAATATACGTAAATCTTTTGCTGCGGCAAACAAAGTTTCACTCCCTATTTATAAGCAATACCCCCACCAACATTGCAGCAATGCAACCCACTTGCAAAACACTTACTGTTTCGCCGTCGAAGAGACCCCATATTACGGCTACCACAGGAATTAAATACGTTACAGAAGATGCAAAAAGCGTATTGGTTTCTTGCACCAATCGGTTGAATAATATAAGCGCCAAGGCCGTGCCTAAGATCGCCAAAAGCGCAATAGCACCCAAAGCTCCCCAGGCTCCAGGCATTGTTTCCATTTTTTGGGTGAAATCCGTGAAGCCTAAAACTACCACGCCAATTGGCATCACGAGCATCAGCGCCACACTGGTAATGGCCACAGCCGATTGATCGGAGAGATAGTGCTTCACGATATTGAGATTTACGGCATAGAGAAAGGTAGCCACAAGCACCAATGCCGGATAGATGGGATCGAAGGACTTGCCGCGAACACTTTCGCCCAGAAATAATAAGCCAAATGCCGCCGCTAAACCTAGAAACATTCCAAACCATTGGCCATTTTTAATCTTCACCCGAAATACGAAGTAAGCCATCAGCAAGCTGAATAGGGGTACGGTGGCGTTGAGCATCCCTGCCAGTGAACTGGGTATTTTCGATTGAGCCGTGGCAAATAGGAAAGCCGGTAGGGCATTGCCGCAAAGGCCGGCAAGAAGGAAAAATCGGATTTTGCCGAATTTTAACAACTTGGTTTTCCTCAACGCAATGGGCAACAGGAAGAGTCCGGCAATCGAAATGCGCAATGCGCCCACTTGCAATGGAGAGAATAGCACGGAACCATCGGGGGCGTAGAGGCCGCGTTTGATAAGTATAAACGAACTTCCCCAAACCGCTGCGAGCAGAAAGAGAGTGAGCCATTGGCGAAGGGAAGCGGTCATAGAGATAAAAGCGGCGCGAAATTATTGATTAATTGTGCAATCGACTGCGATTAATTACTTTTGGGACGCATATAATCTTTCATCCCTATGAAATTGCGCTCACATTCATTTGCCATCGGCCTTTTTGCAGCAGCCATCCTTAGTTTCAACGCTTGCCAAACAGGCAGCGAATCCCGTACAGAATTTCAATCAGATGTGCCTGTTACCTTTACGGAATCGCAGGAAGGGAGCGCCGAGAAGTACGTTGCCAGCCTTGCCATCACTGGTATGTCTTGCCAGATGATGTGCGGTAGCATGATCACCAAAACCTTGGCCGGTTTGGATGGTGTGAAAAACACAGAAATCGAATTCGAAAGCGCCGAGGAAGCCAATTTTGCGATTGTTGAATTCGACGCCAGGAAAGTTTCTGAAAAGGAAATGATTGCCGCAGTTGAAAAGATCGCCGATGGGCATTACAAAGTCGCTTCTGTTAAAGTGGTTCATTACCTGCCAGCTAATGCCGCCGCGGAGAGCGGTGCCACTAGCTACAATCAAAAATTAGACTATAAACTACCCAATATCTTCAGCGTTTTTTCACGACTGTTTTGATGAATGAGATTACTCCTTGCAACACATCTTTCCGATGGGTATATGCGAAGTTTACAGTTTAGCCTTTCATGATAAAATCAAGGCTTAGGAAACTCGCAACAATATCGCTCGTTTGCACCTTTTTGGTGATGCTTGCCGGAAGCGTGGTGCGCATGACCGGCTCTGGAATGGGCTGTCCCGATTGGCCAAAATGCTTTGGATACTATATTCCGCCCACCGATATTTCCACCCTTACCTGGTCGCCAAATCGACCTTTCGAGAAAGGACAGGTTATCATTCGAGAAGATGCCTTGCTTGTAGCATCGGGCGATTTTACCACGGCTTCCGACTTCGATGCGTCCAACTGGGAGCCTTACACCAAGCATGACTATGCCATTTTCAATGCCACCCAGACTTGGATTGAGTTTATCAATCGGCTCTTGGGGGCACTCACGGGTATCCCAGTTCTGCTGCTTTTTGCTTTTTCGATTGCTTATTTCCGGAAAGATCCGCTGGTTACGGTGCTGGCAACCTTTGGTCTGGTGCTTCTTGGCTTAGAAGCGTGGCTCGGCAAAATGGTGGTCGATGGGAATCTTATACCCAATCAGATTTCACTACACATGTTTGGAGCCCTTGGCCTGGTGGCCATTTTCACCTTTCTGAGTGTTCGGCTACAACAAATTCCATTTACATTCAAACCGCGTCGCGATCGGCTTATCATCCTTTCCGGATCAATTGGAATACTGCTCTTACTAATTCAAATCTACTTGGGCACAGCTGTGCGCGAAGTGGTGGACGAGGTGGGTAAAGCGGCATTAATCTCCACGCCCGACTGGACAGAATCGCTGGGGCTGAATTTCATTATTCACCGCAGTTCCAGCATAGCCGTAATTGCGATACTGGGTTATTTCGCCGTTCAAATAGTGCGCACGCGCACCATCAGCACATGGCCCCGTGTCTTATTGGCTTTTCTGGCACTTGAAGTAGCTTTTGGCGCTGGCATGGCCTATTTCGAAATGCCTGCCTTGCTGCAGCCGCTGCATCTTATTTTCGCGGCCTTCCTCTTCTCGCTGGCCTTTGGGCTATTGGTGGTGTACTGGCGAAAGACAGAGAATGCGCCTTTGTGATCGCAATCTAATTTCAAGTTGACTCCTTATTCGACCGATTATTTTTCCGACCATTCGAAGTGGTCGATGAAATACTCCATATCGCGCTTTACATAATCGAGCGCCGGTTGGAGTGAATCGGGGTTGGGTCGGGCTTCGAAATACAGCGACCCCCTTAAAAAGTGCCCGGTACTGTCGGTAAGGTAGAATTGATAGGGCGAAGCCACCTGCCCATCTAAGCTATAAGTCAAGCCATAGACCTTAGAATCCGGTCGATTTATTACTTTCGATGTAATGCCGCTCGCCTTTATTTGGTGTTCATACACCATCGATCTGGCATGCTCAATATGGCCGCCAAGATTTTCTTTTAAAGGTTTATAGGTGATGTGAACCTTGGCATTTAACTGCGGATAATTGATGTCGAACCAACAGTACTCCCCCCGATCAGCAAAAAACTCCAGCCGGCTATGCTGCGATATTTCAAATCGAAAAGGACAATCCGGATTTTTTTGTACGTAGGATGGCTCTGGAATATCGAGCCGAAAATAGCCGACAGGTTTCGGAGTGGGCAAGTCGCCTCCGCAACCATACAAAACAAGACTTATAAAGATTAAGAAGGCGAATCTTGTTCTAACGTCCTGTTTCATTAAAATGACTCGACCGGATCGAGGATCGTAAGTTTAATGCGTTTAATGCGACGCTTATCGGCTGCTTCAACCGTGAAAATGTAATTTTCAAATTTCGTCTTTTCATTCTTCAGTGGAATCTTCCCTGCCAGCTCAAGCACGAAACCTGCAAGGGTATCGGACTCACCTTTGGCCTCTTCAAAATTCTGACCTTCGATTTCCAGTATTTTATAAAGATCTACGAGCGGTATTTTACCTTCAAATACATAATTGGAATCGTCGAGTTTCGAATAGATCACATCATCATCGTCGAATTCATCAGTGATATCGCCTACAATTTCTTCAATAATATCTTCTAAGGTCAATACGCCCGAAGTGCCGCCATATTCATCGACCACGATAGCCATATGAATCTTCTTTTCTTGAAATTCCTTTAACAGATCATCGAGCTTTTTATTCTCAGGTACAAAATACGCGGGGCGTAACAGTCCATTCCATTCCAGCTCTGTTTTCTCAGCGTGGGGTAGTAGATCTTTCAGGTAAAGTATGCCTTCTATCTGGTCCAGCGATTCGGCATAAACCGGAACGCGGGAGAACCCGGCATCAAGCAATTGCTCAAGAAGATCCGGGAACGCCGTCCGTTTTTCAAATGAAACAACTTCTGTACGTGGCTGCATGATTTGCTTCACATCGGTAGCCCCAAAGCGCACAATGCCTTTTAGAATCTTCTCATCTTCCAAAGGTGTTTTGTCGTCGATAGTCATCTCCAGGGCTTGCTCCAATTCATCTACAGAGTAGTCGCCAGTTCGCGCTTTCACCATTCGATTCATAAAATTGCCACTCGTTATGAGTAATCGACTAAGTGGTAAAAACAGATTGGAAAGCACTACCAACGGTGCCGACATAATGCGGCATAGCCGAAGGATGTTGAGGGTAGCATAAACTTTTGGAAAAACTTCCCCTATTAAAAGAAGCAGAAAAGTAACTGCTCCAAGTTGAATTGCAATTGGAACCCATACCGGATAGCCGGTAAAATCCATCCACATCGCTATAATAAAAGAAGAGAGCACCACGATACCAATATTGACCAGGTTGTTGGCGATCAGAATCGTGGCGAGCAAGCGCTGCGGACGAGCTAATAAAAGTAGGATACGCTTGGAATTTGTCGATTTCTCATTTTCGAGGGTTTCTTTATCGGAGGGGCCAACGGAGAAAAACGCAACTTCCGAGCCCGAGATCAGGGCGGAGCAAACCAGCAGGATACCCGCCGCGAACAGGGCAGTAATGACTTCGACACTAATCGGCTTAAAAAGAGCCGGCAGAGATTGAATAAAGTCTAAACTGGGAGGTTCCAAACGAAGGTCGGTAGGTGGAAATTAGAACGGAAGATCATCGGGCGGGGAGCTATTTTCATCGCCTGTCTGAGAAGTTGCCATCGATTCTTTAGAAGCAGGCTCCGATTTTTGATGCGAATCGCCGCTGTCGGGGCGCTTACCGAGCATTTGAAAAGTATTGCCTTCGATTTCGGTGGTGTACCGATCTATTCCTTCTTTGTCTTTATACTGACGAGAACGCAGGCGGCCTTCTACATAAATTTGACTTCCTTTTACGAGAAATTTTTCGGCAATTTCAGCGAGTTGGCGCCAAAGTACTACGTTATGCCATTCTACGTTTTCGACGCGTTGACCTTCCCTATTGGTGTATGCTTCGGTAGTTGCCAATCGAAGACGTGCTACTTTTGCCCCACTTTCAAGGGTTCGAATTTCAGGATCGAGTCCTAAGTTTCCGATTAATATTACTTTGTTTACGCCGGCCATAAGTTTCTTGGATTGCAAATATAGGATAAAGCCAAAGAAGTGACGGCTCTAAAAAGTGCTTGTTAATATACTTAAGTGGCTTAGCGAGAAAGTACATAAGCAAGGCGCACAGGCTAATCAAAGGCAAGCAGCCGACTGATTTCAGCGCGGGACAAACATTAAATAAGCTCTTCTTCTTCGAAGTATTTATGCACCAATCTCGGAACGGCCACTTCGGATAGCTCAGATTTTGGAACGCTTAAATATATGGATTTCTCATTAATCTCACCACTTACCCTAATTCGCCAAAATCGGGCGTGTAAGCGTTGATGGCTCAAAATGTGGAGGTACGTTCTTTCGGGAAAAGCCGATTTCCGCACTACCTCCAGCTCGGGTAGCGTGTCCTTGATATGCTTGTAAAGCGCGGCAGCGTTTGGCTCGGCAAATCCTTCGAGTGCTTCGAAATCGTGCAATCCTTGCCATATATCCTTACTTGTGCGCTTGCGAAGAATGAAATGGTCGGCCGTTTCTAATACGGCATAGTCCATGTGTCGGTCTACCGCTTTCTTGCCTTTGAGCTTCACAGGCAATTTTTCTACAGTTCCATTTGCAAAAGCCAGGCAGTGATCTTGAATGGGACATAACGGACAGTTTGGCTTCGCAGGAGTGCATACCACGGCTCCGAGTTCCATGATGGCCTGATTGTATTGCGCTGGGTAAGTTCGATCAAGTTGGGCATCTGCGAGTGCCTGGATTTCCTTTTTTCCCGCAGTGGAATTGACGGGTGTATGGACATCAAAAAGTCGAGCAAGCACACGGTTTACATTGCCATCGACCACGGCATAAGTAAGGTCGAAGGCGAAACTCGCTATAGCAGCGGCGGTGTAGGGGCCAATCCCCTTCAGGCTGAGAAGTCCTTCATAGGTTTTGGGAAAATTACCACCGTGATCTTCCGTTAGTTGCCGGGCCGTACTGAGCAAATTGCGCGCACGGGAATAGTAGCCCAAGCCTTGCCACAGCTTCAAAACTTCTTGCTCGGGCGCAGCGGCCAAAACGCGTATAGTGGGGTACCGATTTAAAAAGGCATGGTAATAGGGAAGACCTTGATCTACCCTTGTTTGCTGAAGAATGACTTCCGAAAGCCAAATAGGATACGGATTTTGGGTATGCCTCCAAGGGAGGTCTCGTTTTTCGCGATTATACCATTCCAATAGCTTAATATTCAATCTTATCGGCTCATCCATCGGTACTCATAGTGGAAAAAGGCAAATTTAGCGAAAACCAAGACGCAACCTCCTTCAATGCCTTATCTTTGTCCCTTCAAAACTAAACACACCCTTTTTTAACAAAGTACTATGACTAAAGCAGATGTAGTGGCTGAAATAGCCGAGCAGACAGGAATTGAAAAAGTTGCTGTACAAACGGCGGTTGAAGCTTTCATGGAATCAGTAAAAAAATCAGTTGCCGGAGGCCAAAACGTTTACCTACGTGGTTTCGGTAGTTTTATCGTTAAGCAGCGCGCAGAGAAAATTGGTCGCAATATTTCGGCTAAAAAGCCTATTGTAATCCCAGCGCACAATATCCCCGCGTTCAAACCTTCGAAGACTTTCATGGAGAAAGTTAAGAAAGACGTAAAAGTAAAGAAGTAATAGAATGGGTATCCGTGCCATACAAATTGTGCTTGTTGCGGGTGCACTAATCCTAATAATCGGATTGGTATTAGCTCCGCGCCTTCCTGTGGAGGCGCGGGCTGAAGCCAAGGCTAGTCCGGCAGATTTAAAGCTTTCGGAAGCCATCGCCCTGGTCAATAATGGCGAAAATCCCATGCAGGGAATCCAGATAATGCGCGAGCTTTTGGAAGAAGATAGTACAAATGTGGATGTGCATTGGCATCTTGCACAATTTTCCATAACTTCGCGTCAAATTGAAAACGCAGCATTTCGATTTCAGAAGGTGCTGCAATTCGATCAAAATCAGAAGTATCCCGAAGCATACTTTTGGTTGGCACAAACCAACATCACTTTGGGTCAACCACAAGCAGCGTTGCCACTTCTTATAAAATATAAAACCATCGAGCAGGATACGATCATATTAAGAGGTGTAGACCGAATGATCGAGCAATTGCAAGAGGAATTGAAATAACACTTTAATTAAAACATTATGCCAAGCGGTAAAAAACGCAAGCGCCATAAGATGGCCACGCACAAACGTAAAAAACGACTTCGCAAGAATCGCCACAAGAAGAAGAAGTAATTCATAGCCGAGCCTTAAGAGCCGGCTTTCTTCGTATTTTTTTAAAAGCAGCCTTGTTGGCTGCTTTGATAGTTATTAACGCGTACTAAAATTCTTCTCGTGAATCTTGAGCTTGTTATCAACGCCAAGGGCAACGAAGTTGAAATTGCTTACCTGAAGGACAAAGTCCTCACAGAGCTTCATAAAGAACAAGGCAATCAGGATTTTTCAGTCGGCGACATTTATTTAGGCAAGGTTCACCGTGTGATACCCAGTCTGAATGCAGCTTTTGTAGAAGTAGGGTATGAAAAAGATGCCTTTCTTCATTACCTCGATCTGGGGCCTCAGTTTCGATCACTTAATAAGTATGTGAAACGAACCCTGGGCGGAAAAGAAAGCATCGCCGATCTCACTGATTTCCCCCTGGAAGAGGACATTGACAAAGCAGGCAAAATCAACGATGTGATTTCAGGCAGTCAGCACATACTCGTGCAGGTAGCCAAAGAACCCATCTCTTCAAAAGGCCCTCGGCTCACATCCGAAATTACTCTCGCCGGCCGGTACGTCGTACTGGTTCCATTTGGCGATAAAATCTCCCTTTCTCAGCGTATTAAAAGTGCCGAAGAGCGCACTCGCTTGCGACGACTGCTGCAAAGCATAAAACCCAAAAATTTTGGTGTGATTGTGCGTACAGTAGCCGAAAACATAAAAGTTGCAGAACTCGATGCCGATCTTACGGATCTCTACAAACGTTGGGAAAAAATTCATGAAAATCTCCTTACCGCCAAGCCTCCCAAGCGGGTGCTCGGTGAGCTAAACCGCACGTCGACCGTTTTGCGTGACCTCCTCAGCGCCAATTTTACAAGTATCACAGTAAACGATGCTGATATGGCCGAAGAAATTAAAGAGTACCTCCGAAAGATGGCGCCCACCCAAGAGAAAATAGTGAAAGTGCATAGGCGCGACGATATCTTCGAAGACTTCGGAGTAAACAGGCAAATCAAATCGGCTTTCGGAAAACAGGTTAACCTGAAAAGTGGAGCTTACCTTATTATCGAGCACACCGAGGCCATGCACGTTATCGACGTGAATAGCGGAAGCCGAAAAGGTGGCGAACGTGGCCAAGAACAAAATGCCCTTGAGACAAATCTGGAGTGTGCCGAAGAAATAGCGCGTGTATTGCGCCTCCGCGACATGGGAGGTATTATCGTTATCGACTTCATCGACATGCACCAGCGAAGCAATCAAAAACTGCTCTTCGAGAAGTTGAAAGATTGCCTGAAAGACGATAAAGCGAAGCACAATGTGTTGCCTCCAAGCAAGTTTGGAGTGGTCGAAATCACCCGCCAGCGTGTACGTGAGGTTACCGACATTAGTACCGAAGAAAAATGCCCTTGTTGCGACGGTACGGGTAGTGTGCAGGCGTCAGTACTGCTCACCGATCAAATTGAAAATAAGCTCCGCTACATAGCCCAGGAGTTAAAACCGGGCAAGGTAAAGCTTAGTGTTCATCCCTTCGTTGCAGCCTTTCTCAAACAGGGTATTTTTACTTCTACCCGCAAGAAATGGGCGGAGAAATACAAAATCAAGCTCGAAGTTCAAGCCGAGCCATCGTATTCCTATTTACAGTATAAGTTCCTTAACTCAAAAGGCGAAGGGCTCGACGATTAAGTCAAAGTCCTTAACCTTCACTAACTTATATCCGATCGTCGACAAGATGGTCGGATATTTTCATTTCTTAGTCTTCCTCAAAGCCTATTACTTGTTTGTATGCACAGTAAATAGCAAGGTAACTTACCGGTATCGATATCAAAAGACCAACGCCTAAGGCAATAACCCCAAGCAGG
>Ga0105045_10001779_pt1 | contig 17791 bp, 13 predicted proteins | sample MAT02_FD_78089 | JGI IMG/M metagenome (GOLD analysis project Ga0105045, IMG submission 78089) | Freshwater microbial communities from Lake Fryxell liftoff mats and glacier meltwater in Antarctica - MAT-02 (megahit assembly) | ecosystem: Environmental > Aquatic > Freshwater > Ice > Liftoff... | reverse complement strand
TTTACCGGGCTCGCTTCTGTCGGCTGGTCTATACTGCGCTCGCCTCAGGTGCCTTGGACACACACACGTGTCCCGGGATAATCGGGAAGATCGGTGCGCAGGCTCTCGCAAGAGGGTTCGCAACGCCGACGCTGCCCCCGCAACGGTAGGCGAGACAGGCTGGATCACGATGCCACTGTGCAAGGTGCATGGGAAGGCGAACCAGCAATTGCTCGCGAGCCCGGAGACCGGCCTGAAGCTTGGTTCCGATTGCTGCGGCGGGCAGTGAGGCGCTCTACGATGGTGGGGGTGACGCTTCTATGGGCGTTGTACTGCCTTCGTTTCGCTTTTCCAGACGCAGCTTTCGGGTTCTTCGACATTGTGTGGCCAACAGGGCCACAACAAAGAAGGCATCATGCGTCATCATTCACTTATCGCCGCAGCAGCGGCATTGCTCTGTACCACCACCTTTGCCGCCGGGCCTTTTGCGCCCGCCGCCGGCAAGCCCGGCTCCAATGCGGTCAGCATGAACAGCCCCAGCATCGCCCAGTGGGCGACTGGCTACCAAAACTACAGTCAAGGTGCCGATCTGGCTGCAACTTGGACGGACGCGAACAAGGCATTGGGCCGCGCTGCCGGCAGGTCCGGCGACATCGTCTCGCTAGGCAACGGCGGCAGCATCACGCTGACCTTCGGCGGCAGCATCTTCAACGGTGCGGGCGCGGACTTCGCAGTTTTTGAAAACTCGTTCTCCGAAACATTCCTGGAACTGGCACGGGTCGAAGTTTCGTCCAATGGCGCAGATTTTTTCCGCTTCCCGGCGTATTCGCTGACCCCAGGCCCCGTCAGCGCATTCGGCAGCATTGTTCCCAGCAACCTGGGGGGTCCTCGGGTGCCGGGCAGCACCAACACGTTCTACGAAGGCTTCGCGGGCAAGTACAAGCAGGGCTTCGGCACGCCCTTCGACCTCAGCGCACTGGCGGGCACACAAGGCCTGGACCTGAACCAGGTACGCTATGTGCGGCTGGTCGACGTTCTGGGCAATGGCACCGAGTTCGATGATTTTCCCGGAGCACCCAACAGGATTTACGACCCGTACAAGACCACCGTCAGCGCCGGTTTCGACCTCGACGCGGTCGGCGTGATGCACTTCGCAGCAGCAGCACCGGTGCCCGAGCCCGAACAATTTGCCATGCTGGGCCTGGGCCTGGCGTTGATCGTTCCGCTGGCGCGCCGCCGTGCGCAGAAAAAAGCATCCGCATCCGCCCTGTCGGCGAAATCCACCACTTGAATCTACTACTTAAAAGGTTCTCCACCATGCAACACCTCCGCATTTCGCTCATCGCAGTGCTAGCCATCTCCAGCAGCGCGGTCCAAGCAGCCGTCAGCAGTTTTGACGACCTGACTCTGCCGCCCAACAGCGCCTACGCGCCTGGCGACATCGGCACGCCGAGTGGCGCATTCCCGTTCACCAGTGGCGGCGCCACGTTCAACCATCGGTTCACCAACTATGGATCAGGCTACTTCTCGTCGGGCTGGACCTATTCCAATCAGACCGACACCACCATGCCCGGCTATACAAACCAGTACAGCAGCTATGCGGGAACTGGCCAGGGTGGGTCGAGCAATTACGCGGTCGCCTACGATGGGCCGATCTCCGTCAGCTTCACCACCCCCACCGCGCTGACGGGGGCCTGGTTCACCAACACCACCTATGCCGCCCTGTCGATGCGCGACGGCGATTCGTTTGCCAAGGCGTTTGGCGGCGCATTTGGCAACGACGCTGACTTCTTCACGTTGACGATCTCCGGCTACAACGGCGGCAATAGCACCGGCTCGGTAGACTTCTTCCTGGCGGACTACCGGTTCGCCGACAACAGCCAAGACTACATCGTCAAAGATTGGACATTCGTGGGATTGCAAAGCCTGGGTGCGGTTGATCGGCTGGCGTTTTCACTGGACTCCAGTGACACCGGCTCATTTGGCATGAACACGCCGGCCTATTTCGCGATGGACACCTTGGCACCGGTGCCTGAACCCGAGCAGGTAGCCCTGTTGCTGGCAGGACTGGCAGTGGTGGGTCATGTCGTCATTCGCAGACGGCGCGCGCCTGGAGCGTGACAACGGGTTGTCTCATTCCCACGCCCGCCGCGTCGCGACCGCAGCGGGCTGCCTCGCCGCAACTCAGGCTGCGGCAGTGGCAGACCTGCGCCTGGCCCTGGATGGCCAGCGCCATCCTGGCTGCACCAGCGGCCGGCCTGACGTCCGCACAGGCACAGACGCCGGCGGGCGGCTTTGCCCGCCTGCCCGAAGTCATCGTCACCGCCCCCAGCGCCGACAGCAGCCTGCGGCAGGTACCACACGCGGTCTCGGTGATCACCGCCGACGACATCGCGCGTTCACCGGCCACCTCGGTCACCGAACTGCTCAGCCGTGAAGCCAACCTGAATCTGCAGAGCTACTACGGAAGCGACAAGAAAGCGACCGTCGACATGCGCGGCATGGGCGACACGGCTGGCAGCAACGTGCTGATCATGCTCGATGGCGTGCGGCTCAATGAACTGGACCTGTCCGGCGCTGACTTGACCGCAGTGCCTTTGGCGCAGATCGAGCGGATCGAGATCGTGCGTGGCGGTGGGGCTGTGCGCTATGGCAATGGCGCGGTTGCCGGCGTCATCAACATCATCACCAAGCGCGGCACCAGGGCCAATAGTCTGGAACTGCAACTCACCCGCGGCTCCTACCGCATGCGTGATGGCCGCGCGCGTCTGCACGTCAACGCCGGCCCACTGGGTCTGAGCCTGAACTTGAACGAATTCGATAGCGAAGGCTTCCGCGACAACGGCTACCTTTACAGCCGCAATGTGTCGGGTGAGGCCCGTCTGGTGGCACCGTGGGGCCTGGACTTCATGGAGGCCTGGGTGCGAATAGCCGACCATTCCGACCGTAACGGTTTCCCGGGCCCGGTGGGTGCGGCGGACTTTGCCAAGGGCAGCGCGCAGCGGCGCGCGACTGCCACGCCGGACGACTTCGGAGCCACATCGGATCGCAGCACCACCGCCGGCCTTTTCGCCGACTTCGGGCGCGCCGGCCGATGGGAGCTGCAGACCAGTTACCGAGACCGCGACAACGACTACATCCTGGGCTACACACCCTTGGCATCGCTGGCCGATCAAATGTCGACCATCACATCGCAGCGCCGCGATGTGACGCTGCGCTACGACAACGCGGTGCAAGCCTTCGGCCTCGACCATGCGATCGGCGCAGGCTGGCAAACCCAATCGGGCGACTATGCCCGGTATGCGAACGGCCGCAACGTGCCTGAGCAATCGGAACAGAAACTGGGAACGGTGCAAACCCACGCGGTATTTGCGAGTGCCATCGTGCGGGCATCGTCCACCGTATCGATTAATGCCGGGCTGCGCACGAGTCGTTTTTCCACCGATCTGGTCGACGCACGGTACACGCGCCGCTGCGTCTTCAATCCGTTTCCGATCCGAGTCTGCACGCCCTACGCCTTCGCAACCACCGGTACCAGCGGTGGCAGCTGGCGCAACCGCGGCTCGGAGCTCGGCGTCACCTGGAACCCGACAGCGCTGCTGACCATCTTTGCCAGCAGCACGCACCACTTCCGCAACCCCAACCTGGACGAGCTGGCGGCCGCTGCGGCCGATCTGCGCCCCCAAAGCGGCAACACCCAAGAACTGGGCGCACGCTGGACACCCACGCCGACGCTGGAGCTCTCCGCGACGCTGTTCGAGATGCGCAACAAGGACGAGATCTACTACGGTGCCGATCCCAGCTCCGGTCTCAATGTGAACCGCAACTACGACCAATCAACCCGCCGTACCGGTGCCGAGATCGAGGCCCAATGGCAAGCCACTTCGCGCGTGCATCTGCGCGCCAATCTCGGTACCGTGGTGCCGCGATTCGTGGGCACCAGTGCCGACATACCCCATGTGCCCAGGCAGACCCTGAACCTGGAGGCACGCTGGAAGGTGGACGATCACCTGCAATGGTCAGTCGCCCTGCGCCATGTCGGCAAACGCTTTGACGGCAACGACTTCAGCAACCGTGACTGGCCGCAGTTACCCGCCTATACCGTGGTAGACACGCTGTGGCGGCTCGACAGGGGAGCGACCGAATTTGCGCTGGGCATCAACAACCTGTTCAACCGCTCATACTCGACCCTCGGCTATAGCGCCACCTACTACCCGATGCCCGAGCGCAACTTCACCGCACGGATGCGTTATCGCTGGTAAGCCGAGCCGCTACGGCCTTGCATTGGCGATCACGGTGCGCTCCACCAATCGGTCGTCGCCAAGCACGATCATCGCGAACAACAGCGCATCGAGGTCGCGCGCATCAGCGGTGCGCCGCTCCAGCAAAGACGTGCAGCGCGGCTGCAGCACGACGAAATCGGCCTCACAACCTGGCAGCAGGTTGCCAATCACGCCGTCCAGTCCGAGTGCCTGCGCCGCACCTGCGGTGTGCTGCCACCACAGCTGCTGGGGTGACAGACTGAGACCAGTCTTGGTCTGGCCTTCTCGCGCGACATAGTAGGCCGCCAGCATGGTGCGAAACGGCGACAGGGAGGTGCCCCCACCCACATCGCTGGCCAGCCCATAGCGCAAGCCCGCCAGGTCGGCGGCGGCATAGTCGAAGAAACCGCTACCCAGGAACAGATTGCTGGTCGGGCAGACCGCAGCCGCAGCGCCGGTGCTTCGCATCAACGCCCGATCGGCAGCGTCCATATGGATGCAATGCGCATACACCGAGCGTGGTCGCATCAATCCGAACCCGTCGTAGACCGCCAGATAAGAGCGCGCATCGGGGAAGAGGTCCCGCGCCCAGGCGACTTCGTCCTTGTTTTCAGCCACATGCGACTGGACCCAGACGCTCGGATAGTGCGCTGCCAGTTCGCCCGCGCCGTGCAGTTGCGCGGCGCTGCAGCTGGGCGCAAAGCGAGGCGTGATGGCATAGCCCAGCCGATCCACCCCATGCCAGCGCTGGATCAATGCTTCGGTGTCGCGCAGGCTTTGCTCGGTCTGGTCGCGTACGCCGTCGGGTGAGTGCCGGTCCTGCAAGACCTTGCCGCCGATGAGTCGCATGCGTCGCCGCCTGGCCTCGGTAAAAAATGCATCGACCGACGCGGGATGCGAGGTGGCAAAGGTCAGCGCAGTGGTGACTCCGTTGCGCAACAGCTCGGTCACGAAAAACTGCGCCACCTGCGCCGCGTGGGCCGGGTCGGCAAAACGGCTCTCCTGCGGAAAGGTGTAGTTCTCCAGCCAGGGCAACAGGCCGCTGGCCGGCGAGCCGATGACGTCAATCTGCGGGTAATGCACATGCAGATCCACAAAGCCAGGCGCGATGATGCGACCCGGCAGATGTTCCGCCAACAGACCCGGGAAACGCGGCGCCACTGCCTCATACGGCCCGACCGCCAGGACCCGTTCAGTGGCAGAGGCACCGTCGTCGCCCACGACCAGCAGGCCGTCCTTGTCGAAGTCGGCTTGCCCTTGAGCGTCGAAACGCAGAATCGCGGCGCGGTAAGCGTGCATGGGAGGTAAGCTTACCGAAAAATGGGCTACCCCTTCACGGCGGATGCGATGACCACGCCAGCTTGGGAAATCCGATCCGCCAACCGCTGACTCAGCGTCGGGGCGGCTGCGCTGTAACGCCCTCGACCAGCCAGTTCATGGCCAGGATCTCTTGATCGGACAAAGTCTGTCCGGCAGCGATCACGGTCTTGCCGGCGTTGTCGCGCACCCCGTGCAGGGAGTAAAAAGGATGCAGTCGTCCCTCGGCGATTTCCTGCTGGCGCGCGCGCACCTCTTCACGCACCGCTGACCCGACCCGCGGCCCGAAATCGCCAACCTGGATCATGCCCTCGCGAATGCCTCCCCACACGGAACCACTGCTCCAGCTGCCATCGAGCACCGCCCGCGCACGGCGGGTGTAGTACGCGCCCCACTCATGTTTCACCGAGACGATCTGCGCCTGCGGTGCCACCGAGCGCATATCCGAGTGATAGGCCACTGCCAGCTTGCCGCGCTGCTGGGCCGCGACCATGACCGCATTGGAGGCGGTATGAAACGCCAACACATCGGCACCCTGGTCCATCAGCACCATGGCAGCATCCCGCTCGCGCGCGGGATCGAACCAGCTTTGCAACCAGATCACCCGGACCTGGGCCTTGGGATCGACCGATCGCATGCCCAGTGTGAACGCGTTGATGCCCTGCACCACCTCCGGAATCGGAAAGCCCGCCACATATCCGACCAGATGGCTCCGGGTCATCCGACCGGCCGCGATGCCGGCAAGGTAGCGGCCCTCGTAATACCGCGCATTCGCGATGGCGACATTGGCCGCGGTCTTGTAGCCGGTGATCGATTCGAAGCGCACGTCGGGAAACTCCCGCGCCACCGTCAGCGTCGGCTCCATATAGCCAAAGCTGGGGGTGATGATCAGCTTGTGACCCTGGCGCGCCAGGTCGCGGATCACCCGCTCTGCGTCCGGGCCTTCCGCGACGTTCTCGACGAACGTACTGGTCACTCGCGCTGGCAACCCCGGCCGATTGAGCGCAGCCAGCATTGCCTTGCGGCCCTCGTCATGCTGGTGCACCCAACCGGCGTCGGTCAGCGGCGTGACATAGACAAAGCCGACCTTGAGCGGCGGCGGTGTTTGCGCGCCAACGGAAAAAACAGGGAAGGCAAGGAAACAACAGGCGGCCGCGAACGCGGCAGCGAGGTTTTTATACATGGTAGTCCTCTACATGGCGCCGGAAAAGATGTGAGCCCGCCGGAGCAACGGACTGCGCAGAATTTTACCGCCTCCGACCCATCTTGCGCGGTGCACACCAGCGCCCGGATGTCGCCGTCAAAATGCCGGCACCACGAACCTCGCCCATTGCCGTCACGCGAAAAAGTGCGTTAACGAAAGGTCTCGAAGCAGTGCTGCAAGCGATCGAGGTACTGGCGCTTTACAGCCGGTTCGGCAAAACTGGCCGTGAAGCTGTTGGCCGCCAGTTGCCAGGCCTGTTGAGCGCCCAGGCCGAGCGCATCGAAGGTCTGCGTGAAGTTTTCGTTGATGTAGCCGCCGAAATAGGCGGGATCGTCCGAATTGACGCTGGCCACGATGCCGGCGTCGAGCAGTTGACCGAGGTTGTGTTGGGCCAGTGTCGGAAACACACGGAGTTTGAGATTCGACAAGGGGCAGACCGTGAGCGGGATCTTCTCGCGCACCAGACGCTGCATCAGATCGGCATCGTGCATCGCCTGCACGCCATGGTCGATGCGTTCGACCTTGAGCACGTCCAGCGCGCTCCAGATGTAGGCTGGCGGCCCCTCCTCGCCGGCATGGGCGACCAGGTGAAAGCCGAGTTCACGGCAACGCGCAAACACCCGCGCGAATTTCTCCGGTGGATGGCCCAACTCGCTCGACGCCAGGCCGATACCGAGAATCTTGTCGCGCAGCGGCAGCACCTGCTCCAGCGCCTCAAACGCATCTGCCTCGCTCAGATGGCGCAGAAAACACATGATCAGCGAAGCGCCGATGCCGAACTGGGCTTGCGCATCGACACAGGCGCGGTGCAGGCCGTTGACGACCACCTCTGCATCCAGGCCGTGGGCGGTGTGGGTCTGCGTGTCGAAGAAGATCTCGGCAAGCACCACGTTATCGGCATGGGCCCGCGCCAGGTAGGCATGGGTCATGTCGTAGAAATCCTGCTCGGTGCGCAACACCGTGGTGCCGGTGTGGTAGAGGTCCAGGAACTCCTGCAGGTTGTTGAACACATAGGCCTGCCGCAGCGCGTCCACGCTCGGATAGGCGATCGGAACACCATTGCGCTGCGCCAGCGCGAAGATCAGCTCGGGCTCCAGCGAGCCTTCGATATGCATGTGCAATTCAGCCTTGGGCATGGCCCGCAGGAGGTCGGGCATGCGGCTGGGGGCGACGGTCCAGACTTTCACGATGGTGTCCTTTATCCGAAGCAACAAAGGGCTGCTTGCGGGCAGCCCTTCGGAAGTACGGCCTGCGCGCAAGCGCCACAGGGCCGAGGGGCTGCTTATTTGCCGCCGGGAACCTTGCCTTCCACACCCTTGATGTAGAAATTCACGCCGCCCAGGAACTTGTCGTCGGCCACCATATCCTTGGCCAGGATCTCCTTGCCGTCCTGGCCCATGATCGGACCCTTCCAGATGGCGTAGGTGCCGTCCTTGAGGCCCTTCTTGATCTCGTCGATCCGGGCCTTGGTCTCTGCCGGCACATCTTCGGCGATCGACACCATGTCGATCGCGCCCTCTTTATGTCCCCACCGCACCCCGCCGCCGCCTTTCCAGCTGCCGTCCATCACTTCCTGAATGGTCTTGGTGTAATACGGCACCCAGTTGATGATGGCCGAGCCCAAGTGGGCCTTGGGCCCGTAGGCGGTCATGTCCGAGTTCCAGCCGAAGGCCCGCTTGCCCTTGTCTTGTGCAGTCTTGAGCACGGCTGCGGAATCGGTGTTCTGGAACAGCACATCGGCACCGCCGTTGATGAGCGAGGTTGCGGCTTCGGTTTCCTTGGGCGGGTTGAACCACTCATTGACCCACACCACCTTGGTCTTGATCTTCGGGTTGCTCGACTGCGCGCCGAGCGTGAAGCTGTTGATGTTGCGCAGCACCTCGGGAATCGGGATCGACGCCACGACGCCCAGTGTGTTGGTCTTGGTCATCTTGCCGGCAATCACGCCGGCCATGTAGGCACCTTCGTAGGTACGGCTGTCATAGGTGCGCATGTTCTCGGCCTGCTTGTAGCCGGTGGCATGCTCGTACTTCACGTCCTTGAAGTCGGGCGCAATCTTGAGCATCGGCTCCATGTAGCCGAAGGTGGTGCCGAAAATCAGCTTGTTGCCCTGGCTGGCCATGTCGCGAATCACCCGCTCGGCATCGGCCGACGCGTACACGTTCTCGACGAATGAGGTCACGATCTTGTCACCAAACTCTTTTTCCAACGCCCTGCGAGCCTGGTCGTGCGCAAATGTCCAGCCGCCGTCGCCCACCGGACCGACATAGGCAAATGCGATCTTCAGGGGTTCGGGCTTGGGCGGGGCGGGAGCAGCCACTGGTGCCGGCGCAGCAGCGGGTGCCGGTGCCGGTTCTTCCTTCTTGCCGCAGCCTGCCAGCACTGCCGCCGCAACCGCCGACAAGGCGGCCACGCGGATAAAAGAACGCTTCTTGAAGTCTGTCATGTTTTTCCTTGAGTGGAGGGTCAGCAAAAAAACCCTGATTATGAGCCCCCAACCCTGCCTTGCGGCAGGCCCCCCGAGGGGGTGCGAGAAAACTTGGGGCGGCCCGGCGTTTCTCATGAGCCGGGGTAAAACGGTTTTCCGATGGACGCCGGCATATTGATCCGGATCCATTGGGGATTGCGAGAGATCAGCGCCAGCACCACAATGGTGGCCAGATACGGCAACATGGTCAGAAACTGGCTCGGTATCTGCACCCCGATGGCCTGTAAATGGAACTGCAGCATGGTCACGCCGCCAAACAGATAGGCTCCAAGCAATACCCGTGCCGGACGCCAGGTTGCGAAAGTGGTCAACGCCAACGCGATCCAGCCTTTGCCTGAGACCATGCCTTCTACCCACAACGGCGTATAGATGACCGACAGGTAGGCACCGGCCAGTCCACACAGCGCGCCGCCCACCACCACCGCCAAAAGGCGGATCTGCCGCACCGGGTAGCCGAGTGCATGCGCCGATTCCGGGCTTTCACCGACGCTGCGCATCACAAGGCCAGCGCGGGTGCGGTACATGAACCAGATCAACGCCGCCGCGAACGCCACGGTCAGGTAAACCAGCGGATGGTGCCGGAACAGCGCCGACCCCAGCAAGGGAATATCGCTGAGCCACGGCACTGCGAACGACGGCCGCTCCGGCATCCGCGCCTGCACATACCCGGTACCGACAAACGCCGAAAAACCGGCACCGAACAGCGTCAACGCCAAGCCGGTGGCATATTGATTGGTGTTGAGCCAGATCACCAGCAGGCCGAACAGCAATGCCAGCAGCGCACCGGCCGCAATACCGGCAGCAAAACCCATCCAATCGCTGCCGGTGTGCACCACTGCGGCAAAACCGGCGATCGCCGCGCACAGCATCATGCCTTCGGCGCCCAGGTTGACGATGCCAACCTTCTCGTTGATCAGCAACCCGAGCGAGGCCAGGGCCAGCACGGTGCCGGCATGGAGCGTGGCCGCCACCAGCAATGCAGTCGATTCCATCACACGCTCCCTGAACGGCCGAGCCGCAAGCGGTAGTTGACCAAGGTATCGCATGCCAACAGACTAAACAGCAGCAGCCCCTGGAACACGCCGGTCAACGACTTGGTCATGCCCAGACGCGACTGCGCCATCTCGCCGCCGATATAGAACATGCTCATCAGGATCGCCGAGAACACCATGCCCACCGGATGCAGCCGACCGACAAAGGCCACGATGATGGCGGCGAAACCATAACCCGCAGGCAAGTAGGAGGTGAGTTGTCCGATCGGTCCTGCGACCTCGAGCGCGCCCGCCAGACCAGCCGCGCCACCGGAAATCAGCAACGCGGTCCACAAGGTCTGGCGCGACGAATAACCGGCATACCGGGCCGCCGCCGGTGCCAGGCCGCCGACCTGCTGTGCAAAGCCGGCCCGGGTGCGAAAAAGAAAAACCCACATCGCCAGCACGCCGATGGCAGCAAAGATCACTCCGATGCTCACGCGCGAGCCTTCAAACAAGCGTGGAATCCGTGCGGCGGCTTCGAAGGTCTTGGTCTGCGGAAAGTTGAACCCCTGTGGGTCCTTCCAGGGGCCGCCGACCAGGTAACTGAGCAACTGCGCGGCCACGTACACCAACATCAGGCTGACCAGAATTTCATTGGCGTTGAAGCGATCACGCAGCAACGCGGTGATGCCCGCCCAGACCATGCCGCCCACGATGCCGGCCAGCAGCACCGGCGCGACGATCCAGCCGCCGGTGCCCTTGTCGGCCATCAGCGCGACACCACCGGCAAAGATGGCACCGAGGATGTACTGGCCCTCGGCACCGATATTCCAGACATTGGATCGAAAGCAGATCGCCAGGCCCAGCGCAATGATCAGCAGCGGTGTGGCCTTGACCAGCAACTCGCCGATCGCATAACCACTTTTGATCGGCAACCAGAAGAACATTTCCAGCCCGCGCACCGGGTCCTTGCCCAGCGAGACGAACAGGATGACGCCGATCACCACCGTGGCCAGCAACGCCAGGATCGGTGAGCCATAGCTCCAGAATGCCGACGGCTGGGGGCGCGCCTCAAGCTTGATCATGCAGAGCCTCCCACAATCCGCTCATCCACTCGCCGATCTTCTCGATCGTCGCCTCTGCAATCGACACCGACGGCGACAGACGGCCCTTGGCGATCACATGCAGCCGGTCGCTGAGTTCGAACAGCTCGTCGAGCTCCTCGCTGACCACCAGCACGGCGCAGCCCTGGTCGCGCAGCGCCAGGATTTCGCCGCGGATCTGCGCCGACGCGCCGACATCGACACCCCAGGTCGGCTGCGAGACGATGAGCAGGGTGGGTTTGGCATCGATCTCGCGCCCGACGATGAACTTCTGCAGGTTGCCACCCGACAACGAACGCGCCGCAGAATCCGGTCCTCCGGCCTTGACGTTGAAGCGCCCTATGATGTCGGCCGCCTGCGCCCGCAACTGGCCCAGGTGGATCCAGTGGATCGGCCCGGACAAGGCCTCGTTACGTGTCAGCAGCAGGTTATGCGCCAGCCCCAGCGTGGGTACCGCGCCCCGGCCCAGCCGTTCCTCGGGCACAAAATGCAGACCCAGCTTGCGCCGCGCGCCCGGATGCAGCGCCGACATGTCGGCCTCGCCCATGCGGATGCTGCCCGCTGGCGATCGGCAGTCCTCGCCTGACAGGGCATACAGTAGTTCGCGCTGGCCGTTGCCGGAAACCCCCGCAATACCCACCACCTCGCCGGCCCGCACTTGCAGCGAGATGCCGTCAAGGTCAACGCCGAATTGGTCCTCGCGTGCCAGGCTCAGGCCGGTAACCTGCAGCACGGGGGCACCTGGTTTTTGGTTGCGATGCGTCAGCTCGGGCGGTTCGGCACCGATCATCAGGCGCGACAGCGACGCGTTGGACTCTTCGGCCGGGTTGCAGACACCCGTCACCTTGCCGCCGCGCAGCACGGTGCAGGCGGTGCACAGTTCGCGGATCTCATGGAGCTTGTGGCTGATGTACAGGATGCTGCAACCCTCGGAGGCGAGCTTCTTGAGCACCACGAACAGCTTGTCGACCGCCTGCGGCGTCAGCACCGAGGTCGGCTCGTCCAGGATCAGCAGCTTGGGGTTGGTCAACAAGGCCCGGATGATCTCCACCCGTTGCATCTCGCCCACGCTCAGCGTATGCACCGGACGCGCCGGGTCGATGTCCAGGCCGTATTCCTGCGCCTTGGCCACGATGGAGCGGGTGACCTCTTGCAGCGTCAAGGTCCTTGGAAGCCCCAGCCAGACGTTTTCGGCCACGGTGATGGTGTCGAACAGGCTGAAATGCTGAAAAACCATGCTGATGCCCATGGCCCGCGCCTCCTGCGGGTTGCGGATATGCACCACCTGCCCGTCGAACGACACGCTGCCCGCGTCCGGCTTGACCGAGCCGTAGATGATCTTCATCAGCGTGGACTTGCCGGCACCGTTTTCGCCCAGCACCGCATGGGTCTCGCCCGGCATCACCGACAGCGACACCGCGTCGTTGGCAACCACCGACGGATAGCGCTTGGTGATGCCGCTCAATTGCAGCCGTGCCGGGTTCAAGGTCATGCGGGCCTGTTTTTCTGGGCGCACGGGTGGCGCAGTAACTCCCATATGCTAGCGTGGTTGTCCGGGCTTGCCCACGACTTTGGCAAGACCTATGCTGCAATCACTATGCGCCCTGGCTCGGAGTTTGCACCGATCGCGCGACCTGCTACCGTCACGTTCACCATGAATCACCCCACCATCCGTTTTGTCCGACGCAGCGCCATCCACACGCTGGAGAACATTGCGCCCGACCGCACCTTGCTCGACCTGCTGCGCGAAGATCTGGCCTGCACCGGAACCAAGGAAGGTTGCGGCGAAGGCGATTGTGGTGCCTGCACGGTGGTGCTGGGAGCCATCGAGGGCGACGACGTGCGTTACCGCGCGGTGAACAGTTGCATCCGACTGGCTCATTCCATTGACGGTATGGCGCTGTGGACGGTGCAGGACATTGCCGGCGACGACGGCAGCCTGCATCCCGCACAAGCGGCCATGCTGCAGTGCCACGGCTCGCAATGCGGCTTTTGTACGCCCGGATTCGTCATGAGCCTGTTTGGTATCTACCAAAACCATGTCGTGCAGGGCCGGCCGGTGACCCGGGCATTGGCGCAGCAGGAACTGTCGGGCAATCTGTGCCGCTGCACCGGTTACCGGCCCATCCTGGACGCCGCACAGGCCATGGCGGCCTGCCCGGGCGCACCTGCCGACACACCGGCGCTGCGGGGGCTGTTGCGGCAACTGCAGACCACCCCAGCAGGCCAGGCCGGCGACAGCGCCAGCGCTGCGTCGTACATTGCCCCGACCCGGCTGGACACGCTGTTGCGCGCACGCGCCGCGAATCCGAAGGCCCAGGTTGTGGCGGGCTGCACCGATGTGGGGCTCTGGGTCAACAAGCAGCACCGGCGATTCGACGCAGTATTGGACATCACCCGGGTTGCGCAATTGCGCCGCGTGGAACGATATCCCCACCATGTGGCGATCGGCGCGGCAGTATCCTTGACCGACGCCTATGCCGCCCTGGTACAGGACCGGCCCCAACTGCAGGTTTTTGCTAACCGATTCGCCGGCCTGCCGGTGCGCAACTCCGGCACGCTGGGTGGCAATGTGGCCAACGGCTCGCCGATCGGCGACAGCATGCCGCTGCTGATAGCGCTGGGTGCCCATATTGTGCTGATGAGCACCCGTGGACACCGCGAAATGCCGCTGGAGGCCTTGTACACCGGCTACCGGACCCACGTCATGGCCGCAGACGAGCTGCTGGCCTGGATCAAGATTCCCCTTCCGGTGGACGGCGCGTTCATGCGGGTCTACAAGATATCCAAGCGCTTTGACGACGACATTTCGGCCGTCTGCCTGGCCGTGAATCTGCAGGTGCAGGAAGGCGTGGTGGTGGCGGCGTCGATCGGCGTCGGTGGCGTGGCAGCCACACCGGCACGGGCCCGGCGCGCCGAAGCGGTACTGACCGGCCAGCCCTGGAGCGCCGAACGGGCGGGCCAGGCAGCCAACGCCTTGCGCGCCGAGTTCCAGCCGATCTCGGACATGCGGGCCAGCGCTGCCTACCGCAGCCAAGTGCTGGGCAATCTGATGCATCGCTACTGGTTGGAGAGCCAGGGCACGCCCGCCATCAACCTGGAATCGTTCGCTCTGCAGGGAGACGCCGCATGAACGCGCCGCAACGCACGCCCCCGCCGAGCGCCGGCCTGTTCGGGCCCACCCGATCCGATGCCACTGCATCTGGCGCAGCGGGTGTTTCGCATCCGCATGAAAGCGCGCGCGCCCAGCTCACCGGCGACGCAAACTATATCGACGATATCGGCGAGGTGCGCGGAACCCTGTTCGCCGCTCCGATCCTGTCCACCGTGGCCCATGGCCGGCTGCGGGGCGTCGATAGTGCCCATGCCCTGGCCATGCCGGGGGTGCAGGACGTGGTGCTGGCCAGCGACATCCCGGGCCAGCCCATGCTGGCCTCGTTTGCCGGCGACGAGCCGATTTTTGCCACCGATACGGTTCAGCATGTCGGACAGGTCGTCGGCCTGGTGCTGGCGACCGACGTGATGGCGGCGCGGCGCGCAGCGCGCAAGGTACGGCTGCAGATCGACCCCTTGCCAGCCATCCTCACCACGCACGATGCCATGACGGCCGCTCATTACGTGCTGCCGCCGGTGTTCGTGCGCCGCGGCGACGCCCAGGCAGCGCTGGAGCGCGCGCCCCACCGGCTCAGCGGCACGCTCGAAGTCGGCGGCCAGGAGCACTTCTACCTTGAAGGCCAGATCGCCTACGTGCTGCCGCAGGAGCAGAATCAGTGGCTGGTGCATTCCAGCACCCAGCACCCGGGCGAGGTGCAGCATTGGGTGGCGCATGCGCTGGGCATCGACAGCCATGCGGTGCGGGTCGAATGCCGTCGCATGGGCGGCGGATTCGGCGGCAAGGAGACCCAGGCGGGCCATATGGCTGTGTGGAGCGCGATTGCCGCCGCCAAGCACCGTTGCCCGGTCAAACTGCGGCTCGACCGCGATGACGACTTCCTGATCACCGGCAAGCGGCATCCGTTCTCCTACCAGTACACCGTGGGGTATGACGACAGCGGGCTGTTGTGCGGCCTGCAACTGGCGCTGGCGGCGCACTGCGGATTTTCGGCCGACCTCAGTGGCCCGGTCTCCGACCGCGCGGTGTTCCACTGCGACAACGCGTACTACCTGGCGGACGTCGAAATCGCGTCCTACCGCTGCAAGACCCACACCCAGAGCCATACCGCTTTTCGCGGCTTCGGCGGCCCGCAGGGCGTGATCCTGATCGAATCCATCCTGGGCGACATCGCGCGCGCACTGGGCATGGACCCGTTGCAGGTGCGCCAGCGCAACCTATACGGCATCACCGAGCGCAACGTCACCCATTACCAGATGCCAGTGGAAGACAACATTCTGGCACCGCTGATCGGGCAGCTGGCGCAGACGGCGCGCTATGCGCAACGCCGCAGCGAGATCGCGACCTGGAACCGCTCCAGCGACGTGATCAAGCGTGGCATCGCGCTGACACCGGTCAAATTCGGGATCTCCTTTACCGCGACCTTGTTCAACCAGGCCGGTGCGCTGGTACATGTCTACACCGACGGCAGCGTGCAGGTCAACCACGGCGGCACCGAGATGGGCCAGGGGCTCAACACCAAGGTCGCCCAACTGGTCGCCGAGGAGCTCGGCATCGGCTTGGACAAAGTGCTGTCCACGGCCAGCGACACCAGCAAGATACCGAATGCTTCGGCCACCGCCGCATCGGCCGGAACCGACCTCAACGGCCGGGCCGCGCAGTTCGCGGCGCGCACAGTGCGTGACAACCTGGCCCAGTTTGTCTGTGGCCTGGATGGATGCGGTGCCGGCGCGATCCGATTTGCCGGTGGACAGGTGCTATCGCCCAAAACCGTCCGCAGCTTCGAGACAGTGGTGGCGCTGGCGTATGCGAACCGGATCCAGCTTTGGAGCGACGGGTTCTACCGCACACCGAAAATCCACTACGACAAGACCACCCTGACCGGGCGACCTTTCTACTATTTCGCCTATGGGGCCGCGTGCACCGAGGTGGCGATCGACACTCTCACTGGCGAGAGCCGGGTGCTCAAGATCGACATCCTGCACGACGTGGGCCGATCGATCAATCCGGCCATCGACATCGGTCAGATCGAAGGCGGATTCGTGCAGGGCATGGGCTGGCTGACAACCGAACAGCTGGTATGGAACGACAAGGGCCTGCTCACGACCCACGCGCCGAGCACCTACAAGATCCCGACCACCGGCGACATACCGGAGCATTTTCGCGTCGACCTGTGGCCCGAGCCGAACCGGGAAGACAACGTCTACGGCTCCAAGGCGGTCGGTGAACCACCCTTCATGCTGGCGATCAGCGTCTACGAGGCTTTGCGCGCTGCCGCAGCTGCGGTGGACCCGGACGGCCACTCGCCGGTGCGTCTGACGGCACCGGCCACGGCCGAAAACCTGTTGGCAGCATTGCCACCGAAAAGCGCCTGACGGCGAGAGTCAGACGCCCGCCAGCGAGCGCAGCCCACCGGGATCGACCAGGTTGACCACACGACCGGTGCCGCTGATCAGGCTGCGTTCGCGCAGGTGGCGCAACACGCGGGACAAGGTTTCCGGCGCGATTCCCAACTGCGCCGCGATCAGCCGCTTGCGCTGTTGCAGCATCACCGCCAACGAACCCTGGGCGCTGGTCTGGGCATGGCGCAGCAGCCATTCGGCGCATCGCGCCTCGGCATCCTTGGCAAGCCGACTCACCGCAAGCTCGCTTTGCTGCCAATGGGACAGGGCCACGTCGCGCAACAGGCCTTGTGCCGATGCAGGCAGCGCCACCAGCCATGTGCGAAAGGCTGGCAATGGCAGCCGCCGCAGCGTCACCGGCGTATCGGTCACTGCATCGACCAGGCTGGGACGACCGAGAATCGCCGCGCTGGCCTCGAGCCAGAACGGTCCTTCGACGGTACCGAGCAGATGCGTCATGTTGCCGCCGTCGTCGCTCAAGCCCAGCCCAACCTGGCCAGTTTCGACAAACACGACGCCACCGGGAAACTCCGATCGGCGCAACAGCACGGTACCCGGTTCGGCCGATGCCCTTTCTGCGGGAAGTTGGAGTAGCTCGTTTGGCAACATGGGGCCAATGTGCCGTGGATCGGTGCCGTGGACCTTGAGCGACATCAAACATGGACCGCAAAGCATCAACACCAGCCTGCGCAAATCCCATCGTCAAGCGCCCTCACAGCACCAGGATCGCCCGAAAATCGTTCACGTTGGTGAAGGTCGGTCCGGTCACCAGCAGATCGTCCAGCGGTTCGAAGAATCCGAACGAATCGTTCCGATCCAGGTATGCAGCAATCTTCATGTCCTGCGCGGCGGCGCGCGCCAGGGTGTCCGGCACAACAAACGCACCGGCATTGTCCTGCACGCCGTCAATGCCGTCGGTATCGGCCACCAGCGCGTAGACACCCTCCTGC
>Ga0105045_10001778_pt1 | contig 17794 bp, 13 predicted proteins | sample MAT02_FD_78089 | JGI IMG/M metagenome (GOLD analysis project Ga0105045, IMG submission 78089) | Freshwater microbial communities from Lake Fryxell liftoff mats and glacier meltwater in Antarctica - MAT-02 (megahit assembly) | ecosystem: Environmental > Aquatic > Freshwater > Ice > Liftoff... | reverse complement strand
TGAAGCTTCTTAGCAAGCACGACCAAGCAATATCCTTTATAAATATCAGTAACGATCATGGCTAACTCGGGAAAGCAGATCGCCAAGAGTAAGTGAGCCTCGCGATAACTTTTGTTTTTCGCGGTCGTTCCGACCGAAATGGTCATGTTAAGCAAGCGCACCTACTACTGTAAGGCCGACCTTTGCTTCATTCGCATATCGAATGATTTCGTTGGCTGGTTGCCCCGAGCGAACGATATGAACCGCTTTTAAATCTACTTCCTCCAAAATAGATGCGGCTCGCTTAAACGATTTTAATGCACGCGCATCTTCTTGTCGCAACAACTCTGCATACACCTTTTGATGTATTAAACCATAGACTTGCTCACTTTTACAGTCACGATCTCATATGACTGACTGTGCTTAAGAGGTAGACGAGAAAACCAACGAATGGATTGCTCGGCGTACTCAGATCCTTCTGTCGCTAGAAGTATATTCATATTCTCTGTCCGTTCGATACTTGATTTTAATGTCTAAAGTACAGATCCAAAATTCACATTACAGCGGCAAGCGAGACTCACGACGCGGTAGCCGATAAGATCCCTAAGTTGTGAGCTTTGGAAGCCAGAAGTACGCTTGAAACTCTGTCAATGCAACGAAAAAACCTACTTCAGCAACAGATGGGCTGCGGGACTAGTCATAGCAAAAGCCAGATCGCGAAGAAAGGCAGCGGCCGGTGCTCCGTCCATCGCGGCGTGATCGAATGTCAGGCTTAGCACCATACTTTCAAATGACACGGCAGAACCATTTCGATCCAACCTCAATTGGCTGCGAATCGCCCCAAGTCCCAAGATCGCGACTTCGGGATAATTGATGATTGGTGTGAACGCATCAATACCGAAAGCACCGAGATTTGAAATCGAAAAGCAACCTCCCTGCATCTCGACAGCTTTCAAAGTTCCTTTTCTAGCTCGATCGATTAAAACTTTTGTTTCTCTCGATACATCCAACAGTGATTTCGAACCGACGTCGCTCACGACTGGCACGACCAAGCCTTCGGCCGTATCGACAGCGATGCCGATATGAATCGAGTCATCCTTGGGCAAATGCAAATTCAGATTACTTCGATCCCAGGTCGCAGCCAACTTACGATGGACGCGAAGTTGACTGGCAACTAAACATGCAATGATGTCGGAGTAAGAAGGAACAGGGCTATCGGTGCGCGTTGAAGAAGCTGCCTTGAACTGATCTCGTAACGCAACGAGATTCGTGACATCCATGGAAGTCGTTAGTGTAACTGGGGTAGTACGATCTCGACTTGTTCGCAATCGTTCTGCAATCAACTTGCGACGCGGCGAGAGTGATACAAGCTCGAACTGGTCTGCACTTGGCTGCGAAGCAAGGCCATGCTTTGAATGGTTAAATTGGCCCGAAACGCTTGATGACAAATCGACCAACTCGTAAGCTGCGCGGACGTCAGCTTCACGAATGCGGCCCGAACTCCCCGTGCCATGCAAACTCTTCCAATCGACTCGTAACTTCTCTGCGACGCGTTTGGCTCGCGGACTGATTTTCGGCGTGGATGTTGTTTGTTTTGTGGCCGCCGTTTCTACATCTTCGCGAACAATGCGACCCCGTTTCCCTGTTCCGACGACCTCGCTTAGATCAACGTCAAGCGTCCTCGCCAACCTGCGGGCGCTAGGCCCGGCCACCGAAATTGTCGAAACCTCTGCAATGCTGCTTGCCTGAAGTGCATCGGGATGGCTGCCGCCGCTCTGGATACTGCCGTTACTGGGTGTATTTTCGCCGCTCGGTGTACTTTCTCCAGGCTGCAACAAGTAACCAAGCAACGATCCGACGGCCAGCACCGTACCGGGCGTCGGGGCTTCGTTGTGCACGAAGAGAATCCCGGCGTCGACGGATTCAATGTCTTGTGCGGCTTTCTCCCCTTCTAGTTCAAAGAGTGCCTCTCCCACAGCGACTTTTGCGCCCGGTTCCTTTCTCCAGCCGAGGAACGTTCCTTCCTCCATCGACCATCCGAGTCGAGGCAATCGAATTTCAATCGGCATAACCTACTCTTTCATTGATGCTTGAATAGCTACAATAATATCGCTTGGGCCTGGAACAATTGCGGATTCAAGTACTTGGCTATAAGGAGTCGGGCAAAACTGCCCGGTTAATCGCCGAATCGGAGCATCCAAATCATCAAATCCCACTTCGGCGATTCGGGCTGCGATCTCGGCGCTGAATCCATACTGTCCCGGCGCCTCATCAACAACCAGCAGCCGGCCCGTCTTCGCCACGGATTGAGCAATCGTCTCGGTATCGAGCGGTGATACCGTTCGCGGGTCGATCAATTCCACGGAGATTCCTTGCTGCTCAAGTTCATCGCAGACGGCAAGCACTAGGTGGACCATTCTGGCAATTGCAACCACCGTGATCGAATTGCCAGTGCGAACGATGCGAGCCTTACCGAACGGGATTTCGTAATCCTCCAATGGGACCGGCCCTTTTACTTGAAGCAACTCACGATGCTCCAAGAACAAAACGGGTGACTCCGACTTCAGTGCGTATCTGAATAGCCCTTTTGCATCGGCAGGCGACGATGGAACAACCACGTGTAACCCTGGTACTTGACCGTAGATGCCATAGTAGCTCCCTGAATGATGAGTCGCAGCCGAGTGGCCGATGCCAATGCAACCTCGCATCACAATTGGCATCTTCAATCGACCGCTCGACATGTAAGTCATCTTCGCGATTTGATTGACGATTTCACCGAATGAGTCTAATACGAAGTCGGCGAACATGAAGTCGATAACGGGACGCGTTCCCGTCATCGCGGCTCCACAAGCGAGTCCCACGAAGCCCCGCTCGCAGATCGGAGTATCACAAAGGCGAACTGGGCCGTGCAATTGGTAGAGCCCTTTGGTTGTCATAAAGTTCCCACCACGCTCGCCGATCCCTTCACCCATCACGAAGATTCGTTCGTCCGCTTGCATGGCTGAGGTAAGCGCTTCGAGGGTCCCTTGAGAGAAGGTAGCTTGACGCAGTGTGCTTTTGAGGACCGGCTCATGAGCGATCACTCGCGGCGTCGTATAGACATTCTCAATCGCCGACGAAGGACTCGGCGGTGGGCTGCTCTCGGCGTACGAACGAGCTTCCCTGACAGTCAACGTCACTTGTTCGTCGATCGAATCAAACTGAGGTGCAAGGTGCTTCCCCATATCGATCGAACGCAGCCTTGCGATAGGACAGAGTTTCTTCCAATGCTCCACCTCCTCGCGAGTTCGATAGGTAAAATCGCCCATCCCTTCTGCATGCGGACGCGTTCGATAGGTTTTGCATTCCAGCAACGTTGGACCAAGTCCCGCGCGAGCTCTCGCGACTGCTTCTCCAGCCGCACGATAGACTTCGATGACGTCGTTGCCGTCGATCTCGAAGCCCTCGATTCCATAGCTAGAAGCGCGACCACCGATACTTGGATTACCGCTGGAATAGGAAAAAGGAACTTCGGTTGCATATTGATTGTTTTCACAGACGAACAGAACTGGCAACTTCCAGATACTCGCCATGTTTAAGCCTTCATGAAAGGCACCGTTGTTTACAGCTCCGTCGCCGAAGAACGCGACTCCAACCGTTCCGTTTTTCATTAGCTTCGAACTGTAGCCTCCCCCGCAGGCTTGTAAGATGCACGGGCCGACAATGCCGCTGGTGCCCATCATGCCGATCTCAGGGGAAAACAAATGCATACTTCCGCCGCGTCCTCGCGAGCAACCGCTTTGACGACCAAAGAGCTCGGCCATCAGTTCCCTAGGTTCCATCCCTTTGGCGAGCGCATGCCCATGTCCGCGATGGGTACTGAAGACGGTATCGTTGTGATCCAGATGGGCACAAACGCCAGTCGCGATTGCTTCCTGACCCACGTAGGTGTGACACGCACCTGGAATCAACCCGCGCTGGTGACATCGCGCGAGCTCCTCCTCCGTTTGCCGAATGACCTGCATGATTCGATAGAACGAAAGGAGTTGAGTATCTGTCGGTTGTAAATCGGCTAGAAGCGAATCAGTACCAGGCATTAAGACTTGACCTCTTGTTCATGATTTTTATTTTAAGTTTGGTGCGCATGCGGGAACGGATTCGCCGCAGACAATTGGTGGCCGGGCGTACCTCCCGAGTTCATCGCCATGTTACCTCCGTCGAGCGGTATGAGTGCACCTGTGATCCACGAAGATGCATCGGAGGCAAGCAGGACGGCGATGCCCTGGATGTCTTGCGGGCGGCCCAATCGCCCCGCAGGTAATCCCTTGAGAAATCTTGATTCCAGCGTCGGGTCCTGCTCCATGCGATGAATCAAACCCGGGTTGATAATTTGAGCGGGTAGGACTGCATTAACGCGAACGCCGCGATGGCTCCACTCAGTGCTCAACTCTCGAGTCATCTGAGCAACCGCTCCCATTCCCATGCTATAGGCAACATGGCCTCGACCGAGCGCTGTCAAACTAGCCAGCGAACCAATGTTCATAATCGACCCGATACCCTGTTTGAGCATTCTGCGACCTGCTTGTTGGCAGACCGAAAAGCGACCTATGACCAAGCTTTGAATGACACGCTGAAGGTCGACCAGCTCGAGATCTTCCGGTCTTTCGAGATGAATGTCACCGGCGATATTTCCGACAAAGTCGACTCGACCAAAAACGTCATCGACCTTTTTGAAGAGTTCTTCAATCGCACGCGGATCGGCGCAATCACACGATGAGGTTTCAGCCTTACGTCCCATCTGCTGGACTTGCTGTGCCGTCTTTTCGGCCCCTGCTAAATTACGATCGACCAGCATGACATCCGCCCCCGCCTCGGCCAGGGCGATTGCGGTGGCTTGCCCAAGGCCTTGGGCCGCACCGGTAACCACGGCTACTTTATCTGTCAAATCAAACAGAGATGTGGGCATCTCAGGTGGTTCCTTTCATGTTAGTTTCGATCTGTTCGCGACGAATGCACATTGCGAGTGCGGCTCCGCATAGCATAATGACTGCTAGGGGCCACAAGCCATACTGACCGAGTATTATTGGCCCAAAAAATCCTCCGATGTTCGCAAGCGAATTGATTAGTGCAATCCCGCCCGCCGCCGCAGCTCCGCTCAAAAAAGTCGAGGGTATAGCCCAAAAGACAGGAAGCATCGCCATCATACCGCCTTGAGCCAAGCAGAGGCCGATCAATGCTATTTCGCGCTGAGTCGTCATGGCGATCATCGCCCAACCGATTGCCGCAAGCAACGCGGCCGCAGCCACATGCAACCGTCGCTCGACCAATCGATCCGAACTTCGACTGAAAACGATCATGGTAGCGATGGCTGCAAGGTGAGGTAAAGAACTGAGCAACCCGATTTGCAAATGATTCCAACCTTCGAATCGTTCTTTCAATAAGGAAGGTAGGTAAGCACTTGTCGCGTTTGTTCCAACTGCAACCGTAAAGTATATCGCGATCAATAACCAAACGCGACGATCCAGCATCGCTGTCCAATGACCGGCACCATGTTTGACCCTTCGATCGTGATCCTCGCGCTCGAGCTCTGCAACTAACCAAGCTCGTTCTTCATCGAGCAACCACTTTGCCTGCTGGGGTGTATCAGTTAGATAGAACAGCACGAATACCCCTAATAACACCGTCGGAATTCCTTCTAGCAAGAAAACCCATTGCCAGCCATGTAATCCAAAATGGCCGTCTAAGTAATGCATGATCGATCCAGAAACAGGATTGCCTAAGACGCTCGCCAGCGCGATGGCCAGCATGAAGTATGCAATCATCCGCGCACGTTGACGATCGGGAAACCAAAAACTGAGATAGAGAATGATACCCGGAAAGAATCCCGCTTCTGCGATCCCCAGTAATACTCGAATGAGATAAAAACCCGTCACGTTCGTCACAAACATCGTCGCGCAAGACATGAGCCCCCACGTGATCATGATCCTCGCGATCCATCGCCTCGCACCAAAGCGTTGCAAAAGCAGATTACTAGGTACTTCAAAGAGCAGATACCCTACGAAGAACATGCCGAAGCCAATATCGAAGACCTCTTTTGTCATACCCAAATCTTCTTGCATTCCCAAACGAGCAAAGCCGACATTAGATCGATCAAGGATGTTGAAAATATAGAGCAGGCATAGAAACGGAATGATCCGCCACGCAACCTTGCGTAGCGTGCGCGCTCCAAGCGAATTATCTTCAACCTGTTCGTCGATGCGTAAGTCATGTGCCACGGACACGTAGTTCGTTGCGTCCGCACCCGTCGAATTCGTCAGGGATTTCTTTTTGGAATGATCCGGATTCATCGTTAATACAAACCTAATGCCCGGCCATAGCCACCAACCGTTCCACGAATTTTCACCGGCGCAAACACAAAGAACGGATAACCACCTTCCCCTGGACCATCCGAACGGTTTGCGAGCGACTGCAAGTTGGTAAGGAATTCAACAAGGAAGACGTTTTTCGAAGCAGCAAGCCAATGGACCATCAAGGCATGATCGGCATCGACTCCTCCCATCGTTGGACCATCGGTACCGATGCACCGGACCCCCTTTTCCGCTAGGTAATTTAACACTTCCAAGGACGGCGTGGGCCATCCTTGGGCTTTACCCGAAAGAGGCGCCGCGAACATGCGATCGACTTCAGGTAACGCAGGAAGCGGTTTGAAAAATTGGTCCGGGTAACCGCTCCAAAAAAGCACAACTTCGCCATCGCGAATCGCTTTCGTTTTCGCTTCGTAGCCTTTGACTAGCTCTAGCGAGATGATCGGCGAATTCGGTTTCCAAGCCCCCTTGTAACTGACATCGGTAGTTCTTGCATCGCTAAAATCTGGCTCTATAAGAAGTAGATCGCGAATATCGATTACGCGTGCGCTTCCCATCACTTGCACGAGCGGCGCTATTTCTATCGTCATATGAGGGCTCACTAACTTTCCAAAGTTCGACTCGCAAAGCTCCCGTTGTTTACGGAACGAGGCGGGCAATGTTGATAATTTAAACTCTTCCGGCGGTATCGAGTAACTTGGAAGCACGACGTGGGTGCCTGCTTGGCTATCAAGGACATGCGTTCGAGCTAAGAATGGACCTCGCTCTTTCGAAAAAGCGTTGAGGGTCTTGCTAAAGTATCGCGTTGCTTCTTCTCCGGCTCCCACCCCAGGCCATGTGACCGGTAGATTGTCATCCATCGTGACCGATAGATCAACGACTTGCTTGGCTCGAGCACTACAGTCGCCACGAATCGCTCGCCACCGAGGTGCAACGGTTTGTATCGGTCGTCTGAATAGTCGCTGCGAAAGAGCACTACGTCGCCAATTGACAAAGGGCGATGATCCTTCTCCCATGCCGCGACAATGTCAGGCTGAATCAGATAACTCGCGCCATCGGCAGCTTGATCGCGATAGTCGCAAGTATCAACCACACATGCTTCTCCAACGAATTGCCAAGCCGGAACTTTCTCGCCGGTGATCAGTCCATTCGGACCTGCATCTGGCAATCCAGAATCGGGTGGTGGAATAAAGTGAGCCGGTGCATCCCACTGGGTCCCCGTATGTTCATCGATGATTAACATATCTCGTCGATAGGTACCTGAGCCAAAAGTCTTCGTTGGAACTACCGCAAACGGAGTCATCCCGATAGGCCAAACACACGGCATGTCCGATGCAACCTCCAACGTGAGATCTTTGACTGAGTCGATGGGCACCTGCCCGATGCTGACGTTTGACAATGGAGCACATCCAATGAAAAGACCGCCAAGCAGGTTCACTATTGGCGAACGAACGGTAAGAGCACGAGTCGAAAAATCAAGCGTTTTCATTTTGATATCCCATTCTTAGTTTCAGTACGCCATTGACTACATTTCTTGGTGAAGAGCCTCGCAAAGCTTCGAGCGCCAACTTCGCAGCCGTTTCTCGAAGCCTGGACATCGCTGGAACGCTTGCCCATGCAAGGTGAGATGCCGAGACGACATTTGGCAAACTTCTCAGGGGACTATCCGGCGGTATCGGCTCAGGATCGCAAACGTCGATTGCGGCGGCACCAAGCTGCCCAGACTGCAAAGCGGCTTCGAGTGCCTTCGTATCGACAAGGTCACCCCGAGAAACATTGACGACGATTGAACCGTGCTTCATTTTCGAGAGCGATTGCTCGTTTACAACGCGTCGGGTCGAAGCGATCGAAGGACAGTGAAGCGTTACAATATCCGATTGTTGAAACAATTCGTCCAATGAGACACTTTCGCAGCCGAGCTCCGAAACAACACTCGACGCGACCATCGGATCAAACACCAGTCGACGACACTTGAATCCGGCGAGCCTCAACGCGACCTCGCGACCGATTCGACCGAAGCCAACGATACCAACGGTTTGGTCTCGCATACAACGCATCTCGCTCAGCGATCCCGCCAGACCCCACTTGCCTGCTCGAACGTGCAAGCAATTCGGCACGATCGACCGGGCCGACGCCAAAATAAACGATAACGCATGATCGGCAACCTCGTCGATGCAGTAATCGGGGACGTTGCAAACCGGAATACCCATGGATGCCGCCGTTTCCAAATGGACGTTGTCGACGCCGATTCCGTAGCGAATGATCGCCCGAGCCTTGCTCATCGACTCGATCACTTCCTTCGTGATCGGTGCAAACTGGGTGATGACAACATCGGCATCTTTGACGAGATCAATCAATGCTTCGGCGGTCTTGCATTGGCGATGATCTAAATGAACTTCGGGCGGACACAACACTCTCGACTCAATATCTACATCCGGATAGGAGTAATCGGTTATGGCGGCTTTGAGCATGGAATACCTCGGTGATCGCAGTAAAAACTATTAAGAGGAAACAAACGAGTATTAGGCGAGTATCTTTGTCACGATATTGCCTGCGACATCGGTCAGTCGATAGTCTCGGCCGCTATGTCGGAAGGTGAGTTTGGTGTGGTCGATACCGAGCAAGTGAAGGATGGTAGCGTGGAGATCGTGAACATGAACCCGATCTTCGACGCTGTGCCAACCGAATTCGTCGGTCGCACCATGAGTCATGCCACCTTTAATGCCACCGCCCGCCATCCACATAGTGAATCCAAACGGGTGATGTTCGCGTCCGTCGGTCCCTTCGGCTGTCGGTGTGCGACCGAACTCGCCACCCCAAACCACCAGCGTGTCTTCCAACATGCCTCGCGATTTCAGGTCCTTAATCAACCCGGCGATCGGTAAATCGGTCGCCAAGCAGTTGTTTGGTAGTTCTGTCTTGAGTCCACCATGCTGATCCCACAACTGACAGTTGCTCCGTTTAGACGTCTGCGTGTGATAGAGCTGGACGAATCGCACGCCTCGCTCAACAAGCCTTCTCGCCATCAAGCACTGTCTACCGAATATCTCGGTCGTTTCTTCGCCGATACCATACATCGCTTTGGTCGCTGCCGATTCTTGTTGGATATCGAACGCTTCAGGCGCCTCGACCTGCATGCGATGCGCTAGCTCGAAAGACTCGATACGAGCCGAAAGGGCGCTGTCTTCTTCGCGTTGAGCTTGATGCAACTGGTTGAGCATCTTGAGTGCATCGAGCTGCTCTCGCTGTTTGATGGCATCGAATAGAGGATTGCTGAGGTTTGCGATCGGGCTATTCAAGTTGTTTACCAAAGTTCCTTGATAACTTGCCGGCAGAAAGCTGCTGCCCCATAGCGGTGCTCCTTGCGCGGGCTGCGAGGGCGATATCACTAAAAAGCCTGGAAGGTTTTGGTTTTCCGTTCCCAGTCCGTACAAGCACCAAGAGCCCATGCTCGGCCTAGAAAAGGATTGTTCGCCCGTGTTCATCTGAAGGCACGCACCATTATGATTGATGTTATCAGCCACCATCGAACGGATCACACAGATATCATCGATACACGAAGCTGTATGAGGAAGCAATTCACTCACTTCGATTCCCGCTTGCCCATGCTTGGAAAACTTCCAGGGCGAAGCCAGCAGGTTCGTCGTCTTGGTACGAACCAGCTTCGGTTGTTCGATCGGAATCGGTTGGCCGTTAAGTTCCTGCAGTTTCGGTTTGGGGTCGAAAAGGTCGACATGCGAAGGGCCCCCTGACATGAACAAAAAGATGACTCGTTTCGCTTTGGCAGCGAACATCGGTTCACGCGGCGCCATCGGATCCAGCGGAATCACGTTGCTTGCGGCCGCCTGTTCCGCTAGCAAGCCTGCCAGCCCCAACATTCCGAATCCTGCACCGCAGTGCTTGAGCGCTTCGCGACGATTCACCTGCTGGCCAAAATAGTTCGATGGTAGTTTATTCATCTTGTTTAACTTTCGGTTTTGATATCGCTAAATCAATCGACATAGAAAAACTCGTTCGCGCACAAAAGTACCTGGCAGTACGCGTGCCAAGCAGCCAATTGCGAGGCTTTCTGTTCGGGTGTAGCGACCGTCGGGATTCCTTCAACGAAGCCAGTCGTAACTGGGTGCAACATTTTGATCGCAATCGCAAGCTCATCGGGATTCGGATTGCGTAAGTACAGCCTTTGGTAAAGCGTTGTCACGCGATCTTGGTCGTTGTTGATCGACCCGTCTAAGCCGCTTTGATTCAAGACCAATTGCGCAAGATACTTTGCTTGTTCGACTACAAAGGGGTGATTCATCAAGAACAAGGCTTGGGGCGCAACCGTGCTTTGCGTGCGGACATCGGTAGGCGTCTCTGGATCGGCCGCATCGAATAGCGTTCGAAAATCAGATTTATCTGATCGCACTGTCATGGTGTATAGCGTTCGCCGAGGCGTAGCAAAGTCTCGAATCGATGGGCCGCCTACTTGCGGATCGAGTTTCCCGGAACATGCAAGTAGGCTGTCGCGAATCGCCTCGGCTTCCAAACGATGGCGATTAGCGTGACTAAGGAAGACGTTCTCGGGATCGCGTTCGATTGCCTCGGGACTCGGGTGCGATGACTGCTGATAAGTTGCTGAAAGCATGATCGCTCGATGTAGAGATTTGATCGACCAGCCATTGTTGACAAATTGTGCTGCCAAGTAGTCGAGCAACTCAGGATGCGACGGCGGCTGGCCAAGTTTTCCAAAGTTGTTCGGCGTGCGAACAATGCCGTTCCCGAAATGGTATTGCCAAATCCGGTTCACGATGACGCGAGCGGTGAGAGGCTGCTGGGTACTTGCAAGCCACTCTGCCAGCTCGCGACGTCCGCTTCCTTGGAGAGTAGTTGGCTTCGAGGTACCAACAAGGATTTCTGGAAAACCGCGTGGTACGACCTCTCCGAGTCGCGTGTATGAACCGCGAAGATGAAGCCTTGCATCTTGAATGCCTTGATAGGCAGTTCCCGGTACACCGCCGTCTTGAGCGGCAATCGCGACCGGAATCGGTTTCTTGAGTCGCTCCCGAATCTCTTTCAACTCTACAGCGATTGCTTCGATCTTTGCTTTGCTTTCGTTGCCCACATATCGCAAATCATCCTGTCGCATCCAAAACGGGCTCGAATGCCCCTTGAGAACTTCTTGCAAGGCGACATCGACACCGCTTGCGACCGATGTGGTGACCGACTGCTGAACCAATTCGGCCGCTTGAGCCACCTTTTCACGAGGAACAGAACCTCCTGCCGATTCATGCAATAAATTAAAAAACGCCGCCAACGAGGATTCGGTCGAGTAGGCCGATGAAAGTTGTTCGCTGCGAACTTCATGAAGCGTCCAAATGTCGGCTTGCCCATAACGGTCTGAGTATGGGTTACGATGACTTTGAAGCCAAGGATTCGTTGCAACGTCCTCTGCCAAGCTCCAGTTCCGTGAACTGCCGCCAACCTCGGTGATCGACAATTCGACAAGCGTGGAGTCACAAGAGTAGTCTTCCGCCGCCGGGATCACTAATCGAATTAGATCGTCTGGCTTAATCGAGATCGCCGAGAGATCGGAAGCGTTCACGAGGTCGGAAAATGACTGGGAAGCACCACTGCCCACGGAACCGCTAGCGATGATTCGAACTCTGCGGTCCGAAACCAACTCCAATCGCCACGCGACGCCGTTGCCGCAATTGGGGTCAGTATCTGAGACGCGTCCCCGAATTTGAATCGTCTGAGCACCAGAGTTCTTCCATGTAACGCCAGTTCCAACGGTGGCCGAAGGATGCACGACGACCGATTTTGCTGGCACCGAATAGGAAAGATGATTCACCAGTGAATCGGTTGTATTGACCATCGCGGATGGCAAATCGGCATCGCATCGCCACGAGAGCAATCCTGGGATGCTGTAGACGTCGACCGTCGGAAGATCGAAAGGTTGACGTCCGGGGGACCAAAGCAAATCGACCCAGCGCTGCAAGACGACCGGATCTAACTGGTCGTTGGCGGCAACCTCTTGCATCCGTTCCCTTTGGGTACCTGAGCCTGTACTCGCAGAAATATCGGAGACTGCTGCCGTAGCCATCAAGTAATCGGCAGTTCCAGAGAGCATCTGTTCCGCGACACGCTTGAAGCTCGATTCGAGCTCCTCGTTGCGAATTCGTTCTAATTCTGTCGCACGTTCGTGATCGCGTTTGCGACCTTCGATCTCCGCAGCGGAGATTAGCGGTGTCTTCAAAATAGGCGTTCCAGCCCCCTTCGCTCCCACTTCGGGAATGATATGCGTGCTGAAGAAGATACCCGCCAATGCGTAATAGTCGCGATGCGAGATCGGATCAAACTTGTGATCATGGCACCTAGCGCAAGAGATCGTTAACCCCAACACTGCTTTGCTGACAACATCGATCTGGTCATCAACGATGTCTGTCACCATCTTTTCTTTGTCGGCGTCGCCAAATCCCCATTCGCCTATCGTGAGCATTCCTGTCGCAACCATTCCGTCTGCGTTGATTTCGCTCGCATTGAGCGCGGGCAGTAAGTCGCCCGCAATCTGATATTTGATAAATCGATCGTAAGGCATGTCGTCGTTGAGCGCCCGCACAACCCAGTCGCGATATCGCCAAGCTTCGAAGATATCGGTTTGATCGCCAAAGGATCTCATATCGCGCGAGTCGGCATAACGTACAACGTCCAGCCAGTGCCGCCCCCATCGCTCGCCATATTTCGGCGAATCGAGCAGCCTATCAATGACGCGACCGAATGCATCGGGCGAATCGTCGGCCAGAAAGGCGTCCAGTTCTTCGATTGTCGGTGGCAAGCCGACCAAATCAAAGGTCGCTCGTCGAAGCAACATCCGCTTGTCAGCAGCGGTCGCTGGCGAAAGTTGGTTCTGCTCCATCGCCGACAACACAAACCGATCGATATTGTTGCGAGGCCAATCGCTCTGCTGAACCGTAGGCGGAGCAACAGCATGGATATCCCGGAACGACCAAAAGGATCGCTGTTCGTCTGTAATCGCAAAGCTCTTCGGTTTGCTGCTCTCGCTCGGTACGTCCGATTGGTCACCCGGCCAAGGCAGACCGCGCTGTACCCAACTGGTCAGCAATTCGATTTCTCCCGGCGAAAGCTTTCCGTCGGGAGGCATCTGGATGTCACTGCTGTAATTGACGACTTGAACCAGCAAGCTGTTCTGTACGTCGCCCGCGATGGCGGCAGGGCCACTATCTCCACCCCTAAGCAGGCTGGCCCTATCGGTCAATCGGACGTTCCCTTCGAGCTTAACGTCGTCGCCATGGCATCCAAAGCACTTATCGGACAGCAAAGGCCTTACCCGCGACTCAAAGAATTCGATGTCCGCATCGCTTGCCTTGGTGGCAACAGCGGATTGTGGATCTACAACGACGTTAGCAGCGAGGCTATCTGCGCCCCGGCCAATCGATACACACGGCGATATACAGGAAGCGATCACGAGCCGCGCAGTGACGCATGCAAGCGTTGCCAACAAGTCCTTAGAAAAATACATCGATCGGTTCATGATGAGATCGGTCTGGGGTGAGAATTGCCTGAGGTAGGATATTTGGGATGGGATATTTGAGGTGGAGAAAAAAATTTGGCGGGTCGTTCTAGTTCCAGGCTCTACCTGGAATCCTAGGCATTTGAGGCTCCTGGCTCCTCAGTGCTTGTAGCTGTCACATAACAAGGCAGAACTTCTTTCGATTGGCATTCCAGGCTGAGCCTGAAACGAGAGGAACCCGGCAGAGTTTGGTTGAGCCCGAAAATTTAAAGTCTGGCGACTATGGCTACACAAAAAGCGGGAGGTTATATCGGGACAATTACTTAGGTTGTTTGGTCTCCGAGTCGCTCCAATACCGACTGCATGTGTTCTTTCATTGCTTTCTCAGCGCGTCCCGGCTTTTTGGCTTTAATCGCTGCGAAGATCTCTCGGTGCAGTCGGCGGCTGTGTGTTGTATCGCGTGGTTCCTCGGTTGTTTGCTTCATCTCGACCAAGATAAAATCGCGGACGACATCCATCACGTTCTCCATGAGAGGGTTATTGGCGATCGACATCAACTTGCGATGGAAATCGAAGTCGACGCGAATCGCCTCGGCCCTCGGTAATCCATCCGAGTCCATCTCTTCACAAAGCTCACTTAGTTCCTTAACGTCCTCCGGCGTTGCAAGCTCCGCCGCTCGCCGAGCGGCAAAGCATTCCAGCGTCGCACGAAACTCGGCGAAGTGCAGCATATCTTTGGGTGTGATTTGCATTGCAGTTCGGCATAACTGGATAACATGAGCGAAGCTATTGCGATCACCGACGAACATGCCGGCTCCTCGACGAACGTTTAATAGGCCGATCGACTCCAATCGATTGACCGCTTCGCGTAGCACGTTGCGACTCACCTTCAGTGACGCCGAGAGATCAGCTTCACTGGGTAACTTTGCACCCGGCGCCATGTGATTCGTCTCAATCGCCTCGCGGATACGCTCTACCACCGTATCGACCAGCGTCGCTTGCGATACAGGCTCAAGTTTCATCCAACAGACTCCATTGGTTTGATATAGTCACTCGGAATTGACAGTGAAACAAAACTCTTTTGATCAATGTAATCAATCTATTCCATTACCAACACGCATCGCAAGCTGGTGATCCTGCCCAATCCTCAATATCCGCGAACCTGGCTGCGTGTTGGTACTTGCGGTGCATATTGAAAACTGAATAAAATTGGGAATTTATCTCGGGATAATTTCTAAACTAAACAGATTCCGCTGGCTCGGTGGAAACGGGTTCTGGGTTCAGCTTCGGAATCGGAATTGGCTCGCCAATTTCCTGAAGGTCGAGCTCATCAAAATCGGTATGGTCGATTTCCCACCGAAGCGTCAGATAGGCCGCGGCTGACGCGGTCCAAAAGAAGGAAATCACATAGGCGTATCGCAACGCTTCCAATGTTGTCAAAAGGCTCATAAAGAGCATCGCTGGTACTCCAGACTTCCCGCTCGTTTGAATATCCAAGACTCCTTTCCAAATTGCTCCGCCATAACCAACCGACATGGCTGCAAGGAACATCCGCTCACCGCAATCTAGTACAAAATCGAAAACCCAAAAACCGATGGAACCAACTCCGAGCCCCAGGACTAGGATACAAAGAATCGTCATCGGTCTTTGAAAAACATAAGCCGAAGCGCGTGACAGACCGTCAAAGGCATCAGCCCCTTTCTCGGCGACGATCGCACAAACACTCATCGAGAATCCGAGAAAAGCAATCGTGGTAACCCAACCGAGTCCAAGCATGATGATGATGCATGGGAAGCTTGCTAACAACGCGATGGATTGACCAATGCTACCCATTCTCGCGATTACTCCTAGGCCGAAGGGGATCATCGCTAACATGGCAAGCGAGGCAACCGGCATCATCATCGACCATAAAATCGATCGCCATCTTGCGGCGACGAGTTTCAACGTTGGAACCCAGCCGACCGATGTTCGCACTCCCAACTCCATTAAGCTTCGCCTGGCAATGACTCCACCAGCAAATCCCCATATGGCGATCATCGAAACCACGAAAGTCACAAAAAAAGCGATCGTCCTAATAGTCCAAGGATTCGACAGAAACAAGGAATCCAAAACGCTATCGAAACTCGGAAGCATGTCGAGTAGGAGACTCCCGCGCGCGCTCCTTATTGATTGGATCGATTCTTGCGCCAAGACAACTACGTCGGCGCGTAAACTAGGATCGACTGTTTGGGCTGAGAACCCGCCCGGTGCAAAGCAAAACAGGGAAATCTGCCAAGCCCATGCCGACAAAGCGATAGCCAACAAGCAGACGATCAAATGGGAGATTCGCCACGAGATGTGAACGCTCTGAGAAATCAGCCGCCACCATGGTGTCGATCGATACCAGTCAATCTGCATACGTGGTACACCCATCGAGCCATCGCGTTCCGACGAGACAGGGCTTTTCGAAGTCAGCTCTCCATGGTCAGCAATCGCCGCTCCGATCGCAGGCGGGACTGGATTCAGAGTGGATTCGTCAGGATTGGATGGACTGTTTGAAGATGGATCGGCTGACAAAGAAAAATACCTCTGAAGTGACAAGCTAGATGGGCCGTCCCACAGTGTACCAAATTCGCTCGCCGTTAAAACCTGCAGACGCGGTTGTTTCGATCCACCAGCGGACAGACGACCATCGAGATTATCCAGGGATTTCTTGACTCCCCAACCGTTTCCGAGGCGTCAATCGTCGAATCGAATTTCGCGTAGGTTCGGCCGTTCATCCATCTCCGGCCCGCCGTCGGTCGGCTCGTAGGGAAGTCCAATGTCCTCCTGAACCCATTTGCCCAGGTCGATCAGACGACATCGCTCGCAGCAAAACGGCATTGACTTGGGAAGCGGGTCTACTGCGAACTTCTTTAAGCACGTCGGGCACGTGAGGAAGCTAGTTTTCTTTTTCATGTCGTGATTCTACCATGGAAAGGTGCGCTTTCGGAGTGGCTTTTTCCGCCTCTCTGATCAGGCACGACCGAGCGCATTTCTCTGCTCGAACAATTTACATACGATGGCCGTAGAATACGGTGTTGAAAAGTGAGCCGATGGTGCTAACCACGGGAGGCCCGCGGCGATGAGGATTATTCTGATGAGATGGTTATCGGTGGGAAACCGAGGCTAGCAACTACGGCTCAGCAAAAAAAACATTTTTTCTATCCGGGCCGTATACTATGGGTGCGAACCAAACTCGCTTTTAAAGAGAATCAAATCATCTTAAGCAACGGGACATAAAATGCGATCAGATGGTTTTCTTAGGATGCTTCTTTTCCTCTGCCTACTTGGATCTCTGGTCGGAGCTCTTGGAGCTGCGCTGATCTCCAGCGGCAGTAACCAATTGGAAGATCTAGGGCTTGCCGTGCATCAAGTTGGTCTGACTGTCATGCTATTTGGGTTCGGCGGTCTACTGATGCGGGGGCGACAACCGAGGAAGGAAGCTGCACAGCCGTTTCAGTGGGAGCACATCGACAATCGGATCCATATTCGACCGGAATCATCTAATCAACTGCTTTTGGTCGGGGAGGATTGGAAAGACCGTAACGGGCTATCGATGGTCCACTCCGCTTCGTTACCGATAAAGCGTACAAGATCGAAGACAGCTCCTGTCTTCTATCTTGCGTGGCTAGACAAGTGCTTGAGTCTGGAGTCCATCAATCGAATTTGTAGTCTGACCAGCCTTCGCGTACTGGACCTAACTAAGTGCTCTGCGTTGAGTCACGAAACGATCATCGAATTGGAACGAATCGAGCAAATCGAGTGCTTAATGATGCCCAAGGGGACAGCAATGGACTCGTTAAAGCGGCTACGTATTGCGATCCCAGAAGCTTTTTTTTACATGGGTCAGGGTGCGGTGTTGCCCGATCGCGTGTCGGCACCAGGAAGTCTCGAAGATAACAGACAAATAGTCGAAAAGATGGTAAAAAGCAGAAGT
>Ga0105045_10001777_pt1 | contig 17794 bp, 15 predicted proteins | sample MAT02_FD_78089 | JGI IMG/M metagenome (GOLD analysis project Ga0105045, IMG submission 78089) | Freshwater microbial communities from Lake Fryxell liftoff mats and glacier meltwater in Antarctica - MAT-02 (megahit assembly) | ecosystem: Environmental > Aquatic > Freshwater > Ice > Liftoff... | reverse complement strand
TTGTCTGACAACCAACGCTTGCCGTGCCGACCCTGGCCACCGGTTTGCTGGTCGGCGACGTACAACCTTGGCATCGCGAACGACGGGCCTTGTTCCAGGTCGAGCATCGCAAGCGCGCTGGTCGATGGAATCGTCGCGTCATAGCGTACTGATGCGACGAGGCGATCGCGGACCAACGATTCACAAGCCGCGAGGCCTCGCGGGTCGACGTTACCAGCGGTTTCGATGCTCACGATCACCGCCTCAGGCTGGCGATGAACACCCAAGCGATGATCGCCAAAATCGCCGCCGCGGTCCACCGCACCCAAGCCGGATAGCCCGTCGTCGCCCGCGGGTCCCCAAACTCGTTGGCGACAAATTCGTCGTAGTCAAAGTCATCGTCGTCGTCATCAGGCATGCGGACGTCCCTGGAATCAAAGCATGGTACAGGCCGGAAAGCCTGTCGTACGTGAGGCCATGGTAGGTTAAATTAGTTGGTGAACGAGCAGACGATCATTTGGAAAACGGTGGCGAACATGGCTGACGACGATATCGAAGAATTCCTGAAACGAGCGGCTCAGCGGCGTCAGGCCAAAACGAGCCAAGCTGCCGCCGCCGCGCCGCCCCCGCCACCCAAGCGACCGGAGTATACCGATTCACGTTCGGAACGGATGCCACGCAACGAAAGCAATAACCGGCGCGATGACGTGCCCGTTCAAGCGATCCTTGTCGACGAGGTGGAGGCCAACCCGGGCCGAGTGGCCGAAGTCGTTCGCGGAAATCAAAACCGATCGCCGGCCCGCCAGCGAGTTCCGCGAGAAAAAAAGCGTCGCAACCCTGACGACAACCCGGTGCAGAAAATCCCCGTTGCCGAAATCGTCATGCCTGTCGCCGCACCGCCGCCGGTCCAAACCGCCTACACGATCGATGACGGAACCGGCACAAACGTCGCCGACCGCTTAATGACCATGATGCGTAAACCTGACGGATTAATGCAGGCGATCCTGTTGAAGGAAATCCTGACCCGACCGGAACATCGATGGTAACGCAGCCCCTCGTATTCGACCCCGCGACCACGCGAATCGGTTGGATCGGCACCGGGGTGATGGGGGCCAGCATGGCGGGTCACCTGATCGCCGCCGGGTACCCGCTAACGGTATATAACCGGACAAAATCCAAAGCCGATCCGCTCGTCCAGCGCGGTGCGACTTTGTGCTCGTCCCCCGCTGACGTCGCGCGGCAATCCGATGTCGTGTTCACGATGGTCGGCTACCCGTCAGACGTTTCGAGTGTGATCCTGGGCACCGATCGCCAGACCGATGAACAGTCAAATGACCGAACCGATCCACAGGCACGTTGGAGCATTGTCGATGCGATTCGCGGGGACGCGACGACGCGGTGCCGGATGGTGATCGACATGACGACCAGCGCCCCATCGCTCGCGGTGACGATCGCCCAAACCCTGCTGCGTCACCACGTCCACAGCCTTGACGCTCCGGTCAGCGGTGGCGACATCGGGGCAAGGGGTGCGACATTGTCGATCATGGTGGGCGGTTCGAAGGCCGCGTTCGATGCGGCCAGTCCGCTGTTTGACATCCTCGGGAAAACCGTTGTCCACCAGGGTGACGCGGGCGCGGGCCAGCACACCAAGATGGTCAACCAAACCCTCGTGGCGGCGAACATGATCGGCGTCTGCGAAGCAATGTTGTACGCCGATGCCGCGGGACTGGACGCCGCGACGATGCTGCGTTCGGTATCGTCTGGCGCCGCGACCAACTGGGCGCTCATCAACCTGGCGCCGAAAATCTTGGACGGCGATTTCGCGCCCGGGTTCTATGTCGAACACTTCATCAAGGACATGCAGATCGCGCTGGACGAAGCAGCACGCATGAAAATCGCGATGCCCGGGCTTGCGCTCGTCCACCAACTTTACGTTGCCGTCGCCGCCCAGGGGCACGCGCGAAGCGGAACGCAGGCTCTCGCGATCGCGCTTCGTACGCTCAGCGGCCGCTGACCGCGTTACCCTCACTTCACGCAAAAGATCGTATTCGCCGCAATGTCTGACACACTCGCCTTCGTTCGCAATTTTCTCAAACAGCCCACCACCATCGGCGCGATCGCGCCAAGCAGCCGCGCGCTGGCCAACATGATGGTCGACAGCGTTGACTGGGATAACGCAAAAACGGTCATCGAGTACGGTCCCGGGACGGGCGTGTTCACCGAACAAATCGTCAAACGAATGCGACCGGAGACAAAGTTCTTTGCGATCGAACAATCCGACACGTTCGCAATGATGACCCGCCGTCGCGTCCCCACGGCGACCGTTCACCAGGCCAGCGTGACGGACGTCGTTAAGCTGTGTCAGGGCGAGTCGGTCGATAAGGTGGACGCGATCATTTGTGGTTTGCCCTGGGCGTCGTTCCCCGAATCATTGCAACAGTCATGCTTTGACGAGATGCTAAAAGTGCTCCGGCCCGGCGGCGTCTTCGCGACATTCGCGTATTGGCAGGGGCTGCTGCTGCCCGCCGGTTTGCGATTTCGCTCGCGGCTCAAACGCACCTTCACCGAGGTCAAACACAGCCCAACGGTAATGATGAATTTGCCACCCGCATTCGTGTACCGATGCCGCCGTTAACGCCACGTCCACTACGCCAAACTTTTGGTAGCCTGCCAGTTGCCGCTCCGACCGGGACAAGCCCGGCGGAAGCGGTGAAAACCTCCTTCCCTCAAAACTAATCATGTCGAGCCCCCTGATTCGGTCCCTGCTGGTTGCCGTGACGTTGATCGCGACGGGCGTCGATGCTCGTGTCGCTCAAGCCGAAAAACCGAACATCCTTTTCATTTTTTCGGATGACCACGCCCAGCACGCGATTTCTGCCTACGGTTCCCAAGTCAACCAGACGCCAAACATCGACAGACTCGCGACGGCCGGAACCCGGTTTGCAAACTCGTTCGTCACCAACTCGATCTGCACGCCCAGCCGCGCGACACTACTGACGGGGCAATATTCGCATCTCAACGGGGTGCCCGTTTTTAATCGCTTCGACGAATCCCGCGACACCGTCGCAAAGCATCTGCAAGCGGGCGGCTATCACACCGGCATGATCGGCAAGTGGCACCTGGGCTCCGATCCGGTGGGCTTTGATCGCTGGATCGTGTTGCCAGGCCAAGGTGCGTACTGGAATCCTGAATTCCTGGTCCCAGGTCGCAAGTTGACGATCCAGGGCCACTGCACGGATATCACGACTGACCTGGGCATCGAATTCCTGAAGACACGTCCCGAGGACAAACCGTTCTTCCTGATGCTGCACCAGAAGGCGCCGCACCGAAACTGGGATCCGGATGAACGCAACAAGGTACGCTTTCAAGACCAGACGATTCCCGAGCCCGATACGCTCTGGGACGACTATGCCACCCGACCGACCGCGCTGCCAATCAACGAGCAAACCGTCGCGCGTCATCTCACACGCCGCGATCTGAAACTGGTGCCGCCCGCGGATCTGAAGGGCCCGGCGCTGCAGCAGTGGCTCAACGTGATGCCAATGGAAGTGACCGTCAATGGAAAGACGCTCACCGGCAAGGAACTCGTTCGATACAAGTACCAACGTTACATGCAGGACTATCTGGCTTGCGTCCAGGGAGTCGACGATGGCGTTGGCAAGGTGCTCGATTTCCTGGAGCAAAACGAGCTCGCGAAAAATACGATCGTGATCTACTGCGCCGACAACGGTTGGTACCTCGGCGACCTCGGACTGTACGACAAACGATTCATGTATGAGCCTGGACTTCGCGTCCCCCTGCTCGCCAGCGGCCCCGGGATCAAAGCGGGTAACGTTCCCAACGAGTTCGTCGCCAACATCGACCTCGCCCCCACGTTCTTGGATCTCGCTGGACTGCCGGTGCCGGATTCGATGCAAGGCCGTTCGCTTGCACCGCTGCTGCGAGGCGAATCACCAGACGATTGGCGCGAGTCGATTTACTATCGCTATTACCATGATCCAGGCCATCACCACACGGTCGCGCACCTCGGCGTCCGAACGCAAACGCACAAGTTGATCCATTATTGGAAACAAGATGCGTATGAGATGTTTGACATCGAGAACGATCCGGCCGAGCAACACAATTTGCTTTACAACGAAGCCGAAGCGCAGCAGGCCGAAGTGGCCGCGAAGTTTAAGGAATTGAAGGCCGAGATCGCTCGCTTGAAAAAAGAATACGGGGACGAAGAGCAATTCGCGGATCCCGCGACCTGGCCAAACACGAGCGTCGATGGATCCTTCGGCGACAAGCAACCCTTCGGCGCCAAGACGATCGCCGAAGCCATCGGTGCAGCGGTGTCCCAATGAGCTGTCCAATCGTCCGCGTATGGCGGTGACGAGTCCGCAGGACCAGAGAATTGGGCATAGTTGCTGGGCCTTGGCGTGCGGACGCGTTCAGCGGGAAAAAATGAAAACGGTAATGAACAAATAAAGATGACTATTAAATTTTGGAACTCGACACGTGTTGCGATTGCTGGCGTTGTGGCGTTGATCGTCGCCGCCGGTTTGGGTGTCTCGATTTGGTCGTTCTCGTTGGTCGACTATCTCGCATCCGGCAAACAGGAGAAGAGTTTTGTTGTTGATTGTGACTTTGCAAAGTTTCGCCAAATCATGGTGCGGAAAAATGCGACAGCGGCAATCATTGGACGGTCAGGGATGACGTTGCTGGACGAAAAAATCCAGGACGTGCAATTGGACACCAGTGGTGATGATCGCCCGTTGCTCAACGCGATCCTGGGTAGATCTAAGTCGGATCTCACGGCGATCAAGCAGATCACGGTGAAATTAGATGACCCCGCCATCGACGCGGATAAACTTGTCCTGCGTCAGCAAGCAACCATTCAACCTGACTTGATGAATGTGGTGACAAAATCAAAGGAACCGTCGGGCAACTTAGAAAGTTATGAGACCACGCTCGAAGCCCAACCCAGCGGCGATCGCACAGAGGTCAAATTGATGGTGGCATTAAGCGTCCGTGTCAAACTTCCAAAAATGTTTACAAGCCGCGCTGACACACAGGTGCAACGTTCGGCATTGGACGCGGTCACCGAACAAGAACGCTCGATCACGGCCTTTATCGCCCAGTACGCTGACGAACGCCTGATCCTTCCGGAACTGGGCAAAGAGTGATCGGCTGGATAACACGGACGGACAACCTTATTTTTAGGGCTTTGCCAAACCCTAATCCTTAGCCGTCACTGACCACTGGAGCACTCACTAAGCTGCTTTGGTTTTCGCGAGACGTGCTGATATAATCCATCTCGCGATATCGTCGGCAGTCGCCGGTGGGGCTCCATGGAGCATACGACGACCATCGGGCGTTTGCGCCTGAGCAGCCATCTGGCCAGCCAATTCCAATGGTTGCTGCAAGATCAAATCATCCGTCGACCGACAACCGACGCTGACGAGCATCTGGACATCGCGTGTCAACAAGCCGGGAATATCACACATCAAACGGGTTTGTGCTTGCCACGCTTCGATGACGGTCGTCGTGATCCAAGTTCGGCGGATGCGTCGTGACATGGAGGCGGCGGGCAGATCGAGAAATTCGCCGATCGTAAAAACTTGTATCGCCGAAAAATGGGCCGCTGTCTTCGGACCGATCGATGGCGCATCGACCAAGGGGCAAGCCCGGTGAATTCGCGGATTCTTCAGACCAGCGGATTTTGCCGACGATTCAAAAGGCAGGCTGACCACGGTCTCGTTGTTCGTAACGATTTGGTCGAGCGTCGGCGCCGCATTATTTGCGGTGGTTTCGGCGCCCGGCACGGTGGCGACGATTCGTGCCGCGTGGGAACCTTTGGCGAGCAGGCGTTCATGTCGTTGGAGTCCCCATTGTTTCTCGCGCTCGCGGACTTCCATCACACGGTTCTTGATGTAAACCTCGTTAGGCATATGCTCGATCACTTTGCCCGTCATTCGGTATTCGGTGACGATATCCTGGATCGCCAACCGCTCGGCTTTATTTTCGACCCATCGTCGCCACGCGTGTTCAGGAATCTGCAACGTCGCAAACAATGATGCGGCGGACAGACCGACGACCGGCAGGCGGTTGCCGCAACGAGTTTCCGCTTCGCCGGCAGCACGTTCGACGATGCGTGCAAGCCCGGTGATTGATAATCCGAATAATTCGGCAAAAGTTTTGATCGCTTCCTGATTCAAACCCGCGACGGGATTATCTGAACCGAGGTCAACGTCGTAATCCTGGACCAGTCGTTTGTAGCTGCGGTTGGCGAACCGGGCACCCTTCATGATCGCTTCGCCCAGCCAACCGTCGCCGTCGCCGAGTTGGAAAACGAGCCGCAATTCATCCTCGGTCCAGCACTTCAGAATCCGGTCGTACGATTTACAAATGCTCCATTCCATCGGGCGGTGGACGAGCGCCTCGCGTTCGGACTGGGCCGTGTGCAGAGGCATCAGCGGGTCGGTGAAGTAATGCGACAGGACGCCCATCGCGTAGGCAGCGTCCTCATAACGCGACGAGACAAGGTGGCCGAGCAAACGATCGTACCAACGCATGGCCAGTCGAGGCGCACCGCCGAAGTATCCATCCTGCACGTGGACGACATGGTTTTGAAAGTCGCGAAACCGCTCATCCGGATCTTTCGCACCGCTCAAATATCGCTCGTGATGCTTTAGCAGAATGCCGCGCAACCGCATCCCCGGTTCGGTTTGGACGAGCCGCAGCGAATCGATCGCAAAGTAATGATGCGTGGATCGACAATGAGCCGCACGCAGGATGCTGAGCAGCGGTGACATCACAATATCCTAAGCCGCGTTTTTTAATTCATGGGTGTTTTTGCAAACTTGATAAACCTGAGCAAGCTTTGCCAATTGACGACGGAAAATATCCTCGCCGCCGGGGATCAATTGCGCCTGTTCGAACCGGGCCTCGAAATGTTCGATCGGCAGCGGTCGAAAGGGGGTATGTCCTGCCGGAGGTGCTTGGTCGCCATAAAGCGCCGCGCGGCGGACGGTGTGGTCCTGTTTGGCGATTTCAACATAGACCGCGTAGAGGTCATAAAGCGTTCCCGCCAACGGTCCCGGGGCAGAAGGACGGTCGTGGGAAATCGAAGCGATTGGGGGCGCCATGCGTTGTTGTCTCAGTGAATCCAAGAGTTGTCACGTCGGATGTCTCCGATCCGCGTGGCAAGGTTCGCTGATCCATCGTCATCGTCGCAAGATCGAAAATTGGCAACCTGGACTGACGTCCGATCCTCGCGCTGCGGAGGCAGGGTAAATTGCCCAAGAAAAAAGGGCGGCGGCTCACCCTGCGGTTGCGACCTTTGGCGTTCAGAACAGTCGGTTGTATCCGTTCAGCGCGGCGACACGGTACGCTTCGGCCATCGTGGGATAATTGAACGTTGTCTCCATGAAATACTTCAACGTGTTCTGCGGTTTCGGCTGGACCATGATCGCTTGGCCGATGTGGATGATTTCCGACGCGTTGGCTCCGAAGCAGTGGATGCCGAGAATCTCCAACGACTCGCGATGAAACAAAATCTTCAACATGCCGACGGTTGATCCGGTGATCTGCGCCCGTGCGAGGCTGCGAAATTGGCTTTGGCCGACTTCGTAGGGAACTCGCGCGGCGGTCAATTCGCGTTCGGTCTTGCCGACGCTGCTGATCTCGGGGCTGGTGTAGATTCCCGTCGGAATATCGTGACGCACCATCGGGTCGATCGCTTCACCCAAAAAATGCATCGCCGCGACGCGACCTTGGGTGTACGCGGCGCTGGCCAGCGACGGGTATCCGATCACATCGCCGACGGCGTAAATGTGCGGGCGAGCGGTTCGGAAGTTTTCATCGACCACCAATTGGCCGCGTCCATTCGCTTCCAATCCGATCTTCGACAATTCGAGGTCCTCGGTATTTCCCGATCGACCGTTGGCCCACAAGAAAACGTCAGTCTTGATTTTCTTGCCACTTTTTAACGTCAGAATAACGCTGTCATCGAGACCCTCGATCGACTCCATTTCTTCGTTGTGGCGAATGACAACGCCCTGGTCGCGCAGGTGATACGACAGCGCGTCGATAATTTCGTCGTCCAGAAATTCCAACAACTGGTCCCGCGTGTTGACCAGGTTTACCTTGCATCCAAGATTGCGAAACATCGAGGCGTATTCGGTGCCGATGACGCCCGCGCCGTAGACCGTGATCGAGGACGGCTTTTCTTTGACATTGAGAATCGTGTCGCTGTCAAAGATTCGCGGATGGCTGAAGTCGACGCCTGCGGGACGAAACGGACGCGTGCCCGGTGCGAGCACGAACGAATCGGAGGTGTACATTTTCCCGTCAATGGTGACCGTGTGATCGTCCGTGAAGCTTGCCAGGCCATGGTAAACCGGCACCTGGTTTCGCTCGTAAAACGATTGCCGCATCGACACTTGACGACTGATGATCGTCTGGCTGCTACGACGCAATTGCTCCATCGTGGGGCTGACCTGGACGCCCAACGACTGCACCATCGGATTGTTGAGAAATCGCACCATATTGGTGATCGTGTAACGCAGCGCCTTGCTGGGGATGGTGCCGCGGTGAGTACACGATCCGCCGATTTGCGAATACGACTCCGCGACGGCAACACGCTTGCCGCCTTTGCTCGCCTGCATCGCGGCCCCCTCGCCGCCGGGGCCGGTGCCGATCACAAACAGATCAAAATCATAGCTTGGTGTTATCATCACGCCGTTGTTGGTTAAGGGAGCGTTGCGTACGATCGCGTCATCGGTTTATTTTGAAACACGCCAATCACGGTTTTACGATGTTGCTGTCCTGCGTCCAGTCCCACGTCGACTTTGCCGACGTTCCGAGCAATTTCGGTCGCGCCGCGGTCTGGCTCCGCGAGGTCGCGGCGCGATCCGTTGATCTTGTCGTCATGCCCGAATGCATGTTGAGCGGTTACGGATTCCACAGCCGCGAAGAAGCCATGGCCAGCGCGATTGTCATCGGTGACCCGCAGTGGCAATCGCTGATTTCGATCTGTCAGTCGACTGGCACGCTTCACGCGGTCATCGGTTTTTTGGAACGGGAGGACACCGATCAAGGGACGCGGCTGTACAACGCGTCCGCGCTGATCGGACCGGCGGGTATCCTTGCCACGTACCGCAAAGTCCATCTGCCACACCTCGGCGTTGACCGATTTGTTGATCGCGGCAATCGGCCATACACGGTGCATCAAGCCGGGGACGCGAGAATTGGTTTGGCGATTTGCTACGACTGTTCGTTCCCCGAACCGATACGAGTGTTGGGGCTGGCGGGTGCGGACATCATTGCGCTGCCAACGAATTGGCCAGTCGCGGCGATTCGCACTGCCGAAATCGTGCCGCCAGCTCGCAGCATGGAAAACCATCTCTACTTTGTTGCCGCCAATCGCGTCGGCGAAGAGCGTGGATTCACTTATTGCGGCAACAGCAGCATTTGCGGTCCCGATGGCGTTGAACTGGGCCGCGCCGGAGGTGATGACGAGCAGATATTGATCGCGGAAATCGATCTCGCAAAAGCACGCAACAAACGGATCGAGCGAACCGCCGGTGCGCACGTCATCGATCGTTTCGCCGACCGCCAACCCCAATTTTATCCCGGGCTGGACACGAACTGATCACTTACCTCGAACGCAGACACAACCAAAACGTTTAAATCCTCCAGCGGACTTTTGAGACAAGGTCGCAATGAATCGTTGCCGCGACGCGATGTTCCCAATGGCGTTTCTATGCACCGTGTCCCCGAGAATATGCGTACACAGCGGTTCCGTGCCGACCCGTTGGTTTGCTTTTTATCGTCTTCGCATCCAGGCGGATGCCGTCGACAGGACCGCCGCAAGCACCAGGGGCGACGAGTAAACAAATAACAGGAAAATCAAGTGCGACTGGCGACTCGGTTTTGCGGAGACAACGATCGCGTCGCCAAAGAGCATCCGCAGGTCTCGTTGTATCTCACCGATTCGGCTGGCATAAAAAAGAGCGATCGAGGCCATGGAAAAAATGACCATCAGCGTCAACATCGACCCAAGGCTGATTTGGTACCGAGAAGCTCGCGGTGCGGGGGGCACGTCAGCCTGCCTTGGTGTTTGGTTCAATTAAGTGCTATCCCCTGACCGTATTCGTGTTACTATTTTCGGGTGGCATTGTACCCTGCATTCCTTGACACCCTGGTCCGTTGCGTTGAATTTTAAATTGTGTTGTGCGTCGTTGACGCTCGGTCTCGCCTGCTGTGCCGTTTTCTCGTTTGCCGATTCGCCCGTTATTAATTCCGATGATGACGATTCGCTTCGTGTGATGACTTGGAACTTGGAATGGTTTTATGACAACGATGATGGTGACAATTACAGCAAGCTGGCCAAGGAGATGTCGGCCAAAACGCGGGCACAGTGGGATTGGAAACGCGACGTCGTTGCCACCTCGATCGATATGTCCCGGCCTTCGATCATTGCGTTACAAGAAATTGAAAACCGCAGAGTGCTGTTTTATCTACGTCAGGCGCTGCAGCGCGAGCATCAGTTGGATTTTCAAGAAATCGCCGTCGAAAGCGGTGATTTCTTTACCGAACAAGATGTCGGATTCATGTATCGAGGAAACCGTGATGTGGATGCCGGTGGATCAAACCCGTTACGCATCCGTCCGACTTCCGTCGTCACCTACGGCATGACCGAGGCGATGGAAAACGACGATGCATTATCAAACGTCAGCAAACACCTCGCCGTGCAATTCGAGATCAAACGTGGCGACGATACCGAATTGGTGACGATCGTGACGCTGCACTTGCGAGCTCGCGAGGAAGCCGTCGCCGTTCGCACCAAGCAGGCTCGAACGATGCACGCTTGGCTTGCCAAAAAGCTTAAAGCCGGCGAAAACGTCATCGTTCTGGGTGACTTCAACACCGAAGACACGAGCTGGCCCGCGACGGACGGTTCCGACATGTCGGTCGTATCCGGCAAGGAGACGTCCGACGAATCGGATGATCTGGTCGACCTGCACGCTTACTTAGCCAATAACGAACGGCAAACACACTTGTTGCCGGGAAAATCGTTTGATCGAATTCTCGTGTCGCCGTCGTTGATCAACGATGATCCCAGTCGCGTGGATCTCGTTTTTACGAAAATTCAGCAGCGAAAAGATCTGGCGATCAAGGGAAATGTCGACGTTCCCCAAGAACACTGGGACCATTACTGGGACATCGACGACAATAACCGCGATATCAGCGATCACTGGCCGATCATGGCGACCTTCCAATGGAAATGAACACAAACCTGGACGATGCGACGTCCCCGTCAGCGGAACCATCGACCATCAACTTGGATGATTACCTGAAGGCGTGCGGCATCGCGCTAACCGGGGGTCAAGCAAAATTGATGATCCAGTCTGGACGCGTCACGCTCAATGGCGAAGTCGAAACGCGACGACGAAAAAAATTGATCCCCGGCGACGTTCTTACCGTGGATGGCAATCGGATCTTGATCGAAGAGGAGTGACGCTTAATGCTCGTGCGGCAATCCAAGCGGGGATAAAGATCGCCGTCGCGTCGGCAAACCGTCCCAGCGGTGGGCTGGTCAAAACGACAAAGCCCACGTTGATGAAAAAATAGGTCACCGCTATCAGGAACAAGGCGTCCAGCCCCGCGTGATCCATGGCGATGATGGTCTCGTGCGGTATTCGCGGATTGTTAACCAATTGCACGCACCGGTACGCGATCCAAACCATGATCGCTGTCAAAAAGATTGGGTGCATGACGATGTTGGCTGCCGTTCCCCAGCACGCCCGCCGCATCGCCAGCACGATCCATCGCACGTATCGCCATGGATACGCGGCGAGGATTTGGCGATTCAGATTCGCGAGTTCACGATGCTGGGCGATCGCGTCGTCGGGGTGCATCCGCCGAACAGCCGGAACGATGATCCGCCAAACGATCTCATCCCATCGCGATTCGATCGTCATGGTTGCCCCCGGCGCACCGATTGGTAACTGTCGTCCCTCGTCGGCGTACCGCACCCTCGCGGCGGCGATTTCGTCCAGTAGCGTGGTCGATTGCGGCGCGGCGATGCGTTGCTCGTCGCCGGTCGTCAACTGCGTCGTGATCCCCGCAAGGTTTTGATGTCCGAACGGCAGGAACGAAAAATCCCCTACCGTAACCCCTCGCAATACGATCCAGCCGGCGATCACGAGCATGATTGGAGCGACGATGCGAATGAGTCCGAAGATCGATTGACGGAGGGATCCCTCCTGGTTGGTTTGTCGCTTGCAAAGGACCAACATCACGCCGGCAATCGGGATAAAACCAACGAGCGACAACGACGCCGGACGGATCGCGATCGCCATGACGACGCAAACGATCACGCCGACCGACGGCCGCAACGCAAATCCGGCTCGAATACACGCGAGCAGGTTGCTTGTCGCCATGACGCCAAACGAGGCGGCGACAAGATCGGTCGAGACGATCGCTTCGTTGTCCATCGCCGTGGCGGAGAGCGCGATAGCCAAGCCCGCCGCCAAGCTCGTCCTGCCCGACATTCCCCAGCGTATCAATTCGCATGACATCAGCCACGCGGCGGTTGCGTGAATGAGCATCTGCACGATCGGGATCGCCGACGCGCCGATCGTCCCCATTATCAAACGAAGCAACACCGGATAACCCGGCGTACGGATGTCGCGCATCATCGCATCAAGCGAATCGAACGGATAATCGAGGTACGACGACGAATCGGGAACCATCACCGCGGTCATGCGCTGCGTCACTGCGGCGAACCCCAACACCGCCGATGCGATGATCAACCAAATGGTCCACGGTTTTGTCATCATGCGTGGTCAATCAATATCGCAAGGTCTTTCGTCGATTCCTTTCGTCGAGTGCGCTGAACCTTCCCGCAGCGAAGTCGTGCAGTTATTTGGTGGATGTTTCGCAGGCATTTCACCCTGCCCGCGCAGCGGGAGGGTCGGACGTCAGTCCGGGGAGGGCTCGGCGCGCGTCCCCCTCTCCTCGCTTAGGCTCGACTCTACCGGAGGAGAGTGAAATAAACACCTAGTTAACGCGACTTATTTCTTCACCAACGTCGTCATGTACTGGACAATGTCGATCAGGCCCTGCTGATCCACGGTGTGGTGCAGGTTTTCCGGCATGATCGATTTGTCGCTCTGTTTTACCTCGACGATTTCGTCATCGGCGAAAGTCCGGTCGATCGCTTCGGCGGTGCGAATGGTCAGCTTGCCGTCGGACTCGCTGACCTTCACGCCCGCGACCACTTGGCCAGACTCCAATAACACGACGTAATTTTCGTAGTTGTGACTGATGCCGGCGCTCGGGTCGAGGATCGATGTGTAGATCGCCTCACGAGAAAGCTTTGTACCGATTTCCGAAAGGTCAGGGCCGACCTGTTTGCCGACGCCGCCCACGAGGTGGCAATTGCCACATGTTGCGACACCGCGGAACAGCGATTCGCCCCGCGCGACGTCTCCTTCCATCTTTGCCAACTGGTCGACCGGCGGCAGCGGCTTGGCGTCAGAAAGCGATGGCAATGGCAAGCACTTTTCCGCATCGCGACGGATCGATTCGTCGGTGTTGGCCGACAGCAACCCGCCGGCGAGAAGTCGCGAATCGGCGGGCAGCTTTGTGGCCATCGCCAGCGAGATCAGACTCTTGGCCCCCAGGTTCGATTTCGACAATCCTCTGACGGCTTCGAATCGAATTTCATAGGGGCGAGTTTCGTCAGTGACAATCCCACCGAGCATTTCGACGGCGGGTTCTGTTCCGAGCAACCCAAGAACTTTTACCATACGCATCGAATCATCACCCTCGGAATGCAATGCATCGGTGACCCTGGCAAGTCCCCCGGACATGGATGCCAACATTCCGATCGCTTCAACCGATGCGGAATCATCTTCGCTGTGCATCGCGAAATCGAGCAAGCTCGCCTCGACGCCCTCGGGATTGAACCGCTGGACCAGTTTTAGGTACTCGGGCGTCCCGACGCGGCTGGCGATGTAGCGGGCAACTCCGGCGTTGAGGTTCTCATCCGTTGGCACGTCCGCCATTTGCATCCGTTCGAGCGAGCGAACGATCACCGCGTCTGATTTGTCGCCATTCGATGCTCGCATCTTCGCCAATGCTTCGGGCTTCAGAACCTTCGCGGCCAACGACTTGGACCGAACCTCGGCGGGATGAAACTCGAGCGAACGGAAATATCGATCCGTGTCGGCGAGCGTTGTCTCTGTATTCGCGATCAAAGAGGCGACTTCGTCGGCCGCACCCTTGGCTCGCACTCGCCACGCGAGGTCGTTGCGAAGCGACGGATTCTTAGTCGTCATTTCTTTGCACGAATCGGACTTCAGCATCGCCACGTAACACTCATCTGCGCGCAAATCCGAGGCGACGCCGAGCGCTTCGAGATACCAACGGTCACCATCATAATGTGACGCTAATTGAGCCCACATCGCGGGCATCGCCGGACTGTCGTCGTACCGTAACGCCACCAGGGCCTCGCGGCGCACCGCGGGCGATGTATCGTCAATCACGACTGGCAAATATGTCGACGCGGGTAAATTCAATTGTCGCATCAAGCGAATTCCGGTGATTCGAATATCGGCGTCCTTATCGGCCAATGCCTTGCGAACATACGCATCGCCACGGCCCCCGATCTTGCCGAGCAACCACAGCGCGCGGGCTCGCATTCGCGAATTGTCCGATTCATATAACCTCAGCAATGCCGGTTCGGCCTTTGCACCCATTTCGTGCAACGCCATCCAGGCCTTGTAGCGAACCGCCAGCGCGGGGTTTTGCAGCGCGACGATTGCACCATCCGCGGTGGAATAATCGAACTTAGGAATCTTGTAACCGACGCCCGGCGGTGCGATGCGGAACAGACGACCGCGATCGACGTCTTCTTGGCGGTGGCCACCGACGCCCGGATCGTACCAATCGGTGACGTACAACGATCCATCGGGCGCGGTGCAGACGTCAGCCGGACGGAACCACTTGTCACGAACCCCCGTTGCGATCGGTTCGATCGTCGCGGTGTAACCGGCGCCGCTGGGCGTGACCGGGTAGGCGCGAACGATGTTCGGACCTGGATCGCAATGGATCATTTGGTTTTGGAACCGTGCAGGCAACAGCGTGCCTTCGTACAAACAGATGCCCGACGGCGATCCCGCACCGGTTTGCAACACATTGGGAACGACGCCGGGATCGTTCAGGTGCCAATGTCGCAGCGGGATTTCCGATTCCATGTTGATCCGTTCGGCTTGCCAAGCGGCACCTGTCATCTCGTCGCGGAAACCGTAATTGCCATGTTCCATGACGAAGTTGATTCGTGTGCCACGATTGCCATCGTCATCATTATCACTCTGCCACAACGTGCCGAACGAATCGACCGTCGTTTCCCAATTGTTTCGGAAATTATGGGCCAGGACCTCAAACTCGCTGCCATCGAGGTTGCACCGAAATGGCATCCCGCCGAAAAAAGGTTTGCCGTTGTCAACGACTTCGCGTCCATGGATGTCGACAACGATCTTTCCGTTTGCGTCTTTGACTTGGCCGCCCGAGTTACCAAAGTTCCAGTACAGCTTGCCATCGGGACCGAACAAGAATGAGTGGTTGGAGTGATCGTGTTGGGGCTGTCCCGTCTCGGTAAACATGGCGACCTTCTTGTCAGGAACATCATCGCCGTCCTCGTCGGTGAACTTCCATATATAGGGCGACGCGGAAACGATCACGTCTTTTCCGAGGATACAGATTCCCATCGCGGAATCGATATCATTTCCCTGATAATAAACCTTGCTGGTATCCATGACACCGTCGCCGTTGGTGTCTTCGAGAATCAGGATGCGGTCGCCCTCGGGACGCGAGCCCTGGTTGCCGCGGTAGTTCATGACGTCACAAACCCAAACGCGTCCGCGATCATCAATGTCAAGATTCGTGAGGCTGCGGAGTTCTGGTTCCGAGGCCGCGAGGGTCATCGTGACGTCTTGGGCAACATCCAAACCGGCCACCGCGTCAGCAGGATCGCGGCCGCCCGTGCCGTTCGATTCGGGCGAATCAATCTTCGGAGCCGCACCTGCGTAGATCGCGAATAGGACGCTGGTATCGTTGCCGCCATTTTGATTTGTGCCCTCGGAATCGAGCGCTGCGGTGGTTCGCAGGTGAGTGAACCCCTCGGGGATTCGGTAATGAATCATGCCGTTGGCGTGCATGCCCAGTGCGGGCGCGGTAATCGATTCGTTTCGCACCGAAATGGGATTGCCGCCACAGTTCTTATTCTTTTGGACCGCCCCATAACCTGACGTGGCCGAAACCCAGTCGAGCGAGACGAGCGACTTCTCATTTCCGTTGCCATAGAGGATCGGATCGATCCAATCGGCCCAGTCACACGAATGTCCATTGCCGCCGTCGGTGACGACGAGGTAGATGTCGCGGGCGCCCTGCAAGTCGATATCGATATCGGTCCGATGGCCGCTCGTCGCCGTGGACATCAGCGGAGTCGTGAACAGCAGCTTTGATTCGCTCGCACCATTTGCGGCTTGCGGAACCGCGACGGCGGACAGATGGAATTCCTCGGCGACGCTTTCGGCGTTAAAGTCCGCTGGCCGATCGAAGTCTTGGTCCTCGAACAAACGATCCATGTTCGGCTTTTCCAGAGACACTCCTTCTTTGGGAACGTCGACATGAGCGGTCCAGGCGATCGCGTTACTGACCAACCGCAGGATGTCTTCGTTGCCCCAGTTCCAGTGGAAGTGGCCGCCGGTAAATCCGAAGGACCGCCCGCCGTCAGGACGATCAAGCGTCCACGCAACGGTTTGTAATTCGCCCGCGGCAACCGATTTTCGCACCGCCGGATTACCCTCGTGTGCGCCATCGGGACGACGCATCGTGTCCTCCGGCGCAACGGCTTGTAATATCGGCGTGACCTTGGCGGGCGACTCCGGAAATCGAATATGGAAATACCACTCGTCGTTCGCTGCAAACGGTTGCACGCCTCGCGTCACCTCGTGCTCGGGCAATGTTTTGAAGTTGGCGGTCCAGTGAGGATTGACGGACCAATTGACTTCAAAATTTCCTCCCAACATGCTCAACCAATCGTCACCCTCAGGGCCCTTAGGAACTTCGGTGGCGTAATGCAGACAAACGAAACCCGTTCCCTTGCTCAATAACTCCTTTAACTCGTCACGGTGCGGCAACGCGAGATGCCCGCCGCCGCCGTCAGAGTAAATGACGATCGAGTCCGCGGATTGCAGCACCGCGGGATCCTCGGGCCAACCGCGAACAATCGTCACCGTGACCGGCAAACCAGAATTTTCCAACGTCTCGGCAAGGATTTTCTGTCCCGCGTAATGTTCGTGCGAGCCGTAACCGTGGCTGGGGTTTCCAGCGATCATGACAATATGTTTCGCTGCCGGGTCCGCCGCGTGAGTCAATAGCGACGCGGTCACCCCCAAAACCAAAGCGAAAATACCGAGAATTCGAAGCTGCAAATTTCCAGCCATGGCACGTACCAGATAGTTTTGGGGGGGAGGAGAGAGTGTCGCCGATCGAGCCGTTAAAGACCGCGAAGGGGCGTCTCAGTATAACCTAGCGGTCCGCGACAAAAAACAGACGACGAAAAAGAGTCCCGCTTGGCCCCAGGCAAGCGTCCCATCGCACGGCTGCCGAAGCTCGTAACGGTTCGCTAAACTTCCGCAGCGAAACGTCAAAAATTCTCATCACAAACCGGTTTCACTCCGGTGCACACTGAACCCGATCACATCAGGAAGCCGTTCATGCCCTCCGTTTTGGCGATTGCCGCTCACCACGATGA
>Ga0105045_10001776_pt1 | contig 17795 bp, 17 predicted proteins | sample MAT02_FD_78089 | JGI IMG/M metagenome (GOLD analysis project Ga0105045, IMG submission 78089) | Freshwater microbial communities from Lake Fryxell liftoff mats and glacier meltwater in Antarctica - MAT-02 (megahit assembly) | ecosystem: Environmental > Aquatic > Freshwater > Ice > Liftoff... | reverse complement strand
TGTTGTTTCATTTTTATTTTCCGGAAAGTTGCGTTCTAAAATTCCGTTAACCATTTCTGCGGTTAGCGGTTTAGAATTAAATCCGATGATATCGGGAAATTGTCCGGCTCTTTTCTTGTCTTCCGGGTTTTCGGATGTAGTAAGCATTACAACAACTACTTTTGCTTTTTGGTCTGCTCTTAATTCCTTATAGGCTGCCATAAATTCCCATCCGTTCATTTTTGGCATGTTGATGTCCAAAAATATTATATCAGGACTGGTTTGGTTTTCTTTTTTAAGAAAATTTAAAGCTGCCACACCATCTAAAGCAACTTCAATACGTTCTGTAATATTCATTTCGTTAATAACGATTTTATGAAAATAGTTATCCTCGGAATCATCATCTATCAGGAGAATACAATTCAATTTTTTTGTCATACTAGTATTGTTTTTGGTATAGTGAAATAAAAGGTGCTTCCATTATCAAGTGTTGATTCTAACCAAATTCTTCCCTCGTGCAGCTCAATAATTTTCCTGCATTGAGCTAGTCCTATACCCGTACCTGCATATTCGTCTTTGTTGTGTAGTCGCTGAAAAACTATAAAAAGCTTATTGTAATATATCTCGTCTATTCCAATTCCGTTGTCTTCAATTGCGAAAAGCCATTCTTTATGATCGGCTTGTACGGTAATATTGATAATTGGATTTAGATCACTTTTTCTAAATTTAATAGCATTGCTGATAAGGTTTTGAAAAAGAGATTTCAGCCCTGAAAGATAACCGTTTACAACCGGCAGTTTTTCTAAATAGATCTCTGCCTTGCTTTCTGTAATAGAGATAGCCATATCGTTCAATATCTCCTCTAATAGTGTGTTGCAATCTACCGCTGTTTTAGTTCTATCTTTTTCTATCTTTGAATAATCCAATAAATCTCTAATAAGCGATTGCATACGACTGGTCGCCCGGCCAATAACAGCCAGATACTGATCGGCATCTTTATCCAATTTCCCGTGGTATTTTTTTAGAAATAAACCTACATAATTCGAAAGAGTTTTTAAAGGTTCCTGCAAATCGTGTGAAGCTATGTATGCAAACTGTTGGATTTCTTTATTTGAACTCGTGAGTTTAATGTTCATTTTTTCAATGCGGGCTTTTTCAACACTGTAATCTTCGAGAATATTTATTAAAGCTCTTTGCGTGTCTTCGGCTAATTTTTTTTCCGCTGAATAATCATCCAAAATATTAAGTACTGCTCTTTGGGTATTTTCAAGAACCTTTTTTTCATGAGTAAAATCTTCAAGAATATTCATCACGGCTTTTTGCGTATTTCCCAATAGATTTTTTTCATCCTCGGTATCTTCCAGAATATTAAGACCAGTGCGCTGAGTTTCCTCATGAAATATTAATTGGCTTTTTATTGCAATAGTAGCATTTTCCATAATTAACTGTTTTCGTCTTTTGCAATACCAAGTTTTTCTCTTAATTCTTCATTTTCTTTTTTCAGTTCTATCATTTTCAACTCTCTTCCAACTGTTAATTTTCTAAATCGTTCCAATTCTACCATTCGCTCTAATTCCTTTTCCCGTTCTGCCACATCCCTTTCTAATTTTTTTTGGGCCGTAACATCTCTTGCAACAATCACTACTCCCAGCACATTCCCTCTATCATCTTTATAAACCGATCCATTGAATAATACATCGGTAAGCTTGCCCTCTTTATGACGAAGTGTAAGTGGTGAATCGGCGACAGAACCCTTTGCGAAAACTTCCTGGTAAACCTCCCTTGCTTTTTGCGGTTCCGTAAAATAATCGAAGAAGTCGGTGCCGGTAAGTTCTTTTCGGCTCAAACCTGTAATTTTTGTCGTTGCCTGATTCATGTCAGTGATCTTGCCTTCCGGACTGATCGTAACCAATGGGTCACGACTGGCTTCAATAAGACTCAATGAATATTTGGAAAGTAGTTTTTGTGCTGTAACATCTCTTGCAGCGGCAAACACCCCCAACACATTGCCTTTATCATCTTTATAAACGGAGGCATTATATAATACATCTGTTAATTTTCCTTCTTTGTGTCGAATAGTAAGCGGGAAGTCTGAAACAAATGATTTTTCAAAAACCTTTTTATATCCATCGCGGGCTTTTTCGGGTTCGGTAAAATAATCAGAGAAATCAGTTCCAATTAATTTCGCTCTCGACACTCCGGTTACTTTTACTAACGCCTCATTAACATCCGTAATTTTTCCTTCAGGTGAAATGGTAACTAACGGATCGGTAGACGCTTCAATTAAACTTCGTGCATACTGCGATGCTTGTTTTAGAGATTTACTGAATGCTTCCAATTCTTTATTTGCAATTTCCCGTTTTTCTTTTTCTTTGTTTTGAAAGTCAAGTTCTATATCGGCAATCACTAACTCTGCTGCCCGTTTTTCTTTCTCTCCGGTTTGAAATACAAGTTCGTGGTTAGCAATGATTAATTCTGCTGAACGTTTTTCCTTTTCTTCGTTTTGAAAGATAAGTTCTTTGTTCGCAATGATTAATTCGGCTGCCCTTTTTTCCTTCTCTTTGTTTTGGAAAACAAGTTCTTTGTTGGCAATGATTAATTCGGCTGCCCTTTTTTCTTTCTCTTCGTTTTGAAAAATAAGTTCTTTGTTGGCAATGATTAATTCCGCTGCCCTTTTTTCTTTCTCTTCGTTTTGAAAAACAAGTTCTTTGTTGGCAATGATTAGTTCATCTGCCCGTTTTCCTTTTTCCTGGTCTTGAAAAGCAAGTTCTTTATCAGCAATGATTAACTCATCAGCCCGTTTTCCTTTCTCTTTGTCTTGAAAGGCAAGTTCTATGTCTGCAATTACTAATTCTGCTGCCCGTTTTTCTTTCTCTTCGTTTTGAAAAATAAGTTCCTTGTTAGCAATCAATAATTCGGCTGAGCGTTTCTCCTTCTCTTCGTTTTGAAAGATAAGTTCTTTGTTGGCAATGATTAATTCTGCTGCACGTTTTTCTTTCTCTTTGTTTTGGAAAACAAGTTCTTTGTTGGCAATGATTAATTCCGCTGCCCTTTTTTCTTTCTCTTCGTTTTGGAAAACAAGTTCTTTGTTGGCAATGATTAATTCATCTGCCCGTTTTCCTTTTTCCTGGTCTTGAAAGGCAAGTTCTTTATTGGCAATGATTAACTGATATGCTTTTTGTTCAGGAACATCTCTCATAACAATGATCGCTCCCATCACATTTCCTCTGTCATCCTTATAAACCGATCCATTTATTAATACATCGGGAAGCTCGCCTTCCTTGTGACGAAGCTTTAAGGGAGAATCGGTAACAGATCCTTTTGCGAACACTTCCTTGTAAACTTCATGAATCTTTTGTTGTTCGTCAAAATAATCGAAGAAGTCGGTGCCTATCAATTTTTCTCTCGGCACTCCGGTTACTTTTCCTGCTGCTTTGTTTACATCGGTTATTTTTCCTTCGGGAGAAATAGTAAGAAGCGGATCGAGCGATGCTTCCATTAAACTTCTTACATATTGGGATCCTTGTTCAACTTCTGAAAGCATCGATTTATTTGTTTTAAATTCTGTTTTCAAACTATTGACTTTTTTTTTAAAGGTATTTTGTGTTTGTCGATTGCTTTCTGAATATTTAAATGAAGAAACCGAATTTTAAAAAGTCTTGCCCTGTTTCGTTGTCAATTTTGTAATTCATACCTAACAAGCAGGTAGCTAAACGGTTGTCATCCAAATGGTGTCTGTTATATAATAATGAGCCCATAAATTGATTTTACCAGATGTTCAATTTTATCTATTTTGGGTTGATTTTCTTTTTTTTTCTTCAACTAACAATAATTCTAATTCGTCCTTAGATTATTGGTGCTGGATTTTTTTTTAAACTTCTTTATCATGGTCTTTCTTGTGTAATGGTATAGTTAAGTATTCTTATGTTGGGTAGTTTTCATTTGTATGATATCAACTAAAAAAGCAAATGCCATTGAGAAATAGATATATCCTTTTGGTATCTCAAAATGAAATCCTTCGGCTAATAAAGAAACACCGATCATCATCAAAAAGCACAATGCAAGTATTTTAAAGGATGGATGTTTTCGAATGAATTCACTTATTGATTTAGAAGCAATCAGCATAATTATAACAGTTACAATCACTGCAACGTACATTACCCAGAGTTCCTGAACCATTCCTACTGCGGTAATAATAGAGTCAATAGAAAATACTAAATCCAGAATTATCACTTCTGTTAATAATTTACCAAAATTCTTTACCCGGGTAGTGGGTATATTTTCGCTTTTCGCTATTTCTGTTTTATGATAAATTTCTTTAGTGCTTTTATAAATCAGGAAAAGGCCACCAAGTATTAAAATTAATCCTTTTCCTGAAAAGGCAATTTCAAATAATATGAATAAAGTTTGGTCTAGTTTTAAAATCCATGAAATAATTGCCAATAAACAAAGTCTCATCACCATTGCTAAGCCAATACCCCAAAAACGAAGTTTATTTCTTTCCGCTTCCGGCAACTTATCAGCCAAAATAGAGATGAAAATAATATTGTCTATACCTAGAATTACTTCTAATGCAATTAAGGAAAGTAAAGGAATTATTGAATCGAACATGTTATTTTTTTTCTATGAAATATATTTGTTGTGTTGTCCTCTGCGCTTGCACCTAACAAGGGTGTTTTTTTGCCAGGTGGTGCATTGGTACCGATTGCTGCCGGTATCCTTCAGCCATCAACCGTTGCTGATATTAAAACAAATATACAAGTTAAGTTTCAAAGGTTCAGCGATGTTTGCCGGGTCTGAACTACAGCCTGGATTTGTAAAAAATGTCGATTCTACTTCCGTCAAGCTCTACTTACACAAAATCCATGTGTATCCAGTTAAGCTGTCTTTATGATGAGGTTAGGCAGCTCAATGGGGGAAGTGGGCAGGTTTCATCCGCTAGCTTGCGGATTGCTGCTACTTAGCCCAAATGGGTAAAATGGTGAATACCCATAGCTTTCAGGACAACAGGCGAGTTTGTAAGAGTCGAACATATAGACAAAGTGGCGATAGGGTTTCAATTATTGTTACGAATGTAAAAAGAAACGCTGCATCCTGCCATGCGTCGGGAGCAGAAGAGTGAGCTGCATCCATTATAAGGCCAACGAGACTTAAAGACAGGTGCAACGACAGAAAAAGTTCAGTGTCAGATTCGACTGTAGTAGTAGTAACAAAATGTGTGAAAACCGGAACTAGTAAAGGGGTGGTTAACATATAAAATTGGCTAACTAACCAAAACTGAAAGGGATGATTAGCTAATCGTCAAACAATTCGTAAACGCAAGTATATTAATTGTTCGAGACATCTTGAAGAGCTGCCCGCATCTATAGCTATCAGGTCGATCCATTCACGAACGGTTTTGTGAAGAACACGGAGTGAAATCCCTCTTGCTTACCAGAGCGGGCATTCGTACTTTTTATTTTAGTATAAATTTTACATAAGCTAAAGTATAAATTTTCATTTTATCAAACTCAATATTTGGTAACCTTTTTTGTTCCTTAAGCACACCATACTCAGTGATATTAATTCCTGAAGCCCGTCTTCCTGGTGAATTTGCAATAGTTGATAGGTTCTCATTGTCAGTAAAATAAATTGCCTGTCCATTTGTTTGATTTAAAGGTTTGACTAAACTGAATACATTTTCTTTTTCATTTTCACCTGCTTTCATTCTAGTTCGATTTTTTTAATGAATTCTTTATCTGTATGATCCACCCTTTCATTGATTCAATTGAAATATCTAAATCTTCCAGCAACATGTATACCTTAGTTGCCGTTATCGCATTTATAACTTTCAGAATGTACTGTTTAAATTTCATTATACCTTTTTGCTTAAGAAGATACAAACGATAGTTACTTCCAGGGTCGTTAGTACTCAAATCCTTTTCCGGGATCAATCCTAAGGATTTTAAACATTCAATCATTTTTTATTCGGTGTCCTCAATAAATATTTTGTCTCTTGTATCCTTTTTAGAAACATATATTTTTATATAAATTCCGTTTGGAATAACTAGTGAATCTGTATAGCCGCTAACCTCAATGTAAGGTTGGTCGATATAGTTTTTAGACTGTGAATGTGCAACAAAATGTATAATTGAAATTAAAAATGTTACAAAAAAATTATTTTCAGGGTAAGATGGGTTATGATATGACTTACAATCAAAAGGCTTTAAGTCAGGTGGGGAATTAGTAATCAGTCCTTCCTCAACCACTGCTGATTTAAAGGCAATTGTACAAGTTAAGATGCAATAGTTCAGCGATGTTTGACAAAGCTGAACTAAAGCCTGGATTTTCATTACCTTTTTGGTTCATTGATTGTTCAAACAACGGCTAAAACATAGCCGGAAAAGAATTTGACAGTACAGCTACCTTCCATACTCAGCGCCTTCATACTTGCAGGCATTGTAGCGTTCAATTTTTACATACCAAAATATTTCCAACTGCTGAAATAACTTTTTCTGTCAAACATAAATCCAGTTTCAACTGAAAATGATTTAGTAATTTGATATCCCGCTATCACCCCCAAAATCGTATCCTGATTTTCTAAGTCCCTGCGTTTTTATTTGGTTTAAAGAAGGTCCAAACATAAAACCAGGATAAATTCCTTGTTGATTTTTTATCTTTTCTTTTTTGTTTACAGAAACCTTTTTTTCTGCATTGACATTATCTTTTTTACCGGATAGTTGTGCAGATAAAATCGATTGGTGTAATAAAAAATGGTTGACAGCATATTCAGACACATTGTGGATTTGGATTATGACTCTTTCATCGCTGATTTTTTTCGGCAGTAATTTTTCAGTTTTACCAGGCTCATCAGTTGGCAGTATTTTTTCTGATTCAATATTATCACTTACACGGATAGAAATATTGTAACGGTCTTTTCTCTTTTTAGAAAGTCTTGTGATATTTTTTCTATTTAGGCGTTCTTGCTTCACACTATCATCCGCATTATTCAGTAGTTGCTTTTTATCCGTGACTTTTATATCTGGCGCTGCAGCGGCTTCTGTAATTTTATTGTTATTCATTCTTTTTATTTTTTCAGGCGGTATTTCACTTGCTGGCTGACTGGCCAAAGGCATAGCTTTTTTGTTTAGGTTATAGTTTGCTATAAATCCTGCTATTAACAAAAGCAAGCTTAAAGAGGGAAATGAAATACTGTACTTTTTTAGATTTTTATCTTTGTCAGTAGTGACAGAAACACTAGTATTTTGCTCCGGTAAAGGCGCTATATTATTCCAGTTATCGGGGACGTCTTCCAACTTTATACAGTTGGCGGTTTCACAAAATATATATTCTTTTAAAAAATTGTTTTCGCAAAACCCCGGCACATAATAGAGCAATGATTTATTGAGAAAAATCCGGTAGGAACGCTAACGGTGGTGGCTTTTGTTTGCGAATAACTTTCTTAGTCGTGGTTTCGCAAGAGTACGTTTTAAAATTGTGCACCATTGCAGCGAAAACCTCGCCCGAAAAGAAGCTGGAGGTTAAGCGCCAAAAAAACTGCAATGACTCTGAACATTATTTAATTTTTTTTACTAAATTTAAGAAAAAAAATATATGAAACTAATTTTATCCATCGGTCTGCTGCTCTCCCTTTGTGCGAAAGCTCAGAAAAAGATTACACTTTTAGCCGAACCTCTAAGCATTGCCAGTAAGTATCATTTCAGTGGTATTAAAATCCTTGACAGCCGTATAGATACCACCATATTAGGTCGTGTGGTACGGGGTACTTTCGGATTGTCGGAATCGCTTGCCCCGCTTCAACTAAATGGTCCCAACCAGTCTTCTTTTGAGGCATTTTACCAAGGCTGCACCCAGCATCTAGAGAAGGGGAGCCAGGATATACTGATACACATCACGGATATTTTTGTTGACGAAGATCCTGTATCTGGTGCTTTTGGCACAGTGGATGTGCGTGTAGAAATATACGCCGTAAAAGACAATTTGTATTACCCTGTTTACACGCTCGATCAGTATGAAGTTGTTACAGCTTTTGATGCCACCAAAAAACTAATCCGCACTTTGACCACCGGACTTAAAAAAGCAGTTGAGTATGCCAATAATTCTTTTACCCCGGCAGTGTTTGACAAACCTGGATTTACCCAGGCAGATTTACTGAATCTGAAATACAAAGAACGAAAAGGTAAATTTGCTGCTTATGCCGACGAAAAAGTACAGGATGGTATTTATGGCACATTTGAAGAGTTTTTAAGCAACAAACCAGGGCGGTCCGTAAACATGATGGAGGAAGTCATAACCAATAATATGGCCAAGGCCAAACGTAAACGGGAAGCTATATTTGGATATTCCCGAGAAGGGCAGATGTTTATTTATGAAGGCAATAAATATGATACAGTTCGTATTTACCGCCGGGGTGATGAATTTTATATGCAGAACTACGGGGTAGACCATACCAAACAGGAAACACAAAATGGCCTTCTTTGGTTTACCAGTGTTGCTTTGCTGGGCAATACGGATAGCTGGTATGAATTCTTGCTTAACCCACGCACCGGCAATTGGTATCAAATGAGTAAACTGGGCAATAAAAAAAGGGTAAACACCGAGCCTCCTGTGGACGAAATGCAATCTACATCTTCCAACTAGGACTAAAAATACCTGAATGGTTAAGGCATTCTTTTCCGCAGAAAGAGGATGCTTTAGCCATTTTTTGTCACTCAGTTTTTTCATAGCATAATTTTAGTCCAGGAAAATAGCCTGGTGAAACCTCAGCGTATAATAGTGCGATAATTTTAATGAAACAAATCCTGTAGTGGTGTTAAACGTTGTAGCCTTTGATTGCGGACAACCTTCAACGTTGAGGGTTTGCATCTTAAAAACTACCGGCCAATACTGTCCCGGCGGGTTTTTTATACCAGCCACTCTCCTTTTTAAAATATTTTCGTGAAACCCAGTCTTGTAATAGTATGAGTTTTATTAATGAAAATCCGGAAGTAATGGAAACTGTAGTAACTTTTGTATGCGACTAACTTTCAACGTCTGGGTTCCGCAGGGGAGGGTTTCATAAATTGGCATTTTTGCAGTGAAATCCGGTGCGGCAAAGAATTACCTGGTTGTCAAATTGTGCCATTCCAATGAGGTTCTTTGAGGAGTAGACGGATAAACGTTGCTAAATAGAATGTGCATCCAACCTTTTTATTTGAGTATAAATTTCACACTAACTATCGTTGAAATTTTTATTTTATCAAATTCAATATTTGGTAACCTTTTTTGTTCCTTAACCATTTCATAACCAGTAATAATAATTCCTGAAGACCGTCCTTCCAGCGAATTTGCAATAGTAGATCGGTTTTCATTATCAGTCAAATAAATCGCCTGACCAATTGTTTGATTTAAGTCCCGGTGTTGTTTTCACAACCTACGCCATCTTTTTATAAAATATTTGCGTTAAATCTCAACGTCTAACAGAGCGATCATTTATTTGGGACAATCCGGCGGCTATGTTATTAGTGATATCTATGTTTTGCAGCCAACCTTTAACGTTCGTGTTCCGGAGAACATTAATTTACTACCGGGCAACTGTGCCGAGATAACTTTTCCGAAAAAATAAATTCAATCGTAACAACCACAACGCGTAAAAAATCCGCCATCGGTATCTGGCGGATTTTTTTCGTGATTTTTTTTATTGAGTTACAGTTTCTCTTGTAAACTGGTGTTGCTTAACAAAAATATTTTTTGGCGGCATACGTTGCATCAGTGTACGAAACGCCCATAATCGAAATGCCAATTGCACCACCGCCACTCATGGCTACGGTTTTAATTTCCGAACTGTTAAATGTAACCGAGCTGCCGCTGTTGGCTAAATTTTTTTGTTGTATCGCCATTGTCACCCCGAAGGGAATATATCACGCCCAGCTTACCACCAGTAGCAGCGTGATTGATCGTTAAGCTGTTATTGCTATTTACCGATGCTGGTAAAGTAAAAGTTGGTGCAGCAGGCAGTGGCGCATTATCGGTATGCGTAAATTCTCCAACACCTGCGGTCGGGTTGCCTGACACATTCTATGAAGCGGTTGCGTTTACTCCCGTAAAAAGTGTATCACCAAATGATAAAAATCCAAAAGCATTGTAGTAATTAAAAATATTGGTGACTTCATTGTCATTAACTTTTACCACACCTTCATCAACAAGTGTTTGAAATTTGCCAAACCAGCCGAATGCAAGCTGGCTGGTCTCATAACCGGAGCCATTATAGGATTCATAATTTCTTGTCTCTATGGCATACAATGCGCCATCGGCGTCGTTGATATTTAACGAGCTATCAGCATTTACTGTAATGGTTGTTGGGGGTTGTACATCATCTTTTTTACAGCTCGAAAAAAAGAGAGGGCCAGCATAGCCAGGCAAAGAATTTTGTTAGTTTTCATTGTATTATTGTTTAGTTCTTTTAGCGGATTTGAAAACTGGATATTGCATGAATCCAAAAAATAGAAGAAGCAAGCCATTCCTGATATCAGCAATGGCATGATAATACGCTTCGGCTCCGGCTCTGTATTGAACTTGATACGCCTCGTCTGACGCCAATGTCAACGCCATCAAAAACTAAAGATGATTAACAAATTAATTTTTTTAAATAGCTTCTTAAGTAATTTTGAAAAGACGAATGCTAAAGCCAGCAATGGTGCACCTGCAATAAATACGAGTATAGATTTGTCATAGGATAAAAAATCAAGTGTCCATAAACAACCAATTATGAACTTATAAATGATACCTGCAGCTAAAGTAAAATCAATTCCATTTTTAGACTCTATAGATAATTCGTTCCTTTATTCATCTAATTTTTCAATTGTCATTTTTAATTGCTTTTATTATTCTGGTAATACGCATTTATTTTTATACAGTATCAATGTAAGCACGGTAAAAAAGTGAAATTAGGCTACACTAACCTTCTTTAACCAGGCTAAGTTGAATTGCAATCATCTTTTCCAGATCGCACATTTCCTGTTTAATTCCCCTTCGGATAAAATACGTCAATAACACGGCAATCAATAATGCAGATACATCCATTAGCACCAACCACCCAAGCGAAATATGACGATTGAACTCGGGTGTAAGCATATAAAAACCGATAAAGTATAACACAAATATTAAGATGGTAACAGGCCCATGAATTCGTTTTCTGAATTGATGAAAGGCCACTGAATTTTGCAGTGAGGCTGTGGTTGCATCCGACACCTTTATTTTTTCCGAGCGCCAGGCACTGAATAATTCAATTAGAATTCTCACTACAAGACCGCCTATCATCAGGTTATAGCCTACCTTACTTAGCAGATCTTGAAAATCATACAAGTAATAAAAGAAAATCATCAGCAAAAACACAGTTCCAGAAAGTATAGCTGCATTTCCATAGTGTGCAGCCACTGCGCTCTTCTTCCTTGCCTCACCAGCATTGATAATTGAAGCAACATTCGATGAAGGTTGCGCAGCACCAGCTTTGGCTTTTTGCCAGAGTCCGGTTAGATCATCTAAGTCTTTTTCTTTCATTTTCAATCTGTGTTTTCAGTTTTATTTTAATGCGATGGATCTTTACCCGCAGATTATTTTCAGTAATGCCAATAATTCGTGCAGCCTCGTCGTATTCTACTCCCTCTAATACCATCATTATCAGTAGTCTTTCAACTTTATCCAGTTGACCAATGGCAGCGTACAGCATTTTTTCATGTTCATCCCCATCGTTGGCAGTCTCTACATCCGCTACATAAGCTGCATTTTCCATCTGCAACTTTATCTTGTTTTTGTCTTTGCGTATTTGCAACAAACAGGTGTTAACAGTAATACGATAAATCCAGCTTTTGTAAGAAGCCTCTTCCCTGTATTCTGGCAAGGCATTCCATACGTTAATGAATACCTCTTGTGCAAGATCGTGAGCCTGATCCAAATCACCTTTCATAAAACCGCGGCACAACATCAGTACCATCGCATGAAACTGAAGGTGCAGGTTTTGAAGAGTAGACTCATTTTTTTTACTCATTGTGCTAAAAAAGTATTAAGCTGATCATAAAGCCACTCGGGTTGATCAAACATGATATAATGTCTTCCCCCTGGTGCAATCTCAAGTTTCTTAGTGGTTAAATTTGCGTATTGCTTTTCATAGTTTGGCAACACTATTTCCTTAGTGGGAAAGGGAGCCCCCAGAATCAGTACCGGAACTTTAATCTGCGCAAGCAAAGGACGAAGATCGAGTTTTAATAAAACCGTATAACCTAAAACATAAGTCTTTCGGTCAGCCTCCAAAATCCAGGACTTAATTAGCGCTTGCTTTTCTGTTACAGTAGTCATGCCCTGTGCCATCATGGTCGCAGTTTTCGCAAACGCCTCGTCATTCATTTCAATCATTTGTTTGTTGTAGTGACTTTCATATTGTAGCGACTCTGCCGGTATTCCGGGCATCATTACTTCCCGCATACAGGCAAGGGCATCTACTATGATTACTTTATCAACAATGTCGCCTAACTCAACGGCAAGCTCAACTGCAAGATTACCCCCCATACTGTGGCCTATCAGTTTTACTTGCCTGAGTTTGTTTGCTTTTACATACGCAATCAGTTCTTTCTTAATGGTACTGTACCATGGCATCGATATTGGAGCATTGCCGTTAAATCCGGCATAGGATACAAAGTGAGCTTCGTAATTACCTTTCAGATTCTTCGCTGTTTCTGTCCACATCGAACCCGGTGTAATAAAGCCGGGAAGAAACAAAACTGGTATGCCATTTCCAGACTTTTCAATTTTAATGGCGGAATTTTGCCCAAAAGATACAACTGAGCATAATAACAACAGGGATGTAATTAATTTTTTCATCGCTTTTAATTTAGTTACTATTTAGATACAGATTTGGCTGAATTATTACACCTGAACTCAAAAAAAATTATTGAGTTACCTTACCGTTGCAGATTTTTTTAACCGACAAGCATTATTATTACGGTTGCCAAATTAGCTGTTCAATTATCAAGACACTAATTTAGATTGGGAAAAATTCGTTGGTAAAGGTAGCAGTGGTATCTTTTGGCCACAGCCAACTTTCGATACCAGCGTCCCGCCGGGGAGCGTTTCATTTTTTAGCAGGTGTGCAGCAAAATCCCAGGCGATACACCATTAGATGGTTGTCAAATTGTGCCATTCCCTTGCGGTTCTGTAAGGAGCGGGGGGATAACCCTTGCAAAGTTGATTGTGCATCAGTACTTTTTATTTTAGTATAAATTTCACACTAACGATCGTTGATATTTTTATTTTATCAAACTCAATATTTGGTAATCTTTTTTGTTCCTTAACCATATCATAACCAGTAATATTAATTCCGGAAGACCGTCCTTCCAGCAAATTTGCAATAGTAGATGAGTTCTCGTTATCAGTTAAATAAATCGCCTGACCAATTGTTTGATTTAAGGGTTTGATTAAACTCAACGCATTCTGTTTTGCATTTTCAACAGCTTTTATTCTTGTCAGGTTTTTAATGATTTCTTTTTCTGTATGATCCACCCGTTCAATGGAAGCGTTTGAAATATCTAAATCTTCCAGCAACATGAATACCTTCATTGCAGTTACCGCATTGATAACCTTCAGGATATACTGTTTAGATTTCATTACACTTTTTTGTTTAAGAAGATAAAAACGGTAGTTGCTACCAAGGTCGTTCGTACTCAAATCCTTTTCTGGGTTTAATGCCAACGATTTTAAACCTTCAATCATTTTTTGTTCGGTGGCCTCTACAGATATTTTGTCTCTTGTTTCCTTTTCAGAAATATATATTTTAATATAGATTTCGTTTGGAATAACCAATGAATCTGCATAGCCGCTTACCTCAATATAAGGTTGGTCAATATAGTTTTTGGACTGTGAATGTGCAACAGCATGTAAGATTGAAAATAAAAATGTTGCAAGAAAAATCTTTTTCATAGTAAGTAGTTTTATAGTATGAACAACGAGGGGGCGTGTTTTCAGTAGGGATCGGTATTTCGTTCGCACTGAAGGGTTATTGGTTGAAAAACAAATGTACAAGTTAAGTTGCAAAAGTTCATCGATATTTGTCGAATCTGAACCACCGTTTGAAATTGAAATGATGAAATATGGAAAGCTGCAATTAGCAAGGGGTTGGTAAGATGTGAAATTTACTAACGAAAAATAACTGAGACCGGGTACTAGCGGTTAGTCAAGTAATTTAAAAATGTAGGTTTACCAATTGGCTCCGGCAGCTTGCAGAAATGCATGCATAGATCAGTTCACCTGCGATTCATTGTTCAGTGGGCGATACCCCTTCCTTATTTTACCAGCGGTACGTGAAGCACACGCAGGTTGTTTTGATGTAGTTTTTAATATTTGCTTTTTAGATTGCTTTTCCTTCAATGCCCGATTAGCCTTGTCTGCTTTTATAAACCCGCTAATTGCAACTTTTTCCTTCTTTCTCAAAGGTCGCGGGGCAACTATTAGTGAACGTCAAGTTGTTCTCTTATTAATTCCATGGTTTTTATTTTAAAAATATTTATTAATAAGTTTTAATGCAGATGGTGTTTTGATTACCATCAGTTATCTACCAAAATGTACTGCCTAAAGTTTCAATGTAGTTGTCAGTTAAATGACCGAAAGCCTTCTCCATCACATTGAAAGGAGCGTTTTCAACCGAATGAAACACGATTTGCTGGTACATTTAAATTTGCCTTCTGTTTGACTAAGTTAAATGGGGTGTTCTCAATTAAGTGCATACACATATTACCAGCCTTTAGATCTACGCTAATAGCACGCTGGATGAAATTGGATTTGTAATGAATACTGCGGTTTTCCCTAAAATTTGTTTTCTAATGGATATAATTTAATTTCCGGAGCCGATTCGTTGTAAATGAATTGCAAACAGTTTTTCAAAAATTAATGTACATTAAAGCCGTTGAAAGGGCGTAATAGTCCAGCATGGAGCATCCTGCTATGTATGAGATGATCAACGCCAAACAAGCCCTGAAAGGGTGTAATAGTCCAGCATGGGGCATCGCCCTATGTAAAAAATGATCATTGTTAAACAAACCCTGAAAGGACGTAATACAGATGGATTAAAGGAATGGTAAATACAAGGACTATTACGTCCTTTCACGACTTTGTTGATTTATTCGCTTGCTCAATCATAGGGCGGTGCCCTATGCTAGAATATAGCGCCCTTTCAGTTGGTATCTGTTAGCCTGATATCATTGTTTCATTCAGCAATTATAATTATATTTTCACCTAAATCGATTTGAAATTCAAAAGCAAACATATAAGTGGATCTACATCTGGTAACTTAATAACATTTCTCCGAAAGGGCAATGCTGTAATCTTAATTTGACTATATTTCTTGTCGGGAAAGTTTGCCTGCATGGGGCGCTGTTGGCTATATTTCGTTCTGTATAGTGATGTATTGCGCAGGTACTGCATCCACCAGCCACACAATGTTTGCTGATAAATAAAATGCAAATCCATCTTTCTGCATTGCAATGGCACCGATGCGTAGAATTACCGGTTTGCCATGCCTTGAGCCCACTGCTTTGGCTGTTTCCATTTGCCGGCTTAAGTGTACATGCTGGCGCTGTTGCTTTGTTAATCCTTCTTTTAAAATACTGTTTATAAATCTGTCTGCAGTACCGTGATATAAAATGCCGGGTGGAATAGCTGGTTTTAAATTTAATTCTACTTCAACGCTGTGGCCCTGGTTGGCTCTTAACAAGGTATTGTCGTCATTGAAGCTGAACCTTTTTTTATCGTTTGTTTCAACGGCCATAATCATTGTTGCCATACTGACTGCAGTACCGTTTGTATTCATTTTTTGAATCAGCTCCTGTACATTGGCCCAGCCTTTTTCGTCTAACTGTATGCCGATTGCTTCCGGCTGGTGACGGAATACAAGGCTCATTAATTTGCTGATATGTTTAATTGTTTTTCCATTTTTATTTTTTTAATTGATCCCTTACTTCCATCAAAGCAAAGCCAAGTAGATTTGTTCCTTTCCATCGCAAAGGATTGAATACGGCTGGATTTCCCTTTGATAAACCAATGCCCCAGGTGAAATCAACAGGGCTGGCTTCCGCAATAATTTTATCACCGGTTTGAATCAAATATTCTTTCAGATTTTTGTGTTGAGAGAATTTATGCAGGTTGCCTTCCACCACCAGCTCGTAAGCTTTTGTTTCCCAAATGATGGAATCAAAATTCTTTACTGACCTGCCTATTTTTTTTACTGCTGCGGGCTCTGCGGTTTGCAATATCAATTCGCAGTTTTCTTTGTCTTCAAACAACAAGGCTTTCTTTGCCATCATCCAATGTTCTGCTGTTGGGTAAGTTATCCCTTCCACTGCAAACGCCGAAGGGAACCATTGACTGAAGCAAGATTTGTCAATTGCAGACGCATATTTTTGAGTGTGTCCCCAAAAGAATAAATAGTCAGGATGCACCTCATTTTCTATTTGCGCCTTGAGCCAGTCCAGTGAATATTTCATTGTTGTATTTTTTTAATTAATCGATTGGACAGATCATCAATATCATCCTTTCTTGCGATTTCGTTTATCCAAACCTGTAGTATATCATTACACCCATATAGTAATCCGGCAATGCCACCGGTAACGCATCCAGTGGTATCGGTATCGCCTCCTAAATTCACCGCTTTTAAAACTGCGTCTGCATAGTTTTCAGTATTCAGCAAACACCAGATTGAAGCTTCCAATGTATGTAAAACGTAGCCACTGGAATAAATGGAATCTTCACTGATCGCTTTAATGTTATTATCTAAAATCCTGCAAAATAGTTTTATTTCATGCGGATTAAAATCATTTTCATTTGCAAATGATTTTGTTGTTTGCTGCATATTAGAATAAGCCATATCAACCGTATTCCCGTTTAATATTTCAAGCGCTAATTCAAGGTAAATGAAACAGCTAAATACAGATCGGAAATGAGCATGGGTAATAGAAGAAACCTCTTTTACTTTTTCGTATCGTTCAGCAATTGGTAAATCTTTTATATAAAATATCAGGGGGATTATTCTCATTAAAGATCCATTTCCATTGTCGTCATCTGATGTGCCACCAGAGAAGAGGGGAGAAGTTCCTTTTGTTAATCTGCCAATTGCAAACCTTGTTGCGCCTCCTATGTCAAATACTTTGTGATGAGCCCCCCAAAAGCCATGTTGCATCCAATTAATAAAATTTTGTGCAATTTTTTCCAGGTCAAAGTCTTTGGTAAGGCTTTCTGCTAAACAAAATGCAAGACTGCTGTCGTCGCTCCATGTTCCGGGAGGTTGGTTCCAACTGCCATATCCGGTTATTCCTTTGATAGGAAATCTCTGCAGATATGCTCTGTCTTTAAATTCAACTGGAACGCCTAATGCGTCACCAACCGCCAATCCGAATAATGCGCCTTTAATTTTATTAATCATGATTGTTTTTATTTTTCTCCATAAAAAGATTCTACCACCCGGATGTCTCCAACGATGTTATTATTGAATTCTTCCAATTGCGCTGCGGGTATCCACAACTCATTGTGAATTACTCCGCCTACGTTTTGTACCGGAAACTGCTGTAGGTATTGTTCACCTAAATCGAATGCAGTTACATGGCCGGCATAGCCGGAGAACGCATCTTTGGTATTCCATTCCAATGCTATTTGCGCTGCGTAGGTCTGGTTCATTACCGGATAAAAAATAGGCTGCCATTCCAATCTGGGTGGAAATTTTTTAAAGCCGGATTCTTTAACCAGGTCCAACTCTTTTTGCCCAACCGGCCGATAAAGTGTAATTAATTTCATTGTTG
>Ga0105045_10001775_pt1 | contig 17797 bp, 18 predicted proteins | sample MAT02_FD_78089 | JGI IMG/M metagenome (GOLD analysis project Ga0105045, IMG submission 78089) | Freshwater microbial communities from Lake Fryxell liftoff mats and glacier meltwater in Antarctica - MAT-02 (megahit assembly) | ecosystem: Environmental > Aquatic > Freshwater > Ice > Liftoff... | reverse complement strand
CGGTGCTGGATATCCCAGGCAAGGATTAGGCGGCGGAGGCCATCTCCCGCCCGCGAATGAAATCCGCGGCCTTCTCGGCGATCATCAGCGTTGTCGCATAGGTATTGGCGCTGACCATGGCTGGCATGATCGAGGCATCCACCACACGCAGCCCCGTCATGCCATGCACCAGCAGGCGATCATCCACCACGGCGGTCGGGTCCTCCCGCGGGCCCATCCGCGCCGTGCCGATCAGGTGGTAGGTCGTGCTGCCATTCCTGAAGGCGAAGTCGAGCAGCTCATCGTCGGTTTGCACGTCCGCACCCGGCAGGGTTTCGCGATCCACGAAGGCGGCGAGTTCCGGTGTCGAGAGCATCCGTCGCAGCAATCGCATCCCGCCAATATGGACGCGCCGGTCATTCTCATCGGAGAGGTAGTTGGGCTGCAGTTCCGGGTCATCAAACACATCGGTGCTGCGCGCGCGCACCCAGCCCTTGCTCTCCGGGCGATGCTGCCAGGCGCCGGCCGTCATGCCCGGGTAATCATCCAGCACATAGACCATGCCCTCCTTGTAGCTGCCCGGCGTGAAGACGCATTGCAGATCGGGCTGGTCCAGGCCTTCGAAGCTTTTCCAAAAGACATGCGCATGGCTGGGTGCGGTGGCGAGGATACTGGGCTGCCCCGTGCCCCAGCGCAGCAATTGCTTGCCCAGGTTGGTTCCTTTGGAGAGCTCGTTAAGTGTTTGCGTGCCGGGCTTGGCGCGCATCACAAAGCGGCTGGCGTAGTGGTCACGGAAATTCTCGCCCACGCCGGGAAGTTCATGCCGAACCTCCACGCCGAGGCTTTGCAGCAGCGTTGACGGCCCGATGCCCGAGACCTGCATCAACCGCGCCGTATTGGCCGTGCCGCCGCAAAGAATCACTTCGTACCGCGCCCGCACCTCTGTGGGGATGCCGCCGCGCTGGCTCAGATAGCGCACACCCATGGCGCGCTTGCCCTCCATGAGGATGGCGCAGGCGCGTGCGTTGGTGCGCAGCGAGAGATTGGGGCGGTTCAGCGAGCCGTGGAGGAAGGCGCGATAGGCGCTGACGCGCTTGCCGTTCAGGATGGAGCGTTGAAAATAGCCCACGCCTGCTTGGTCGCCACTATTGTAGTCGGGGTTGCGCGGAATCCCAAGGCCCATGCAGCCGGCTATGAAGGCCTCCGTCACCGGATGGAGCCAGTCCATGTCGGTGACGGGAATGCCCTGGCTGCGGCCGCGCCGGTCGGGTTCGCCATAGCCGATGCGGTGCTCGGTGCGCATGAAATAGGGCAGGCAATCAGCATAGCCCCAACCGCGATTGCCGCGCTGCGCCCAGTGATCCAGGTCATTGGGCTGACCGCGATTGTAGATCATCCCGTTGACGGAGGAGGAACCGCCCAGCGTGCGCCCCTGGATGGTGGCGATGCGCCGCCCGCCCGTGCGTTCGGTGGGCTCAGTGCTGAACTGCCAGGTGACACCGGGGTCCTTCAGCGTCTTGATGAAGCCTGCGGGGATATGGATAAAGGGGCTGCGGTCCTTGGGCCCGGCCTCCAACACACAGACCGACACTCGCTGATCCTCGCTGAGCCGGGCAGCCAGGAGCGAACCCGCAGCGCCGCAGCCCACGATTACGTAATCGAATTCATCCATCGCGCCTGCTCCCCGGTGTGGAAGAGACTCTAGCGTGGTTCAGAAGGGCGACAAGATATCAAGCAATTGCTGGCCCAGGCGCGGCTGCTGGATGTCCGAGAGCGCACCACGCCCGCCATAGGCGATTCGCGCCTCGGCCAGGCGGTCATGGCGGATGGTGTTGTCGCTGGCGATATCCTGTGGGCGGACGATGCCCTGGACGGCCAGCTCGCGCAGCTCGTTGTTCACTCGCATCTCCTGCCGGCCCATCAGCACCATATTCCCGTTGGGGAGCGTTTGGGTGATGGTGGCAGCGAGGCGCAGCGTGATCGTCTCATTGCGCCGGACCGAGCCATTGCCGTCGGAATTGCCGGTGCTGCTGGTGTTGGATAGGGCGGCGGGGTCCGCGCCGGGCGGGAAAAGACGGCGGGGCGAGCGCTCCTGGCCAAAGAGGTTGGTGGCGGCGGATTGCTCGGCCCCCGTGCGGCTGCGCTGGGTGCGATTTTGCAACTGCGCCTCATCCGCGACCGAGACGAGGATGGTGATGATATCGCCCGGTTGCGCGGCCCGCTGGTCACGCAGAAAGGTCCGGCTGCCTGAGCGCCAGAGCGAATTGTTGCTGGCGGGAGCTTCCTGCGCGGCGGGCATGGGCATGGAGACGGGGCGCCAGCGCGGATCCTGCGTGGGGTCCGTCACGGGGGTGAAATCAGGCGCGCGTCCGATGCGCGAGAGGCGTTCCACCTGGCCGCAGGCGGCAAGCGCCAGCGGCAGCATAAGCAGGGCGATGCGTGCGCTCATCGGGCAGCCATCGGTATGGTGCCCATAGTGACGCGAACGCGGCCGGGTGCGATGGCGATGCCCTCGACGATGTTGCGGCTTTGCAGATTCATCACCGGCACGGAGGCACCGCGCGCGCCGGCCTCCAACGCGCGCCCCTGGGCGGTGAGCGAGATGCCTGGTGACTCAAGTTGCAACGTGACCAGCGCGTTCTTTTGCACGATGGAGGGTGGGCCGAGATCCACCACGGCGAAGCCCTGTTCCACGGCCATGGGGCGGCGCAACTCCATGCCTACCACCTGGTCGAGTTGCTGCGCATGGCCGGGGCGCACGCGCTCGGCGCGCATGCGGATGAGGCGGGCATCGTTCCGGCCGATGAGTTCGCCGAGTGCCAGGCGGCGCGTAGCCACCACCACGGGCACGGTGGCCACCGCACGCCCGGCGATGCGCGTGCGTTGCGCGCCCATCCCATCGGCGAGCACCACCAGCGTGGCCTGGAAACGCGAGCCGGGCTGCTCTACGGAAATCCCCTCCACGGCAAGCTGGAACCAGGCGCCGGCTGGGATCATGGGTGGGATGAGGCCGGGGAGTTCCAGTTCCATCTCAGGGTCCACGCCGTGGCGGGCGAGTTCCTCACGCAGCATGGCCTCGATATCCTGGCGCGGGATGGGCCGGCCGGGGCGTTCCACCACGATGCGGTCCGTGCCGGTCAGCGGCCGCCAGGGCACGCCATTCTGGCGTGCGATATTCACGAGGTTCTGCGTCTCCAGGACCATTCGCCGGCCGGGCAGGGGGGCGGCGGCAATGACGGTCTGCGCGCGCGGCCCCGCATTGTCGAAAAGGTCGGAGAGGCGCAGCACATCGCCTTCCAGGACCGCATTGGGGCGGAGGATGGCGGGTTCTGCCGCCTGCGCCGGCAGCGGCAGGAGCGGCAGTAGCAGGAAGGAGCGCCGGCGCATCAGCGCAGCCTCGTCAGGGTGCTCATCATCTCATCGGACGCGGTGATGACGCGGCTGTTCATTTCATAGGCCCGCTGCGCCGTGATGAGTGAGGTGATCTCCTGCACGGTATTCACGTTGCTTGTCTCGATGAAGCCCTGCATCACTGAGCCGTGACCAGGCTGGCTGGGGGCCGCGGCCTGGGGCTGGCCGGAGCCCGGCGTGGCAAGAAACAAGTTGTCGCCGATGGCTTCCAGGCCGCCTTCATTCGCGAAGATCGCGGTTTGGATCTGACCCACATTCTGGGGCGCGATCTGGCCATCCAGGCGCGCAAGAACCTCGCCGCTCGCGTTGATCGTCACATCACGCGCGGCGGCTGGGATGGTGATGCCCGGTTGCACCACAAAGCCTTCGGCCGTGACCAGCGCGCCTTCGGGGCTGAGGGCGAAAGTGCCATCTCGCGTATAGGCGATTTCGCCCGAGGGCATCTGGATCTGGAAATACCCATTGCCGCGGATCGCGAGATCGAAGCGGTTCTCGGTTTGCTGCATATTGCCCTGTTCGGTGATGCGGTAGATGGCAGCGGTGCGCACACCCAGCCCCACTTGCGCGCCCGACGGCAAGACGCTGCCCGTATCGCTGCTTTGCGAGCCGACACGGCGTAAATTCTGGTAGATCAAATCCTGGAATTCGGCGCGGCGACGCTTGTATCCAGTGGTGCCCATATTCGCGAGGTTGTTGGAGATGACCTCCACATTGGTCTGCTGGGCGAGCATGCCCGTGGCGGCGATGGCGAGTGAGCGCATGGTTCAGAATCCCTTTGTGGAGAGCCGCCACAGGACGGCTTGGTTGGCGGCGATGGCGAGTGAGCGCATGTTTGTTCTCCTCAGCTGCGGCGGCGAAGCAGGCGGTCAATGGCGCTTTGCTGCCGCTCGCCCTCGCGCTCCATGAACTGGGTGGCAAACTGGAACTCGCGCAGCTCAGCCATCATGCGCGTCATCTCCAGCACGGATTGGACGTTGCTGCCCTCGACCGCGCCCTGGACGACTTGCGGGCGTTCGATCTCCTCAGGGGTCTGGCCATCGGCGTGCAGATGGCGGTCGCCCTCGGTGCGCAGCATCTGCTCATTCGCGAAGCGCACGAGCCGCAGGCGGCCGATCACGCCATTTTCGGAGCGTATTGTTCCATCACCGAGAATCTCGATGCGCGTGTCATTGGGTGCGATGGCGATGGGCTGGGAATCCCGGTTGAGAACGGCGTTGCCCAGATGGTCCGTCAACCGGCCATCCGAGCCGAGCGCGAACCTGCCCGCCCGGGTGTAGCGCTCGCCACGCGACGTCTCGACGACGAAAAAACCTGGGCCGGAAATTGCGACATCGAGCGGATTGCCCGTCTGGTTGATCGCGCCGGGTGTCACATCGCGCCAGCTCGCGCGGTCCCAGGAATATCCCACATTGTTGGCGCCATTCGGGCCAGAAACGCGGCCCTGGCGCTCCACATGCTCGGCGAAGATCGGGCGTGTCGCGCGGTAGCCAGGTGTGTCCGCATTGGCGAGGTTGTTCGCCGTCAACTGCGTGGCGCGCATCTGGGAGGAGAGACGCGAAAGAATGATGTAGCTCGGGCTGTCCATTTTGTCGCTCCGTCTTTGCCTTGGGGAATGTTGGCAAGGTCCGTGCCACGGCCGGAGAGGCCAAAACGGCAGCCATTGCCGGGCCGTGCCGGTAAATCGTGCCCATGGCCGGCAGCATCGGGGCGAAAGGCTTCGTTAACCCAATTGCGCCACAACTCGAGTCTCCAGGGACCAGAAAGGTGTGGACGCCATGGCCGGCGCGAAGGCGAAGACGGACGAGATTGTGGGTGCCGAAGGTGCGGAAGCCAAGCCGAAAGGCTCGAAGAAAAAATTGATCCTGCTTGCTGTGCCGTTGCTCCTGGGTGCTGCTGGTGCCGGAGTCTGGTTCAGTGGCCTGCTGAGCGGCGCGACAACGCCCTCGTCGGAAACGGCGGCGGCCGAGCCTGTGCCGGTCAATCGCCAACCGGTGTTTGTCACCATGCCCGACATCACGGCCAATCTGAACGCGCCAGGCCGGCGCGCGTTCATCCGCGTGCGCAGCCAAGTGGAAGTTGCGGGCCCGCAGGACGCCGCAGCGCTCCAGGCTGCCATGCCCCGCCTGGTGGACTTGTTTACCACCTACCTGCGTGAGATCCGCCCGGAGGAACTGCGCGGCAGCGCGGGCACGCACCGCCTGCGTGAGGAACTCATCGCCCGCGCCAATGTGGCTGCCGCACCAGCACGCGTGACGGATGTGCTGTTCACCGAAATCCTCGTGCAGTGAGCGGCAGCGAAGAAGACGACATGGCGGCGGCCTGGGGCGCCGCCCTGGCCGACGAGGACAATGCGCAGCCCGAAGCCGCACCTGATGCCGCGCGGGTGCTCAACCAGGCTGAGATTGACAGTCTTTTGGGCTTCGAGGGTGGCGATGGCGCCGATGCCGCACGCACCGGCATGGAGAAGATGATCCATTCGGGCCTCGTTTCCTATGAGCGCCTGCCCATGCTGGAAATCATCTTTGACCGGCTGGTGCGCATTCTCTCCACCTCGCTGCGCAACTTCACATCCGACAATGTGGAGGTTTCCATCGACAGCGTGGCGAGTCAGCGCTTCGGTGATTATCTGAACTCCGTGCCGCTGCCTGCAATGCTCGCCGTCTTCAAGGTGGAGGAGTGGGACAATTTCGGCCTGATCGTCGTGGATTCCCCGATGATCTATTCGGTGGTGGACGTGCTGCTGGGCGGCAGACGCGGCACGGCGGCGATGCGCATCGAGGGACGCCCTTACACCACCATCGAACGCACATTGGTCGAACGTCTGATCAGGGTTGTCTTGAAGGATCTCGGCGAGGCCTTCGCGCCCATCACCGATGTGGAGTTTCAGTTCGAGCGGCTCGAGGTGAATCCCCGCTTCGCCACGATCTCACGCCTCTCCAACGCCTGCGTGCTGACGCGGCTGCGCATTGACATGGAGGATCGCGGCGGGCGGCTGGAATTGCTGCTGCCCTATGCCACGCTGGAACCTGTGCGCGAGCTGCTGCTGCAGCAATTCATGGGCGAGAAGTTCGGCCGTGACAGCATCTGGGAAACCCACCTCGCCGAACAGCTTCGCTACACCGAGGTCTCGCTCGATGTCGTGCTGGATGAGTTGATCATGCCGCTTTCCAGCGTCATCGCGCTCAAGGCGGGCGACCGGATGATGCTGAATGCCCAGCCTGGTTCACCGGTGCGGCTGCAATGTGGCCCTGTCCATTTGTTCGAAGCCGAGTTCGGCCGGCGCGAGAACCGCGCGGCCGTGCGGATTTCCGAAAGCCTGGGTGCGGTGGGAGTATCGGGATGACCGGGCTTGAATGGGCCGTGCAGATCACGGTCATCGGACTGCTGGTGGCGACCCTGCCCATGGCCTGGCGGCTGGATCGCATGCTGCGCGCCCTGCGCGCCGACCGCGCCGCGCTGCAACAAGGTGCCGAAGGGCTTGGTGAGGCATCGCGTCAGGCGGAGGCCGCGTTGATGCGCCTGCGCGCAACCACCGAACTCGCCGGCCGGCAGGTGGCCGAGCGCGTGGCCGGGGCTGAATCCATCCGCGAGGATCTGCGCTATCTGGTGGAGCGATCCGAGACGCTGGCGGACCGGCTGGAGGTGGCGGTACAGCAGGCGCGGCCTCTGGCGGGGGCGGCGACGCCGCCCACGAGCAATGTGCGCAGCGAGGCCGAGCGCGAGCTTATCCGCGCGCTCGGTCTCAAGTGATGCCGCGCCCCCGCCTTCTGCCGCTTGCGCTTTTCGGCATGCTGGCCCTGCTGGCCGTGAAGCTTGAGTCGCTGAGGCATGACGCTCCCCCGGGGCTTCTCGTCTCGCAGGCCGTGGCTCAGGCACCGGCCCCGGCGGCACCGGCGGCACCCGCACCACCTCTGGCTGCCGTCCCACCGCCCACAACAACGCCCGCGCCACCTGCTGCAGACCAACTGGCCGAGCGCGCCGTGCTGGAAGCCCTGCGCGCCCGCCGCACCGACATCGAAGCCCGAGAGGGCGCAATTGCACAGCGCGAAATGCTGATCGCCGCAGCCGAGCGCCGCCTTGCCGACCGGCTGGATGAGCTCGGCTCGCTGCGGCAGCGGCTCGAAGCGGAATCCCGCCAACGCGATGAACGCACCGAGCAAGGCTGGCGTCAGATGGTGCGGCTCTATGAAGGCATGCGACCGCGCGATGCAGCCAGCATTTTTGACGAGTTGGACATGCTCGTTCTCATCCAGGTTGTGGACCGCATGCGTGAGGCGCGCGCGGCCCCGGTGCTTGCGGCGATGAGGCCCGAGCGCGCGCGCCTTGTCACTACCGAACTCGCGCGGCACCGCTCCAGGCCGCTCGAATGAACCCCCCAAACCGAAAAAAGGAATGATGGAAGATGGACAAGTCCATGAACGTGCTGATCGTTGATGACTACAAGACGATGCTGCGGATCATCCGCAATCTGCTGAAGCAGCTCGAATTCGACAATGTCGAGGAAGCGACCGATGGCACCGAGGCGCTGGCCAAGCTGCGCGCCGGCAATTTCGGCTTGGTCATTAGCGACTGGAACATGGAGCCGATGACTGGGCTTGATCTGTTGAAGGAAGTGCGCGCCGATGCGCGGCTGAAGAGCCTGCCGTTCATCATGATCACGGCCGAAAGCAAGACTGAAAACGTGGTCGCGGCCAAGCAGGCCGGCGTGTCCAACTACATCGTGAAGCCCTTCAACGCGGAAACGCTGCGCGAGAAGATCGAGAAGGTCCTCGTACATGCCTGACATGAATCCGGATGCCATAGAGAAGGCTGTACGCCAGGTGCTGGGGTCCCTCACCGGCGACATGACCAGCACCGAGGCCTCGCTACTCGCCGAGCTGGAGGCGCTGGGTCGCGAAGTGCAGCGCGCCAAGTCCGATATCGCCTCAATGCGCGTGGATGACATCAACGCGAGCCACATTCCACGCGCCACGGACGAGCTTGATGCGGTGGTGGAGCACACCGCCAATGCCACAAACGAAATCCTGGACGTGTGCGAGGGGTTGGAGACGATGCAGCTGCGCCTGCCCACGGCGGAGGCTGACAAGCTCGGCATCGCCATCACGCGCATCTACGAGGCGTGCAGCTTCCAGGACATCACCGGCCAGCGCATCGGCAAGGTGGTCAGTGCGCTCAAGGCCATCGAGGCGCGCGTGGCCGCGGTCACCGCGCGCTTTGCAAATCCGAGCGAGCCGCTGCCGCCGCTGGAAGATGCCAAGCCCGCGCCCCCTGTCACCGAAGGGCGCGCGCTGGCCAATGGCCCGCAGATGCCGGGCCTGGGCACCAGCCAAGCCGACATTGACAAGCTGCTGGCGAGTTTCGACTGATGCGCCATGCGGCGGTTGCCATCTGGCTGGGAATGATGGCAACGCCCTCCTTCGCGCAGGAGCGCGTGGCGGTGCGAACGGGCGATCACCCCACCCATGGGCGGATCGTCTTCGACTGGGCTGTGCCGCCCGCCTATCGGGTCGAACAAGAGGGCGAGCGCGTGATCCTGCGCTTCCCCAACGCCGAAGCGGTTGATCTGGCGGGCGCGCGAAGGCTGCCGCGCAACATCATTGCTGTGGCGAAGGTGCCGGGTGGCGTGGAGTTGACGCTGCGCGCTGGTGCTCGGCTGCGGCATTTCCGCAATGGACCGAAAGTCGCGATTGATGCGATGGATCCGCCCGAAGGGTACCCAACAGACGCCGCACCTCGCCCACTACCGGCCGCCCCCGTGACGCCAGCCGAGCAGGCGACGCGCCCTGGCAATCCGGCGCGCCGGGTGGAGGTGCCATCCAGGTCACAGGCCGCTGCTCCCACTCAAAACCCTGCTGTACTCGCCATCACGGCACCGGCCACGTCAGCCAACCCAACCGGCGCCGTCGCGCCACCGCCGACGCTTGCGCCCGCTGAGGCACGATCCACGCCAGCGCCCCGCGCCGTGCCACAACCGCTGCGCGCTGAAGCGCCCACGCTGCCCACGACGCAGGCTCTGCCCACGATGCAGGCTCTGCCCACGACGCTGGCTCTGCCCACGACGCTGGCTCTGTCCACGACGCCGGCTCTGCCCACGACGCTGGCTCTGTCCACGACGCCGGCTCTGCCCACGACGCCGGCTCTGCCCACAACGTCGGCGCCGCCCTTGCGCGAGGCAATTGTACCGCCAAGGGAAGCGGCTCCTCTGTCGCCACCGCGTGAGGCGGAGCGCGCTTCGAACCCGCGCCCGCCATTGGCCCAGCCTGTACCGATGAGCCTGGCCGGCCCGCCGCCCATTCGCGCGCGACTGGTGGAAGATACCGCACTCGGCACCGCCATGCGCCTTGGTTTGGGCGCCGGGACGGGCGCTGTTGCGCTGCGGCGAGGCGAACAGGCGCTGCTGGTGGTCGAGACCGAGCGCCCCATTGAATTCGGTGCCCTGCTGCGCGAGCCAGGCTTCGCAGGCATCCAGGCGCGCGCGGTGCCGGGTGGCACGCTCATCACCTGGCCGCTCGCGGCGGGCGCGCATCTGGCCCTTCGCCAGGAGGGGAATGACTGGTTCGTGGCCGCAGTGCCGCGCCAGCACCCCGGCGCCACCGCCATTGCGCCCCTGCGCACGGAGCAGGATCAGGGCCGCACCATCCTGCACGCCGCGCGGCCCACGCGCGTCATCACCCTGCCCGATCCACTGACGGGCGGGCCTCTGCTGCTGGGCCTTGTGGCGCAGGCGCAGCCACGCCAGATCGTCACGCGCAGCATGGCCGAGTTCGAGCTGCTGGAGACCTTCCTGGGCGTCGCAATCCTCGCCCGCGCCGACCGCGTGGCGTTGCGCCCAGGGGCCGAGCGTTTCCTGCTTTCGATTGAGGGCGGCAGCGTCTCCCTGGCCGGCTCGCCTGGCGAGGGGCAACTCGCCGCACTCGGCATGACACGTAGCTTCGATATGCCGGCCCAGCCTGTCGCGGGGCTGCTGGAGCGACTGCGTGCTCAGCAATCCGACGTCGCCTCTGCGGCGCCGCTCACCCGGCTGGAGCCAAGGCTTGCCGCGGCGCAGACGCTGCTTGCGCTAGGGCTGCCGCAGGAGGCGCAGGCCATGCTGCGTATCGCCGCGCAGGAAAGCCCCACCGCCGCGCAGGATTCACGCCAGGCCTTCCTCTCGGGCATGGCCGCTCTGCTTGCTGGAAGGCCCGGCGAGGCGATAGGGCTGGAAGCCGAAATGCCGCCCTCAGATGAGGTGATTCTCTGGCGCGGACTGCGCGCGGCAATGCAGGGTGATGCGCCCGCCGCCGCCCCCGCCTTGGCCGCCACCTGGCCACTGCTGCTTGGCTATCCCGAAGGCCTGCGCCGGAGGCTGATCGGTCCCGCCGCCGAGGCCTTGGTGGAGGGCGGACAATTGGGGGCCGGGCGTAGGCTGATGGAATCGGCAGCCGACGAATCGTCCATTCTGCTGGCCCAGGCTCTGCTGGAGGAAGCTGCCGGTGAGCCTGTGCGAGCCCTGGAAGCCTATGCCGCAGCGGCCAATGCACGAGACCGGCTGATGCGCGCCCGCGCCCTGCGGCGCGGCATCGAGTTGCGGCTCGCCACAGGACGGCTGGATGCAGCGGGTGCCGCGCGCGCGCTGGAACAGGCGCTGTTCGCCTGGCGGGGCGATGGCTTTGAAATCTCCACGCGCGAGCGGATTGCCGCGCTGCGGCGCGAGGCGGGCGATCCTCGCGCCGCACTCACCCTTCTGCGTGAAACCGAAGCGCTCTTCCCCGAGCAGGCGGGTAGCCTGCGCGCGTCGATCCAGCAGGCCTTCCTGCATGCGCTCGAGTCAGAGCCGCCGCTGGGGGCGGTGGCGCTTTATGATGCCCATCCTGAACTTTTGCCGCAGGGCGATGCGGGCGAATCCATGTTGGCGCTGTTGACCGAACGGCTGACCGCGCTTGATCTCGCGGACCGCGCGGCGGGGCTGCTGCGCCGCGCGATGGAGCGTACGCCAGCGGGTGAGCAGCGCGCCGCACTGGGCGCGCGCCTCGCAGCGCAGCGGCTCTCCGAACGTGACGTGGAAGGTGCGCTGTCGGCCCTCTCGGCCAGTTCAGCGCCGCGCTTGCCGCCAGCTCTGGTCGAGGCGCGCAGCGTATTGGCGGCGCGGGCCGAGGCAAGGCGAGGCAATCGCGCCCTCGCGGCGGAGGCCTTGCAGGCACTGGGTCCGGCGGGCGATGAAACCCTCTCCGAGATCCTCACTGAGGCGCGCGACTTCGCGGGCGCGGCCGCCGCGTTGGGCCGGCATCTGGCGGCGGAGACGCGCGGCGCGGGGCCTTTGCCCGAGACGCAGCAGCGCGTGGTGCTGCGGCAGGCGGCGTTGCTCGCCATGGCAGGCGATGAGGCGGGGCTTTCACAACATCGTGCGCGCTACGTGGCCCGGTTGACCCCTGGCGACATCGCGAAAGGTTTTGAGGCCTTGACGACCGATCCGGTGCGCGGTCTCGCGGACCTCCCGCGCTTGGCGCGCGAACTGAACCTCTTCCGGGGATTTCCGCAAAGACTGGAGCCATTGCGGACAGCGGAACGCCCGGCAGGATAAGTCTTGCGTGGAGTGGGGGGGAGGTCCGCGATTTTTGCGGGCGGAAATGTCGAATTTCGTTTGACCCACAGGCCTCCATGCCCCATAAACCGCGTCACTGACCTGTTCGAACCGACGGCCACTGGGGCCGCACAGCCGACAATTGGTCATCTACTGGTGGGAAAGGGGAACCCGACGATGGACTCTCTCGTCCGACTGGGGATGAACTCGGAAATTGCGCCGAGCGACGCCCAGAACAAGACACACATGTCGCCGGTTGCGGGCCATGACAGCGAGGCGAAGGATTACTTCGTTGAGCGGAATGGCGTGCGCTACGCGGGCACTCACCTGATCATTGATCTTTGGGGCGCGACGAACCTGGATGATCCTGGCCACATTGATGCGGTGCTGCGTGAAGCAGCCATCGCTTCGGGCGCCACCATCCTGCATGGGCACTTCCATCACTTCTCGCCCAATGGCGGCGTCTCTGGCGTGCTGGTGCTGGCCGAGAGCCACGTCTCCATCCACACCTGGCCCGAGCGCGACTATGCGGCGCTGGATATCTTCGTCTGCGGTGATTGTGATCCCTACAAGGCGATCCCGCTGCTGAAGACCGGCTTCTTGCCGGACCGCATCCAGCTCGCCGAGCATAAGCGCGGCATGATCGGCTGAACCACCCTTCCAGGGTGTGCTGAACGGGGCCGGGCGGCAACGTCCGGTCCCTTCTTTTTGGCGACACGAGGATCACAATGATGACCGACTCCTGGGTGAACGAAACCCTTTATGCCGAGTGGGGCCAGCGCTTCATGGTCAAGCGTGAGCTGGCCCGCGTAAAGAGCGACTTCCAGGACATCATGGTCTTCGAAAGCTTCACTCATGGTCGGGTGATGTTGCTGGACGGCGTCGTGCAGATCACCGAGCGCGACGAGTTTGTCTATCAGGAAATGCTGACGCATGTTCCGTTGCTGGCGCATGGAGCCGCCAAGCGCGTGCTGATCATCGGCGCGGGCGATGGCGGCGTGCTGCGGCGCGTTCTCCAGCACCGCAACGTCGAAAAGGCCGTGATGGTCGAGATTGATGGCGAGGTGATCCGGCTCGCCAAGGAATTCCTGCCCGCCATCGCCGGCGACGCCTGGAATGACCCGCGCGCTGACGTCATCGTCGGCGACGGCATTGATTATGTGCGCCAGGCCGAAGCCGGTTCCTTCGACGTGGTGATCGTGGACAGCACCGACCCCATCGGCGTGGGAGAGGTGCTGTTTACCGACGAGTTCTACCACAACGCCGCCCGTCTGCTCTCGGCTGACGGGCTGATTGTCAACCAATGCGGTGTGCCCTTCATGCAGGCTGATGAACTGCGCGAGACCTCAGAGCGGCGCGGCAAGTTCTTCGCCGATATCTCCGCCTATGTGGCCGCTGTGCCGACCTATGTGGGCGGCTTCATGACGCTGGGCTGGGCGGCGAAGACCAAGGGCCTGCGCGATGTGCCGGTCGAGGAAATCCGCCTTCGGGCGAAAGCGGCGGGCATTGCAGGGCTGACGCGCTACTGGACGCCGGAGATTCATGCCGGCGCCTTCCATCTTCCGCCCTATATCGCGGAAAACCTTCCGGGCTGAACCCGGTTTTCTTCCGGCCGCCGCCGCAACCTTGCGCGTGTTTGCGGTGAGACCCTTGTCCGGCGTGCAACATCTGCATGCCGGTCCCGCCACCGTCTGGCGCGGCCCGCGGGCTGCACCAGCCGGGTGTTCCCCGATCACGCGGGGCGATGCGGACGGGTCTCGCCTGGGTGGATGTGAAATCCCCACCCGTTCACGTCAGGGTCGGCGGCGGCCGGTACTTTCTCAGACAGGTGTCGCGGCGGCCGCTTCGGGCGGAAACACTGCCACCGGCCGTCCGGCTTGCCATTGCAGCACCACCGGCCGCGCGCGAGTATTCTGCCCGCGGTCATCCAGCCGGAAACCCCAGCCATTGGGCCACTGGCCCTCCGGCTGATCGAGCGCGGTGAGCGAGGCACGCAACGCCGCGCGCTCATAACTTGGCTGTGCCAGCACAACCTGTGCACCCGCATAGGCGGCGAGTGACAGCCCTGCGCGCGGCGGGCTACCCCAGCGGCGCTGATAGGCCTCCGCGAAGGCGCGTCCGCCGCCGGCCCAGCGCTCTGCCGTCTCGATGGGCGGCACGTCGAGCGCGAAGGTCATGTCGAGGGCCGGCCCAATGGCGCGGGCCAATTCCACCAACCCCCAAGTGAGCCCTGCGCCGATAATGGCCAAGGGACGCCAGGCGGCATCCTGCAATGCGCGAAACAGGGCCGCCGCATCGCTCTCGGCCGCGGCATGGATGAGCACATTCACCCCTGCCGCGCGCAACCGCTGCACTGTGGCGGGCATTTCGGGCGTGCGCGGCGAATGAGCCAGGCGCTCCGCCACGACCAGCCCGGCCTCGCGCAGCCGAGCTTCGAGGCTGGCGGCGATGCTTTCGGGGGAGGCGCTGGATTCATGCAGGATGGCGATGCGCAGCGCATCCGCCGGCTGACCCAGGTGCCCGGGAAGGAAACGCGTGAGCGCCTCGGCGCCCAGCGCGCCGTAATCGGCGGCGCGCGGCGAAGTGCGGAACATGTGACGCGCACCGCGATCGGTCAGCGCATCGGCGGCGGCGGCGAGTTCCACGTAGCTCGCCTCCAGGGATTCGGCAGCCTGCGAGGCGGCAAGTCCGACTGGTGCGGAGACGCTGCCAAAGAGCAGCGGACAGCGCTCCTGCTGGATCAGGCGTCGTGCCTCGGCCAGTGCCTGGGCGGGCTCGGTGACATCGGTCCGGACCAGTCGGACCGGGCGGCCACCTGCCGCATTGCGCTCCTCTATGGCAAGCTCCAGGCCGCGTGCGGCTTCATCGCCCAGGAGCGCATTGGCGCCGGACAGAGGGAACAACGCGCCCACGCGCCATTCTGCGCCTTGCGCGTGGGCAGGGCGGATAAAGGGCGCGGCGAGAAGGACCCGTCGCGAGGGGAGAAGGCGCTGAGTCATCAAGGAGGCGCAGCTTCCGCCGCATTGCGGCTTCGCGCAATCTGGCAAAGCCGTGAATTCAGCGTGCTTGACCTTGTTGCCTGGCGCGCAGAACTTGCGGCCCGCAAACCCCGGAGAGCGCGATGACCGAGATGATGACCCATATCGCCCATGGCGCCGGCGGCGGGCCAGAAGTGATGGTGCTGGCGCAAGGCCCGCGCCCGAGCCCGGCCGCCGACGAAGTGCTGATCCGCATCGAGGCCGTGGGGGTAAATCGCCCCGACGTGCTCCAGCGCAGCGGCGCCTATCCGCCCCCGCCAGGGGCTTCGGCCATCCTGGGCCTGGAATGCGCCGGCGAGGTGGTCGCCGTGGGCTCCACCGTCGTCGCTTTCAAGCCGGGCGACAAGGTCTGCGCCCTGACCAATGGGGGCGCTTACGCGGAGTATTGCACAGCGCCAGAAGCGCAAACGCTGCTCTGGCCGAAGGGCTATGACGCCCTGCGTGCGGCGGCCGTTCCGGAAACATATTTCACGGTCTGGGCCAATCTCTTTGGCACCTCCCATGCGTCTGCAGGGCGGTTGCAGCCAGGCGAGACAGCGCTCATCCATGGCGGCTCCTCCGGAATTGGCGTGACTGCGATCCAACTCGCCAAGGCCTTTGGTGCGAGTGTCATCACAACCGCGGGATCGGAGGAAAAATGCAAGGCCGTCCTGGGCTTCGGCGCCGACCACGCGATCAACTACCGTGAGCACGACTTCGCCGACGAGGTAAAGCGCATCACGCAAGGGCGCGGCGTGGATGTGGTACTGGACATGGTCGGCGCGCCCTATTTCGGGCGGAACATGCGCAGCCTGCGGCTGGATGGGCGGCTCGTTCTCATTGCTTTCCTGGGCGGCGAGATGGCCGCCAATCTCGATTTGCGCCCGATCATGTTGAAGCGCCTGGTGGTGACGGGCAGCACCATGCGCCCGCGCACCACCGCGCAAAAGGGTGAGATCGCGCAGGCGCTGCGGCAGAAGGTCTGGCCGCTGTTGGAGGCGGGCGAGGCTGGGCCACATATCCACGCGACCTTCCCACTCGCTGAAGCCGCGGCGGCGCATGCGCTGATGGAAAGCAGCCAACATATCGGCAAGATCATGCTGACCGTGGGTTGAAGACTTGTCCCAAACCCCCGCCCAGCAAACCCCCACCCAGCAGCCCCCCATGCAGCAGGCGAAGGCACTCCAGTTCCTCCTGCTCTCGGTGCTGTTGTTTGGTGGGCTCTGGCCATTGACCAAGGCGGCTTTCGTTTACGCCACGCCGCTCTGGTTTGCCTTCTCGCGCGCCGCGCTGGCCTCGTTGGCCGCGATGCTGCTGATGGCAGCGCTGGGTCGTCTGCGATGGCCCGCGCGTCAGGATCGCGTGGCCGTCCTGGCGATTGGGCTGTTGCAGATCGGCGCCTTCTTCGCACTGGCGCATATCGCACTGTCCCTGGTGCCGGCGGGGCGCACGGCCATCCTGGGCAATGTCACCATCTTCTGGCTCGTGCCCTTTTCGGTGTGGCTGCTGGGCGAGCGTGTCTCGAAGCAGCGCTGGCTGGCCGCGGGGGTGGGGCTCGTCGGCGTTGGCGTGATGATGGGGCCCTGGGCGATTGACTGGGCCGGGCCAGGGGTATTGTTCGGACATGGGCTTTTGCTCGCCTGCTCGCTGTGCTGGAGCCTGGCGATCCTTCTGACGCGTCTTTATCCGCCAAGCTCACCCATGGTGGAGCTGATTCCCTGGATTTTCCTGGTGGGCGCATTGCTGATACTGCCTGTGGCCCTCTGGCGTGAGCCAGGCGGCGGCATTGGCCCGGGGGCTTGGTTCACAGCGGCATTCATTGGGCTCATCGCAGCACCCATCGGCACTTGGGCCACGGTAGAGGCAGGCAGGCACCTCAATGCCGTTGTGGCTTCCGTGGGCTTCCTCATGGTGCCGCTGGTGGGGCTGACGCTGGCCACCACTTGGCTGGGAGAGCCGCTGGGCTGGGATTTGATCCTGGGCGGTGCGCTGGTGGTGCTGAGTGTCGTCATCGCTGCTAAGGGCTGAGCATGGAACTGAAGCTGATCGAGATGGGCGAAGGGCCGGCGGTGATTTTGCTGCACGGTCTGTTCGGTGGGGCGCGAAATTGGGGTGGCATCCAGAAGCGCTTGGCGCAGCGCCATCGCGTCATTGCGCCCGACCTGCGCAACCATGGCGGAAGCGGCCACGCGGCGGCGATGGATTACGCCGCCATGTCAGGAGATGTAGCTGAGCTCATCGCCCGCCGCGGCTGCGGGCCCGCTGCGGTGGTGGGCCATTCCATGGGCGGAAAGGTGGCCATGGCGCTGGCTTTGCGGCACGGGGAAATGGTGTCTCGCCTTGTCATCGCGGATATCGCGCCGGTGCGCTATCCCCCCGCGTTGCGTGGCTACGTGGCGGCGATGCGCGCCTTGGCGCTGACCGAAGGGCTCAGCCGGCGAGAGGCAGATGCCGCGCTGGAGCCTGCCGTGCCGGAGGCTGGAATTCGTGCCTTTCTGGTGCAGTCGCTCGACTTCACGGGGGATGCCCCGGTCTGGGAGCTTGGGCTTTCCGAAATCGCCGCGGCCATGTCCGCCATCGAGGATTTCCCGATCACCGGGCGCTATGAAAGCCCGACGTTGGTGCTTTCCGGCGAGCGGAGCAGCTACATCCGCCCTGAGCATCATGCGCTGTTCCGACCGCTGTTCCCGGCCGCGCGCTTCGCCGTGGTGGAGCGCGCCGGGCACTGGCTGCATGCCGACAATCCCAACGCTTTCCTCGCCCTGGTGGAGCCCTTCCTCGCATGATCTCCGTTCCCATCACCTCCTTTTATGCAGTGTTTTTCGGGCTG
>Ga0105045_10001772_pt1 | contig 17801 bp, 16 predicted proteins | sample MAT02_FD_78089 | JGI IMG/M metagenome (GOLD analysis project Ga0105045, IMG submission 78089) | Freshwater microbial communities from Lake Fryxell liftoff mats and glacier meltwater in Antarctica - MAT-02 (megahit assembly) | ecosystem: Environmental > Aquatic > Freshwater > Ice > Liftoff... | reverse complement strand
TTCAAGAGCTTACACTGTTCCGTTCGGACCCCGGAACGGCCGGAACGATCCACACCCCGCTCGGTACTTGGCCTCTTGCTACGGCGAATGCCTGACACCACAACGGTACATAAACTGTATGGCAGTGGCGTGACCAAGGCTGGATCGTAGCGTTCTAAATTCGCGCCCTCAACCAGACCTCAATGCGAATTCAGCTTATGGTACTTCCTGCCCTGCTCTTGGCCGGCTGTGGCCAACCAGTCGAAACCGCTGAACAAGCCGGTGGCGCAGAAGCCTTGCGTGACTCGCTCATCCACCCTTCGGAAAAGCACTTCAAGAGCCTGCGTCAATTGAGCAATGGCGGCGATATCGCCGAGGCCTACTGGAGCTTCGATGGTACCAAGCTGGTGTTCCAGGCCTCGGTGCCTGAATGGGGCGATGCATGCGACCAGATCTTCGTCTTCAACCCCTTTGAGGAGGACCTGTTGAATGGGCCTCCGCAGCGCATCACCATGGAAGGCCGCACCACGTGTAGCTACTTTATGCCTGGTGATACCACAGTGCTGTTCGCAAGTACCCACCTGCACGATGCCGGTTGCCCCAAAGTGCCCGAGCGTAGGACCGATGGGAAGTACCTATGGCCCATCTACGACAGCTTCGACATCTACGAAGCCGACCTGCAAGGCAAGATCGTACGCCAGTTGACCAATACGCTCGGCTACGATGCCGAAGCGACATTATCACCCAAGGGCGATCTGATGGTGTTCACCAGCATGCGCGATGGCGACCTGGAACTATACACCATGAAGATCGATGGCAGTGATGTGCGCCGTGTGACCAACCTACCCGGCTACGATGGTGGAGCATTCTTCAGTCCCGATGGCACCAAGCTGGTGTGGCGCGCCTCACGGCCGGAAACAGCTGATGAACTGGCCGAATACAAAGACCTACTGAAGCAAGGTCTTGTGATGCCCACCAACATGGAGTTGTACACGGCCAACGTGGATGGAAGCGACATGCGTAAGATCACCGCATTGGGGAAGGCCAACTGGGCACCCTACTGGCACCCCAGTGGTGAGAAGATCATCTTCGCCAGCAATCACAAGAGCGAACGTGGCTTCCCCTTCACCCTGTACATGATCAATACCGATGGCACCGGGTTGGAACAGGTGAGCTATGGAGACTCCTTCGATGCATTCCCGGTGTTCAGCAGGGGTGGCAAGCACTTGGTGTTCAGCAGCAACCGCAATAACAAGGAAGGGTCGCGGGACACCAACCTATTCATTGCAGAGTGGCGGGACTAGACAAGGACCACCAGAGTACCACGATCGCAGTATTTTCAGTGGCGGCGAGGTCCTTGCGGATCTAGCTACCGAACTTTGTCCGGCAATGGATAACACAGAGGTACCGCAGAACAGTGGGTTGATGGCCCGCTTGGCCAAACGTTGGAATGTAACGCCCGCGCGGGTGATCATTATCCTTTTGGTCTTCGCCTGCACAGGAACCACGGTGCTTTTCTTAAAACGTCCGGTTGTGGCCTTCTTCGCTGGCGATGGCGAGCAGCCTGTGCTCTTCGGCATCCTTTACTACATCCTTATCCTGCCTGTGTACAACGCCATACTACTCCTGTATGGCTTCCTCTTCGGGCAGTTCAAATTCTTCTGGGAGTTCGAGAAACGCTTCTTCAAGCGGATCACAGGCAGGTCCTGAATTGCGAAGGTGGCTATCCGAGCATTCGTGAAATACGCTTGGCTTCCTTGGCCGGGTCCTTCTTCAAACGGCATTCCCAAACCGTAGCGACACGCCATCCGGCGCGCTTCAACTCAAGCACTTTGCGGACATCGCGTTCGCTATTCCGTTCCAACTTAGCATTCCAGAAGTCACTGTTGCTCTTCGGCCTACGAGGCGTGCAATGCGGACACGAGTGCCAGAAGCAACCGTGTACGAATACCGCCACGCGGCGGCCCACGAAGGCGACATCCGGACGTCCGGGCGCCTTTGCGTAATGCAACCTATACCCCGTGTGACCAAGTGCTCGCAATGCGGCCCGCAAGCTGCGCTCAGGACCGGTATCCTTCGCGCGGATCCGGCTCATCAACGCGCTGGTGCGGGGATCTTTGGGGACTGGTGATCGGCCATCCCTGATATATCGGTCCTGAGCCACGGCTCAAGGTAAGCGAGACTTCCCTTACTCCATTTTGCTGCGCGGCAGGGCGTCCACGAGCCGATCGCCCATGGCTTCACGGTCGTAGATCTGCTGGGTACAGGTCTCGCCATTTTTGAAGTAATAGGTAGCGCCCCACTTGTGGATCACCTTCTTGTACTCGGTGTGTTGTACACCTTGCGCCAAGCGAACCACGGTCATCACCTTATTCGGCTCGATGATGAGCTCCTCTTCACGAACGATCTCTTGCTCATCGGTCTCCGGAAGATCCTGATGGTCCTCTCCCATTGTAGACCTGGCCTTCGCCACGGGTGATGGCTCTTCGACCAATACCGGCGAACTACCGCGTCGGCTGTCCTGTCCTGCACTGGGCTTAGCCAGAGCGGTATTCGCAGAAGTGGGACTCGAACGTTCGGACGCTGTGCGCGTTGCGGGCGGTGGCGGTGCAGGCTTCTCCACAGGAGCCGGTGGCTTGACCCGTGATGGAGCTGGGGCGACTGATGGTGGTGGTGGCGGCGGCGCAACAAGCGCTGCTGCCGATGCTTGTTCTGCTTTCCGCGCTTCGGCCTGTCTCTTCTCCTCCTCTTTGCGTTGGGCATCGGCGCGCACCTCTTCAGCCTTCGCTGCAGCCTCTGCTTGTTTGGCAGCTTCCAATTCCGTCTTCTCCCGCTGCTTCTCTTCAGCTGCCAAGCGCTTTGCATCACTGCTTGTATTGCGCGCCTCTTCCTTCTGCTTCTGCTCCACTTCAGCCAAGGCTTGCTGTAGCTGCGACTGTATCGACTTGGTGTAGTCCGTATCGTAATCGAAGTCGCCTGAGGAGACCTCATAGCGGATCATGCCCACCGGTTGGTTGAAGACCACGATGTTCACATCATCGTATTGCTTGAAAAGCGATACCGCGAATTCAAATGGCGTGTATTCACGTGCGATGGCGCCAGATGGCAGGCGTGTATCGAACTGGAGCTTCTTGGATACGAATCCATCCTTCTCGAATGAGAACACGTAGTTGGAATTCAGAGCAAGGTCCAGGCTCAACTTGCTCAGGTTCTCGGAAATGGTCTTCTCCTTCACCCCGTTGCGGTACACCACGACCCGTGTGTTCGACAGATCGCCGCCCTCGATCTTTAGCCGCCCATGCACCGTGAATTTACCTTGACCCTGCGCAGTGGCAGCAGCAAGCAGAAGCAAGAACATGAAAGGCCAGCGCAGAAGCTTGGGCATGTATCGGCTAGGGTTCATTGGACTCATGATGCGTAAGAGAACTTGTGCGCGGCGGTGTACGTAGCAGGACGCCAACAGGTTATCACCATGCGCTACATCGTGCTCTTCATTCTGCTCCTTCAACTCTATTCACTAGCCCATTCCCAGGACATCAACGGGATCATCGCTGATGCTCAACTGCTGCTTGCACCTAACACGCGCTTGTCCGTGGATGGGTCAGTGCTTACCATGGACCTCGTTGTTGAAGGAGAAGTGCGACTACGACACCAAGTGAATGCGGCAGATCTCGACCCCGGATCGACCGAACTGGACACAACGCAACAAAGCATCACCTTCCGTTGCCAAGCGCTGCGCTCACGATGCATCACGACGGTGCAATACGTGATCGACCTTGAAAAGCGCAGCAGTCAGGGGAGCGTGCTGATACATGGAGGAGCAAAGGAATTGTCAGCTGTTCGAGAGGCTCTGATCGCCTTGATCAATGGTATTGCAGAAGAGTTCGGAGCGAATGAAACCTCCTTGTTGTTGATGCGTAGGAAAGCGACAGACCAACCCTCCGAACCATGAAGTGGACCGTTCTCGCCCAAATTTGCTTTACTCTTCCGTGGACGGTACAGGCCCAGTATTTGGCGGATAACAGCCCGAAATATGACGTGGAGCGGATCTACCAAGCTGGCGAGCGCGCCTACCGAGCAGGTGACTTGATCTTAGCGATCAACTTGTTCACCACTGTTCTTGAACATGATCACGACCACATCAACTCCTATCTGCAGCGTGGCTTCTCGCACAGCATGAACAAGAACTATGAACTGGCCGTGAAGGACTTTTCCGCCGTGATCGCGCGCAAACCCGACCACCTCTGGGCGTATACCAGTCGCGGCAGCGCTTTGAACCGATTGGAACGACATGCAGAAGCAATACGTGATTTCGATGCTGTGCTTGCGCTGGATGTGCGGAACGAGGAAGCATACAACAACCGAGGCTGGGCCTTCAAAGCACAGGGCGATCTGGACTCAGCATGCAAGGACTGGAAGACCAGCCAGCGATTGGGCAACTCAGAAGCCAAGATCATCCTATCCAATACCCGTTGCAAATGATGTCCAAACGCTACGCTCTGATCGTCATTCTTATCCTTCTTGCATTCTGGGCCGGCGCTCAGGATCATGCTGATTGCTTGGTGAAGACCCACAGCAAGTGGGGCGCACCGTGCGACAAGTGCGAATCCTACACGGAGGGATACAAACGGGACTTCAGCGGAACCTACCAGATACAGCTGAAAAATGTATGCAACGACATCATTGAAGTGAAACTCGCGGTGCAGGAAAAGAATGGTGAATGGCGCACCTTCCCCGTTCGTTCACTTACCCCGCAAGAGAGCTTCGATGGCTTCGCCTGCCACGGAACTGGAAAGTATGTCTACTGGGTGCGTAAGGTGAACGATACGGAGATCATCCTACCAACCGACCGCGAGATACTCAGCGAATACCGGGGGCGCTAGGCTCAGGTCGCTCTTCGGGTGACAGGCCCCACATCTGCGAGGCAATTCCATTTATCAACTTTTACTTGTTGGTGTCGGCTTGGTCTTTTATCCAGATCGAGGTCTCTTGCTGCCGCATCTTTGGGAAGCATGCGAGATGCAGCAGAATAGCCATGAACACCAAGCGCTTCCACATAGACGGCACGGAAACTTCACCCAGCATAGACCTCGACCTTGATCTGGGGGTCATGGAATTCACAGGGCGATCCCTTCCTCACAATTCTGACCAGTTCTTTTCAAGGGTGTACCGCTGGCTTGAAGAATACCTGCAAGAACCCAAGGGCGAGACGACCGTGAATATGAAGCTGGACTATTTGGATACAAGCTCCTCCAAGCACATCTACAACATATTCCAACGCCTGGATGCGGTAAGCGAGCGCGGCCAAAAGGTGCAGGTGAATTGGCACTATGAGACCGGCGACGAGGAAATGGCCGAGACCGGGAAGGACTATGAGAGTTTCTTCCGTCTGGATTTCAACTTCATCGAAGTCGAAGAGATGTTCTGAGCCGCTAAGGGACGAACGTTGCCTGTCGGACAACTTCATCTTTCAGGGCGCTGCCTACTTTCGGCTTCCCATCGTGACCGGACTTTCTATCGGTCAGGTGGGTTCGCATGAATTCCATGGAGGAACGTCGCTTCTTCACCCTTGAGCAGGTCTGTGCTTCCATCAAGAAGCGCGTAGAGGATGCGACGCGTGGTCGATCATTCTGGGTGAAGGCCGAGATCGCCGGGATCAACGCACAGAAGCACGTTTACCTGGACCTTGCGCAGCACAGAGAGGGCGCCCGTGTAGCTGTGATACGCGGCATAATATGGCAGCACCGCATGCGCGGGATCCGCGAAAGCCTAGGCGATGAACTGCAACATATCCTGAAGGAAGGTGCCGAGATCCTCTTCCTTGCCACAGTGCAGTACAGCCCCTTGTACGGCATCAGCCTTCATGTGGAAGAGGTAGACCTGGCTTATAGTTTGGGCGAACTCGAGCGACGCAAGAAAGCCACCATCGACACCCTACGTGCAGAAGGACTTTTCGACCTGAATCGCAGCTTGCCAGAACCACTGGTGATCCAGCGTATCGCCCTGATCACATCCGTAGGTTCCGCTGCGTACGCCGACTTCATGCAACACCTGAAGGCGAACGAATATGGCTACCAGTTCCATGTTCACGTGATCCCTTCTTCCGTGCAAGGCGACGCGGCGCCGCTTGAGTTGCGCAATGCCTTGGCTAAAGTGGACCCGAAACTGTTCGATGCCGTTGTCTTGATACGCGGTGGTGGATCCAAGTTGGACCTGGAGGCTTTCAATGACTTGGACCTGTGCCGCGCCATAGCGCGAATGCCCATTCCGGTAATGACAGGGATAGGCCACGATGTGGATGTATCTGTCGTGGACATGATCGCGAAGAGCCCCCACAAAACTCCCACTGCGATCGCCGACCACCTGATCGACAAGTGCCTGTACTTCGAGACCAGCCTCAACGGATCTCTGGTGAGCATCCAGCGGATCATGGCGGATTCGTTCTCCGACCGAAAAGAGCGTTTGAGCACCTTCTCCGAAATGCTTCGGCAACGACCGCGCTCCTATTGCCAGGAGCAACGTGGCGCGTTGCACATGGCCGTCGGCCAATTCGCAAGAGGCGCCACAGAACAACTGCAAGCGCTGGAAAAACGCTTGGCCCAACATGCCAATGCTGTATCGGTCCTTCCTTTGCGCCGGGTGAAGCAAGTGGAGGAACCCAAACTGCGCGAACTTCGACTGGCCTTGGAGCAAGCATCGCAACGCGGACTACGCACCTTGATCGACCGTGTACACGGCATGCACGATGCAATCCGCTTGATGGACCCGAACAAGGTGATGGCCCGCGGTTTCAGCATAACACGCAAAGCAGGCGCACCCATTACCGACCCTTCTGTTCTACAGGTGGGCGATACCATAGAGACCACTTTCGCACAGGGCCGCGCGCGGTCCACGATCAACACCATAGAGCCCAATGGCTGAAGAACGAATGACCTACGAAAAGGCTTACGAGGAACTCGAAGCGATCATGCAGGACCTGCAAGCGGACAAGATCTCCGTGGATGAATTGACCGCCAAAGTGAAGCGGGCCGCAGAGCTGATCACCTTCTGCAACGACATGCTGCGCAGCACGGAAGCGGAGGTGAACAAGATCGTGAAAAAGCTGGGCCTGTAGGACAAGCGTCCGAAATACATCGGACCTGCTTGTCCTGCAACCCCAGCCGAAACGCCTTACAATAAGTCGTTGGCCAAGTTCGCCAGCGGGCTGCGCTCCCCTTTCTCCAAGGTGATGTGTGAAAACAATGGATCTCCCTTGGCTTTGTCGATCAGGTAGCTGAGTCCATTGCTTTCCGTGTCCAGGAAGGGCGTATCGATCTGGTGTACATCGCCAGTGAACACGATCTTGGTGCCTTCTCCTGCGCGGCTGATGACCGTCTTGATCTCCAAGGGCGTCAGGTTCTGCGCCTCATCCACAATGAAGAAGATGTTGCTCAGACTGCGACCACGGATGTATGCCAAAGGCGCAATGGAGATCTTTTCGTTCTCCAACATCTCATCGATCCGCTTGGGTGTGCTGTCGTGCTTCTCGAACTGGCCTTTGATCAGTTTCAGGTTGTCCCAGATCGGCTGCATGTAGGGATCTAATTTGCTCTGGATATCTCCTGGCAAAAATCCGATGTCCTTGTTGCTCAATGGCACCACGGGACGCGTCACATAGATCTGCCGGTACTCGCGGCGCTGCTCCAAGGCACAGGCCAATGCCAGCAGCGTTTTACCTGTACCCGCCGCACCTTGTAATGTGACGAGTTTGATCTCGGGGTCCATCAACGCGCTCATTGCCAATGCCTGTTCCGCGTTCTTGGGTCCGATCCCGAAAATACTCTTCTTCTCCACCCGATCCACCATGTTCGTCCGCGGATCGAATTTGGCAAGGATGCTCTTCTTCTTGTGCTTGAGGATGAAGAAGTGATTGCCCTTGGGCTTCGTCAGGCCAAGCTCATCCACGTTCATGCTTCCGCGTTCGAACAGAGCATCAATGCGCTCCTCAGGCATATCCTCCACCAGTGTACGTCCCGTATAGAGCTTCTCCCGCACGTCGCGCACCTTGCCCGTGAGGTAATCCTCGGAAAGCACATTCAGACTTTTCGCCTTCAGTCGCAATGCAATATCCTTGGTCACCAAGATCACCTTGCGCCCTTTGTTCTGGCGCTGCAAGGTGAGCGTGGCGTTCAGGATCTGATGATCGTTCTTGGCATCGTCGAACACCTTGGTGGCATCCACACCATTGAGGTCGTGCTTGGCCACCACGATGAACTTGCCCCGCGAGGGGCCATCCAAGGGCTGCCATTCGCTTAGTACGTCACTTTTCGCAAGTTGGTCGAGGTGCCTGATGAATTCCCGCGCTTCATAGTTGATCGTGTCGTTTCCTTTTTTAAAGGTGTCGAGTTCTTCGAGCACCTGGATGGGTATGGCCACGTCGTGCTCTTCAAAGCTGTCGATGGCGGAGTGGTCGTAAAGGATCACTGAGGTGTCCAGTACGAAGATCTTTCGGTCTGTTTTTCTCATTCGATCAAGGAGCGTTGTAGCCCAAATGTATTGGCCGCATCAGGAGTGGAATAGGGGTGTGTATGCCGCACTTATCCACGATCGATCGTGTCGTTAGCCTCAGGATGAAGTACACATGAACTGTGCATGAAGCGTGTGCAAAAAATGGGAGCGGGGACGGCCTTATAGGCGGTCCCCGATTCCATTTGACGAGCACCATAGTGCTTCCGGCATGGTCAAATTCCCTGACCGGTCCGTCTACTTACATCCGGAGATGCTTTCCTGCTGCCCGTGCATCGGTTCGGGTGGCATCTTCTGGCGTGACACCTGACGGCATAGTGCGCGGGGCCAACAACCAGAGCCGTTGCGATACCGCTGGCATCACGGCGCTTTTCCGCTTTCCCTCACAACACATTCAAGCCCGTGGGCCTAGATCCAAGAGATCATCTAGTTGGCAAGCTATCCTGACCAAGGAGCAGACCCCAAACGAATGCGCCTCGCATTTTCCACAAGTTGTGAACCGATCGTTCAGTACGCTTGGTTGAAGAGCCGGACCATGAATATGCCTTCCGATGTGCGCACCTCCAACAAATAGACTCCGGACACGAAGCCATCCAGGAGGAACCTCACGGTACCACGATCACCACTGGCATTCAGGCGGCCCAAGAGTCGTCCCGAGCGATCGTATAGCACCAATGCCTCAAGTTTGGTGGGACCGAGATCCAACAAGTGCCCTTCGTCCGTTCCTCCCAGCCAACGAACAATCCTGATGTTCCGATCGGCTTCGGAGACACCGGTGCAAGGATCGATCACCACGGCCACGACCGCCACGGCGTTCATGCAGGGCGCAACACCAGCTACCGTGTAGGTGTACAAGCCCGAAAGCCCGACACCAGGATCGAGCACACCGGAGAAAGGACCGCCTGAGGGATCGGCCCACGTACCTCCAGCATCACCCCCCACTACGGCCAATAGATCCAAGAGCTGGCCAGTGCTACAAACGGTCTCGGTGGCATTGTCCCCGGCAAATGGAGCGACATTCACGACAATGCTGAAGACTGCGGTATCATTGGGGCAAGGCCCGGTCCCGAATACCACATAATCCAATTCATAACTACCCGCCACACCAAAGTCCGGCAACGGATTCGTCTGACCTTGGTAGTAGAAAAGCCCTGTTGCGTCGCCACCGCTGACATAAGCGATCAAGGAGACCGGGGGCGCATTTCCGCAAAAAGCGAGTTCGACATCCTGTCCGGCATTGGCCGGGTTCGATACGATGACCGTCAACAGGGCCTCATCCTGAGGGCATGCTCCTGGACAGTTGGTTGTGTAGGTGAACGGTGTGCTGCCTTGTGTATCGGTATCGAATATGCCCGAAAATGGAGTGCCTCCTTGAGCGGCCCAAAGCCCACACGTTGAAACCCCGGCACCGAGGTATTGGAACAGATCGTACGTACCCGTGTTCTTGCACAGTGCGATGGTTCCATCGGCGCCTGCAAATGGTGCGTCCGCAACAGTGATCATGGCTGATCCTTCATTGCCGATAACGAGGGGAGCGTTTGCCACCACGCGTACCCTGTAGTTGGTGCCGGTCGGGGTACCGAAGGGTATGGTACAGGTGATCGTACCTGAACTTGTTGCGACAACTGAACCGATCACAGTCGGCGCGGCGAAACTCCCGGACAGGTCTGAAAGCTCCGCAGTGAAGGAATTGCCCGCACTGAACGGTCCGGTAGCGGTATATGGAACAAGAAGCGTAGCACCCGGACACACAAGGACCGGACTCGCTGCACCCGTGGATAGCGAGGCAGGCACTTCACCAGCCGACGTGAGGCGTATGTCATCAACACCGAATCCGGGATCCTGTGCGCTCGTTGTCGTACCGTTCACGAAGCGGAATCCCAAACGCAGTGTGGCCTGTTCACTGAATGCCGGGAGAGTAATGGTCTGCTGTATCCAGGACGATTGGTTCCGGTACTGTGCAATGGGAGTGGTGACCAAGACCCACGTGTTTCCAGCATTGGTGCTATAGTAGACCTCGCCGTAGTTGTTCGCCCCGCCACCGCATAACCACCAGAACGACAGTGTCACGTCCGCAGCACCCACAGTGCTCACATCCGTATTCATGCGAGCGAAATGGTTCGCGGCATTCGCGCACAGTCCATCGGCTGCTAAGAAGCAGCAGTTCAGGACACCGCTGGCAAGAGCCGCAGTGCTCGTGGTGTGCAGGTAATTGCCGTTCGCGGTGGTGACCCCTGCAGGCTGGCCAGCTGTACCAGCTACTGAGAAGGGCAATGGGAACCCAAGGCAAACGACGGAACCACTGCCCCCTGCGTACACGTTGTTCACCAACCAAGTGTTGTCACCCGTTGCTGTTGAGCCCACATCCGTGGTATTCAGATCAAAGGCTGATGCCGGACCTTCAAAGCCTTCAGAGAACAAAAGCTGCTGTGCCTGTAGAAGGCACGGAAGCATGATGGTGACCAATAAGATCCTGCGTGCCATGATGAAAGGTTTGTGCCAAAGTATGTATCTGCGCGGAATTGCGCTCAGTTCGGCCATAGCAATGGTGCCGTTCTAGGAAAAGTAAATGGGCCACTCCCTTTCAGGAATGGCCCATAGCACGAACTTGATCTCGATCAGCGCTGTATAGCCACACTTCTGCGCAACAGCTCCTGGCCTTCCATGGTACTCACCCGGAGCACATAGTTGCCAACAGGCAGTTCGCGCACATTCACGCTTGTGATTCCTTCCGTGCCGTTCGTGTGTTGGGTAAGTATCACACGGCCGCTCAAGTCTAAGAGGGTAACGGTCGACTTGCGCGCAGGCATTCCATCCAGGATGAAGCTATCCGAAGCAGGCACGGGATGCACCCGGATGGAACCTTCATTCCCTTCCGAAACACCGGTGGTAAGCAAATTCACAGCTTCTGACAAGAGTTGGCAATCGGGGCCATTGTCCGCGATCACTGAATAAGCTCCTGAGGCACCAGCCACCAAGGTCTGAGATGTTTCACCGGGGATCGGGCTGCCGTTGAACAACCACGTGAAGCCCAACGCATCCGATGCCGTAAGTGTATTGCCATCCTGTGAAACCACAGGCCTCGGCTGCGGGCATACATCCACGATGCGATACAAAATACCGTTGTTGGAATTGCCTGCGTAAAGTTCCTTGGAGCGATCCTCCCCGATGCAGCTGACCCCAAATGCTCCCGTGGTCTGTACCTGTTCGCTGACCCAGCCTCCGAATTCATTGGGTTCCAAGGAAAAGAAGCGACCAAGGCAGTAGTCCGTGTAGAGGTAGCGGCCTTCAAGCCTATAGAAGGAATCTCCACGATAGACTCGACCGCCGATAACACTGCACCATTGGTTGTTCCCCGTAGTATGGACCTGCACTGGTTCCACGTAGGCCGAAGCTGGTTCGCAACCGGTCGTGTTAAAGGCAATGTTCCCTTCGCGGCAACGCCAGCCGAAATTGGGACCGCTGTTGTTCCCCGCAGGCCAGAAGTCGACCTCTTCCCGGGCATTTTGTCCCACATCGCCGATCCAGAGGTCGCCTGTAACGGCATCGAAGCCGAAGCGCCAAGGGTTGCGCAGTCCACTTGCCCAGATCTCGGGCAGGGTATCGCCACTGTTCACGAATGGGTTATCCGAAGGAATGGCATAAGGGCTTGCGCCGTGAACATCGATGCGGATCATCTTGCCCAATACATTGGTCATGTTCTGTGAGAAGGCTTGGGGGTCTCCAGCATTACCACCATCACCAAATCCGATGTACAAATAGCCATCGGGGCCGAATTCCAGGTCACCACCGTTGTGGTTGGTGTAGGGCTGCTGGCGTGTGTAAAGGATCTCTTCGCTGGTGGGGTCCGCAACGTTGGGATCTGCGGTCACCGAGAAGCGCGACACTCGGCTGGTACCATTGCCGCTTCCGTTGATGTAGTAGACATAAAAATGACCGTTCGTGGCATAGTCCGGGTCGAAGGTCAACCCCAGAAGACCTTGTTCATTGCCGTTGCTGTTCACGCGGCTTGTGATGTTCAGGAATGGCGTGGGTAGCACGGTCCCATCGGGCTGTACGATCCGAATAGTCCCCCCCTGTAAGACAGCGAATATGCGGTCATCGTCCGTGTGAACGATATCTGCAATTCGTGTAAGACCGGTGGCGAACTGTTGCAATTGAATGCGGACTGGACTTTGAGCACTGGACCCGAACGCGATAAGGGCTAAAAGCGCTACGACAAGAGATCGAAAGATCATGATGATAAGCAGGTTTGTCCCAAAAGTAGGAGATCAAACATATACGATCGCTCCCTTGCAAGTCAAGCTTCCACGCATCACCCTACTTTTGCGCGCCCGTTGAGTAACGCGGGACCAACGTACAGCATGGGTCTATTGGACGAGATCGAACGTAGGCGCACCTTCGCCATCATCAGTCACCCCGATGCGGGCAAGACGACCTTGACGGAAAAGTTCCTGCTGTATGGTGGCGCGATCCAAACGGCAGGGGCCGTCAAAAGCAACAAGATCCGGAGAGGTGCCACCAGCGACTTCATGGAGATCGAGCGGCAACGGGGGATCTCGGTCACCACCTCCGTAATGACTTTCGAGTATGGCGGCAAACTGATCAATCTGCTGGACACCCCCGGTCACCGGGACTTCGCAGAAGACACCTACCGCACCTTGACCGCGGTGGATAGTGTGATCCTGGTGATAGACTGCGTGAAAGGCGTGGAAGCCCAGACCGAACGACTAATGGAAGTGTGCCGAATGCGGAACACCCCCGTGATCGTGTTCATCAACAAGCTTGATCTGGAAGGTCGGGATGCTTTCGACCTGTTGGACGAGTTGGAGGAGAAGCTCTTCATCAAGGTGCGGCCCATGAGTTGGCCTATTGGGATCGGGGCCAGCTTTAAAGGAGTCTATGACTTGTATAGCAAGGGACTTCGGCTGTTCGACCCCGGCAAGACCAAGGTCGAAGCCAACAGCCTGCGGATAGACGACCTGAGCGACATGGCCTTGGATCATGAGATCGGGACCGATGCCGCTACCCAGTTGCGTGAAGACATCGACCTGATCGAAGGTGTGTATGAACCCTTGAGCCGGGATGCCTATTGGGAAGGTCGCATCGCTCCGGTATTCTTCGGCAGTGCGTTCAATAATTTCGGGGTGAAGGAATTGCTGGATGCCTTCACCGGAATTGCCCCCCCACCCGGACCGCGGCCCACCGACCAAGGCGAGGTGGAACCCACTGACCCGAAATTCAGTGGCTTCGTATTCAAGATCCACGCGAACCTGGACCCCAACCACCGGGACCGGATCGCCTTTCTGCGTGTGTGCTCAGGTCATTTCCAACGCAATGCCTACTACCACCATGTGCGTTTGGACAAGCAGCTTCGCTTTGCCACCCCCACCAGCTTTCTGGCCGCTGCCAAACAGATCGTAGATGAGGCATGGCCAGGCGATGTGATCGGGCTATTCGATACCGGCAACTTCAAGATCGGCGATACCATGACCGAAGGGGCCACGTTCAATTTCCGGGGCATACCGGCATTTTCACCTGAGATGTTCCGTGAGCTGGTGAACCAGGATCCCATGAAGACCAAGCAGCTGGACAAGGGTATCCGCCAGTTGACGGACGAGGGTGTCGCCCAGCTGTTCACCCAGCAGCCCGGGAATAAGAAGATCGTTGGCTGCGTCGGGGAACTGCAGTTCGAGGTGATCAGTTACCGCTTAGAGCATGAATACGGCGCCAAATGCAGCTTCCAGAGCATTCAAGCCTTCAAGGCTTGCTGGCTTACCAGCAGCTCGAACGAGGATCTGCAGCGCTTCATGCGAACCAAGATGCAACAGGTCGTGGAAGACAAGGACGGGAACCCGGTGTTCATCGCGCCAAGCTCCTACATGCTGGAACTTGAAAAGCGGGAGAATCCCAGCATCACCTTCCACACGACAAGCGAGTTCAAGACCGAACTCGCTTGATAGCACTGCTTCGCCCCCCTCTGGAACGGTTCTTGCCTGCGGCGAAGCACTGATGCCAACTACTTTTGCCACCATGTTGAACCGTACCCTTACCGTACTGCTCGGTGTAGCATTCTTCACCCCCACCATCCTTTCCCAAAGCACTACCAATGGCCCCAAGCGGAACATTGAAGTGCGCATTGAAGGGGCTGGCTCGGACACGATCTACCTGGCCAATTACTACGGGAGCAAACTGTACTATTCGGACACCACGATCGCCGACGCCCAAGGGAAGGCCGTATTCAACAAGGCCAGGGGCTACAAAGGAGGAGTATATGCGGTTGTCGTTCCTGGGCCCAAGTATTTCGAGGTCATCGTGAACGAGCCCGTGATCAAACTTTCCACGGACAAGAACGACCTGGTGGGTAAGCTGCTGGTGGAGCAGTCCAACGAGAACACCATCTTCCTTGAGTACATCCGCTTCTTGAATGCACGCAAGACCGAAGGCGATGCGCTGCGCACGCGTATGGAGAGCGAAAATGACCCCATCGCCAAAGGGGTGCTGAAAGGGCAATTGGAGGATCTCGACAAGGCTGTAAAGACCTATCAGAAAGACCTGATCACAGACCATTCCGGAACCTTCGCCGCCGACTTGGTTCGCATGAGCATGCCTGTTGAACGCCCCGAGCCTCGCAAGGAGGACGGCAGCTTGGACAGTGCAGCAGCCTACTACCAGTATCGCACCCACTACTGGGACCACTTCGACCTGAAGGATGAACGTATCGTGCGAGCACCGGTCTTTGCCAACAAACTGGATGAATACCTCACCCGGGTGATCCCTCAATTGCCGGATACCATTGCACCCTTGGTGGATGCATTGATCGCAAGCACCGAAGGCAGCGAAGACGTCTTCATGTACACCGTGCATACCATTACGCACAAGTACGAGACCAGCGACATCATGGGCATGGATGCCATGTTCGTACACATGGCGCAGACCTACTACTGCCCGGCCCCTGGCAAAGCCAGCCGAGCCAAGTGGATGGATGACGAGAAACTCGAGAAGCTCTGTGAACGCGCCCGCAAAATGGCTCCGCTCACCTTGGGAAAAAAAGCAGCCAACCTGATCCTTACCGATACCACCGGTCTGAACTGGGTGGACATGTACAAGTTGCCTCAAGAGTATGTGCTGATCGTGTTCTGGGATCCACACTGCGGCGTTTGCAAGAAGGAGTTGCCAGAGATCTTCAAGGTGTATAAAGAAACCTTGAAGGCTATGGACGTAGAGGTCTTGGCAGTAGCCAAAGCGGTTGATGAGACACTGATGAAGGATTGGAAGAAGTTCATCCGCGAGAACAAACTCGATTGGTTGAATGTGGGACTGACACAGAATGTCTACGAAGCGGCGAAGAAAGATCCCCGCCAGTTCATACCCGCTTTGACCACGATCGAAAGCCTGAACTACGCTGAGACATACGACGTGTATAGCACACCGAAAATGTTCCTTGTTGACCGCGACCGCAAGTTCGTTGGCAAACAGCTTTCGCCAGACCAGATCGAGGACCTGGTCACAAAGCTTCGCGCTATAAAGGCGAAGGGTAAGTAAGGGCCATTCAGGGACCAGCGCACCGGCATATTAGATAGACCACGCGCCGGCTCGTGTGGTTGTTGGTGTTGAACTCTACAACGCCGCTTGAAACATTGCCGACAGAGCAGAGAACCGAGCTAAGGCTAGCGACTTGGTCCCATCAACATCGGACGTCGGAGCTGCGCTACGGGCCAATAGATGCAGGTTCCGAAGTGATATAAGCGCAGTCATCCCGGAACGGAAGATCGATCCGGTATGGCGGCCCTTTGATCTTGAAGATCTTAATACCGTTTCGCAATTCTTAATGGCCCGACCTCGCCAGGAAACAAAAGACACGCACAAAAGAGAATTCCGTGCTCCTTCACCGAAAAGGGACCAAGGACACTTCCCGAGCGCTGCTACCGGGCGTTACAGCCCTATCGCTGGAGCGTTGGCTGAGCTGATCCCAGACTACCCCAGCTTTGAGTATTTTAAAGTTGAACTTTAGAATTCACAAAACTGGAAACCGGCTATGTTAAACGACAGCCCGGCTTATCACCGATCTGTCGCATTTTGAAATGGTGATGGATCAACCGCGCACCAGCTTCCTGTACTTCAACCCTTTTGGGCACCATGTCCCCTACCCGATCCTTGTAGTTCTCTTCGTGGAAAATGGACCAGAACACCGTTCCCAAAGGGGCTTGTATAGCTCGGTCCACGATGGAACTAGTGTGGCGCAACGCACCGCTTACCGCTTCCAGTCATACTCCTCATCGTTCTTGAAGGGAACTCCGATCTCTACATCCGTTACCGCGCCATACTCCACGTTCAGGAGCAGCCATAGGCGTTCGCTGAAGTGTGTGTCGAAGAAGGTGTACGTTTCCACTTCCCAGTCTTTCGGCGAAGTCAGCTGGAACTGTTCCCTAACAACATCAATGGGTTGACCGATGATCTGCTTTCCATTGACTTGGAGGTTGTGAGCGGCACAATGGATGTAGCCTAAACGGCCGCCCTCCTCGCCATAGTAGGTCAAGCGCAACTTGAGCGCATCATACTGATACACGAGATGATCCGGCTCATCCTCCTCGTTGAAGATCTTCGTTGGTGGACCAAGTCGCAGAACGACCTCTTGCGCGGTCATCCCGAATAGCAAGTTATCTATCCCGATCGTCGGCAGTAGTTTCATTGGATCGCTAATTATTGCCCATTGATCAACCGCGCACCAGCTTCTTGTACTTGAGGCGCTTCGGCACGATATCCCCCACACGTTTCTTGTAGTTCTCCTCGTAATCGCTGAAGCCGCCCTCGAACCAGTACACTTTGCTGTCGCCCTCGAAGGCGAGGATGTGGGTGCAGACGCGGTCCATGAACCAGCGGTCGTGGCTGATGATCACGGCGCAGCCGCTGTAGTCCTGGATGGCTTCCTCCAAGGCGCGGAGGGTGTTCACGTCCAGGTCGTTCGTTGGTTCGTCAAGGAGCAGCACGTTGCTGCCTTGTTTCAGGGTCATGGAGAGGTGCAGGCGGTTGCGCTCGCCACCGGAGAGGATGCCCACCTTCTTGTTCTGGTCCGGGCCGCTGAAGTTGAAGCGGCTGAGGTAGGCGCGGCTGTTGACGAGGGTGCCGCCGATTGCCATGTTCTCCAGGCCACCGCTCACCACTTCGTACACGGTCTTCTCGGGCAATAGCTCTTTGTGACTCTGGTCCACGTAGGCCAATTGCACGGTTTCGCCGAGGGTGATGGTGCCTGCATCGGGCTTCTCCTCGCCCATCACCATGCGGAACAGCGTGGTCTTACCTGCACCGTTGGGGCC
>Ga0105045_10001771_pt1 | contig 17821 bp, 14 predicted proteins | sample MAT02_FD_78089 | JGI IMG/M metagenome (GOLD analysis project Ga0105045, IMG submission 78089) | Freshwater microbial communities from Lake Fryxell liftoff mats and glacier meltwater in Antarctica - MAT-02 (megahit assembly) | ecosystem: Environmental > Aquatic > Freshwater > Ice > Liftoff... | reverse complement strand
TGCCCGGTTTAAGCCCTGATTTGGGGAGTTAGCTGGGCTGGGCACGCTGGAAGGGTGACCATTTTTGCCATCCGGTTGCCTATCTTTGTCGCTGAATCACACGGCCGATCCATTAAAAAAGGCTGGCCTTCCAGTTTTAATTGCATGGCAGACATCATTGAATTTTTAAAGATAGTCACCAATCCCGAGTCCATCATTTTGTATGGGGGGGTGGTACTGATATTTATTGTTGTATTTGCCGAGAATGGGGTGTTTTTCGCTCTTTTCGTGCCCGGCGAATCGTTGGTTTTCCTTTCCGGGGTGTTTTGCAAAATGGGCTTGTTGGCCTACTCGCTGCCCGTGGTGATGGGTGTGTGCTACCTAGCCGCTTTTTTGGGCTACCAGTTCGGCTATTGGTTTGGGAGCCAAAGCGGCTACCTACTGTTCCACCGCCGCGACACTTGGTTTTTCAAACGGCACCACTTGGCCTTGGCCCGGCTGTATCACCGCAAATATGGCTGGAAAATTATCATTTTGGGCCGTTTTATCCCCGTGGTGCGCACATTTACCCCGATTTTGGCGGGAGCCATCGCGTTGGACCCCAAGCGTTTTGCCAGTCTCAACCTATTAAGCTCGGCTTTGTTTGTGTGCCCATTTATATTATTGGGTTATTTTGCCGGCGGGGTCGTCCCAAATCCAAGCCAATATGTGCCTTATGTATTCATCGGTTTGGGCATGGTTATTTTAGTGCCAATGCTCAGGCCCCTGTACCACAAAATTTTTCCCAAGCGGGCCTAAATTCCTTCTTTCCCCCTTTTTTGCATTAAATTGCTATCAAATAGGCCCGCCATATCGGCCCTCCTCTGTTCTGATCAGCGAATGAAATTCAACCAAACGTCTTCTCCCATGCAACTGCACAAGCCCTGGTGGGCACTTTTGGGAATACTCATCTTCAGTTTGCTCTGCTTAGTGCAGACCGCCCGAGCCACCCACATCCGCGCCGGCGATATCACGGCCCGCCGGCTGCCAGGCACTAGCTTGTCCTACGAATTTACCATTGTCATATATACCGACGATGCAGGGATAACCCCCGACGAATCCGTGGAAATTTTCTTTGGGGATGGGTCACCTTCACGCATGGTGCCCCGGGTTTCGCAACGGGGCGTGGGCAATTCAACCACCGAAAATATTTACCGCATCACCTATACTTTTGCTGGCCCGGGTGAGTTTCCGGTGGGGGTGGTGATTGTCAATCGCAACCTTAATGTGCTCAATATTCCCAATTCGGTCAACACTCCTTTTGCCATCCAGTCTACTTTTCTGATTTCGCCCTTTTTAGGGCTGAACTCGGCCCCCATTTTGACCAATCCGCCCGTTGATTTCTTGGCTTGTGTGGGCCGCAAATTCAAGCACAACCCCGGGGCCTTTGATCCCGAGGGCGACAGCTTATCTTACCGTTTTGTGGTGTCCCGCCGGGGATTGCGCCGCAATATTGAGCCTTATTATGAAGTCAACCGCATACCGTCCATCGATGCCCAGACCGAAGATCGGCGCGGGCCGGCCACTTTGACCCTCAACCCGATCACGGGTGATCTGGTGTGGGATGCCCCCGCCCAGCCCGGGCAGTACAATGTGGCCTTTATTGTGGATGAGTGGCGCAATGGGATTCTCATTGGGTCGGTCAACCGCGACATGCAAATACTGGTGAACGATTGCCCTACCAACCGCAACCCACCCCAGATCACCTCGCGGGCACTTGATACTTGCGTAGTGGCCGGGGCCGAACTGCGCAGCGTGGTGACGGCCACCGATGCCGACCGCAACCGGATACAAATCACCGGGTTTGGCGCTCCCTTCCAGCTCGTTGCACCCAGCAACCGCGCCCAATTGGATACCGTGGGCCAAAATTTTGCCCCCGGCCAAGCCAGGGCCACTTTCTCGTGGCCAACCACTTGCAACGATGTCCGACAGCAAATTTACACTGCCACTTTCCGGGCGCGGGATGCGATCAACAATCCGTTGGCCGACTTCCTGACGTGGCGGATCCGGGTCATTGGGCCGCCACCAGAGGGGCTGGCCGCCGTCCTGAACAACCAAACCCGAGCCGCCACCGTCAATTGGCAAGGGTACCTGTGTGCCATTGGTGCGCGGGCACCGCGTGGCGCCGATTCCATGACCGTTTACCGACGGCAAGGTTCATCGGCTTGGCAGCCGGGCCGCTGCGAAACCGGCATCCCAGCCTCGGCGGGCTACTCGGTCGTGGGCCGCGTGCCCATTGGCCAAACCAATTTTCTGGACAACAACAACAACGCTGGCCTCCAGCCCGGAGTTACCTATTGTTATCGGCTGGTGGCCAACTATGCCGATGGGAGCTTGAGCGTGGCCTCGCGTGAGTTTTGTATTACTTCCCGATCCAATGCGCCCCTGATCATCAATGTGAGCGTGGTGGGAACTGCCCCCCAAAACGGGCAAATGTTTGTTCGCTGGGTCAAACCTATTGGATTGGTTGTCAATGACTTCCCCCGACCGTGGACGTATCAAGTGAGCCGGGCCACTGGTTTCAGCGGTACAGCCGGCTTAGTGCGCCTGCCCCAAGTATTTGCCGAAAATGACACTTCGTTCACTGATCAACAACTGAACACCACCGGACTGGTCTACAATTACCGGATCTATTTCTTTTCCCAAGGCCGGCTGGTGGACAGTTCGGCGGTGGCCTCCTCGGTCCGGCTCACGGCCACCCCGGGGATCCGCACGGTCAACTTGGCTTGGCAAGCCCAAACCCCGTGGGACAACAATTCCGCCCGCTTCCGGCGGCACTTGATCTACCGCGAACGGGTCACGCAACGCGGCACTTTTGACCTCATCGACAGCATGGATGTTACCGTGAACGGCTTCCGCTATGTGGATCGGGGCACTTTTCAGAACCAGCCACTGCAAGAACGGGTGCAGTACTGCTACTACGTGACCACCAGGGGCACATACAGCAACGCCAACATCCGTGAACCGTTGTTGAACGATTCGCAGCGGGCCTGTGCCACCAGTCGCGATGTGACCCCGCCCTGCCAAGTGGCCGATCTGCGCCTAGAACGGCTGGACTGCGCCCGATTACTGGCCGACAACAGCAATTGCAATGACAACACCTACCGTGTCAACCTAAATTGGCAACCAAACTTTGGGGCCAATTGCGATCGCGATGTGGTGGCCTATAACCTGTACTTTGCCGAGTACGAGGGCGATACGCTGACCCTGCTGGCGCGGGGGCTGACCACCCCCAGCTTTGTCCACCAGCGCACCAACTCCGTGGCTGGCTGTTACGCCGTGACCGCCTTGGACAGTGAAGGCAATGAAAGCCCGCGCAGTGCCCCCATTTGCAACGACAACTGCCCGCAATATGTGCTCCCCAACGTGATCACGCCCAATGGCGATGGCCGAAACGATCTCTTCCGCCCGATCGGTTGTCCGCGCTTCGTGCGCAGCGTGCTGTTCCGGGTGCGCAACCGCTGGGGCCAACTGGTGTATGAAAGCACCGACGACGTACTGCTCAACTGGCGCGGGGTCCGCAACGACGGCTCGGAACTGCCCGCCGGAACGTACTATTATGAGGCCATTGTGACGTTCAACCGCCTGAGTCGAACCGACGAAACCCGCACCATTACCGGCTGGGTGCAGATTATCCGACAAAACTAACTAGCCGGTTTTCTTGCAAGCAAACGGCCCCAACTTGTTGAAATTGGGGCCGTTGTTGATTTAAAGAGGCGATCAATGCCACTCGCGCTTGGCATTGATCGCTTCTTTTTTGCGGAAAGCGGCCTCGAGGTCAAGTTCAAAATAATTGGCCAGATCCAGCAAATAGCCAAACACATCGGCAAATTCTTCTTCCAAATCAACGACCTTGTGCGCTTTGGCTGGCTCATCGTACAGTTTCACATGCTTGCGGATGGCTTTGGCGAGTTCGCCAACTTCCTCGCTGAAGAGCAGGAAAAGTTCCAAGTGGTTGTTCTGATCCCAGCCGCGCTCTTGGCAAACGGCGGTCATGTAAGCCTGAAAATCGGGCAAAGTAGGTTTTTCGGGGAGAGTGGCCATAATTAAAGGTTAGATACAAAAAATGGTATCCCCAATTTGGGCAAAAAAAACGAAATAACCTCGCAGGCAATCAGGCATTGCGGGAATTAAAGCACGGCTTGTAATGTATTTAGCCAATAGTATGCCCTTCGGTGGCGGTGAACGGAGCTTTCTGTACCGAGGATTGAGGACAACCTCAATAAGCCCAGCAATGCAAAGAGGAACAGGGCCGTGGCATTTCCGCCACCACCTGCAAAGGCTACAACTACGATTTTGGGACACCCACCCAATCGTTGCGCAAGCTGGGGGACATTGGGGGTATTTTACCATCGTTCAAGCCTGGCTAAGCCTGACCGATAACCAAAAGCCCGACAATCAGACCAAGGCCAAGACCGGCTGAGCACGGGGGCCGATTACTGGCTCAACTTGGCCGCCCAGTGGGACAATTTCCGCCCCAATGGCGACGTGGTGGCTGCCGATTTAGGTAAGTCAAAAACAAATGGCGGGCCTTTAATATGGGCACCTTGTCCTAAGCCAAGCTCCGGGCCAACCCGCCCCCAATGGAATAAGTGCGGCGCGGCTTTCATCCATCTATTGGCCAAATTCTAGGCGATTAGTCCCCGAAACTCGAGTTTCGGGGACTTTTTATATTGGAATTGCCATAAAAAATCTACCTTTGGCTTGTTCAGATCTAGACCAAGTACTATGGACAACAAAACCTATTGGCTGGCTTTTTTCTCATTTTTTCTGCCCAGCCTTACCTTTGCCCAAAGCGCGGTGTTAAAACCCAATTTTGCGGTGCAATTGGGCGTTTTCAAAGTGCCCGACGAGCGCAAGTTTCAGCTCTTTGCCGACTTGGGCAACATCCTGACCGATTCAGTGGCGGGCGGGTTGGTCCGGCTGCGGCTGGGCGATTACACCGACCGGGCCAAAGCCGACAGTGTGCTGGGCGTGCTTCGTGGGCGCGGGCTCAAATCGGTGTTCATCATCATAGCCCCAGATTCCTCCCCGGCCAAGGGGTTCCTCACGGCCAGTGCCCAGCAGCCCACTGCCTATGTGGTGCAATTGGGCGCTTATGCTGACCGCTCATCAATGCCCAGCAATTTGGACAAGGTCAAAACATTGGGAAATTTACAGGAACTGGAAGAAAATGATCTGCGCAAGTTGCAACTGGGCACCTACGACTCACGCAAGCAAGCTATGGCCCAGGCCAACAGCGCCAAACAGCTCGGTTTCAAAAATGCTTTCGTGAGTGTGGCCGCGCCTACCACTCTCAAGAGGGAAACGCTGGTGCGCGGAGCCACTGGTAAATCATTTGAGATCACCAACACTTACAAACGGATGGAGGGGCTGCTCAACAACAAGCTGCCAGTGGTGGTGCAAATGTATTTCAACGGGGCCTCCCTCTTGGGTTTCTACAGTGATCCTGAAACTGGTGAGTCCAAAAAATTTGTCTATTATGGCTATCAAACCAACGATGCGCGCTTGGCCAAAGTAACCAAAGACGGTTCACAAATCTCAGGGAGTGCCTTCGAACCGAAAGGAGCAATCGCCGGGCAGCAATTGCGCATCACCGCCAAGGATCAAGCAAGTGGTAAAGAATTGAAATTCAACCTGAAAGAGGTCTATTCCCCCCAAAGTGTACAAATCGTGATTAAAAGTCTGTACCGCAAAAAAGTCCAGCCGGCCAAGGAAGGCGAGATCGGGGCCGACCTGTATTTGGAGTACCCCATCATCACTAGATCGGGTAATGCCAGCCTTGCTCCCCGGCTCAACCCCAAGTTTGTGCTTCTAAAAGGCGTGACCAACCCCAGTACGCTGAATGGCCAAGCCGATATCCAATTGGCCGATGGTCTCAAAAAAGTAACCTTGCTGTACCCGCAGTACCGCTGGCTTTCTGAAACACTGGAAACCAAAGTACTGGAAAATGACAAGGATTTGCTCAGTGTCCGGTTTGTGGAGGAGTGTGTGATCGCTGAGCCCAAAAGCAAAGTCTCCCATAAATCTTTCATCATTTCCACCGGGCAGGAGCTAAAACTGGGGGAACTGCTGCTTTCGGGCCACGACAAGGTACTGCGGGCCTCCTTGCGTCAGAAAATTGGCAAAAAATATGCTGGGTCCCGCCCCACCCTGACCGACGTGAACACCAGCATTGAGGAAATGATCCAAAATTATTATTTCACCACTAAAGGGATCGTGTTTTATCGCCAGTATCATGCCAACAGTGCCATTCAAGAGCCGATCGAGCTTACGGTGGACTACAAAGAAATTCGCAGTTTGATCAAACCAGCCAGTTTGTTAAGTCGTTTTTAATCGCCATTTATTGGCCCAAAATTATGATCAAAGTAATGCTGGTGGACGATCACCAAATTATCCGCGATGGAATCAAGCAGCTTTTGGCTGATGAGGGCGAAATCAGGATTGTGGCCGAAGCCCCCTCCGTCAAGGACGCCCTCCGGATCCTGGACGTGATGTCGGTCGATGTGGTCATCACCGATCTGTCCATGCCCAATGCCAGTGGCTTCGACCTCATCCAAGCCATTGGAAAGCTGGGCAAAGATATTAAAGTGCTGGTGCTGAGCATGCACTTGGAAGAACCCTATATCAAGAAAGCAATTGAAAACGGGGTGAACGGCTATATCCCCAAAGACATTTCCAAGTATGAATTGGTGCAAGCCGTGCATTCGGTGTATCACGGAGAAATGTATTTTAACCAAGAAGTGACCAAAATTATGATGGGCAATATGGTTAAAAAAGCCCGCCGCAATGAAGATACCAATGGCTCGCCCCAGGCCAAACTCACCCAGCGGGAGCGCGAAATCCTCAAACTGATTGTAGATGGGTTGAGCAGCCCCGAAATTGCCGACAAACTCTTTATCAGCCACCGGACGGTAGAAAACCACCGGGCCAATATCATGGACAAATTGAAGGTGCGCAACGCCATCGAATTGGTCCGCAAAGTGTTGGACAGTGAATTTTGGGAAAGGGCATAGGCGGCAATGCGATATCCATCGGTCATGACTAAATTGTATTGGTTTGCCGTGCTGGCCTTGCTGGCGGGTTGTTCGCCCAAGGGCAACAGTTCCCAAGGGCCAATTAGTGGCACGCCGGCCCCCACGCCCGATCTGCCCACCACCACTCGCCAGTTTGAGGAAAGCCGGCAGTCGGTACTGGCCCAACTGGACACGCTGGAAGAAAGCACTGAAACCGTGTTACAAGACAATGACACCACGCCCGTTGATAGGCAAGCAAACGGCTTGCCCGATGCTGTGGAAGAATGGAACCTCCGGTGGGGGGCATTGGTCAACGAATTTGGCAACATGGAAAGTACATTTCAGTTGATTGGGCCTTCCCGCGACCAGCACTTTGCCGAAATGAACCAACTGGCCGCTGAGATAAGTGACCGCCAGATCCGCCGCAGTGAGCTAAAGCGCAACAGCCGGGCCTATGCTGCGTTCAACCGCGAATACCGGATTTTTTACCGTACCTTGGGTCAAGCGCGCTCCCGCGTGCGCCAAGGTCGCGACTTGTACCTGGTACTCAATGTGACCGTGAAACGCCGCCAGTTCCGCACCGAGGAGATGGTCAAAGTAATAGATTACGCCAAGCGCACCCGCACTCTGGCGCACGAGATGGATTCACTGCTCCGGCAGGGCCGCAACTTGGCCCGAGAGCTTGACCAATAATTAAATAGCCGATCAAAAAACACCCGCCGATAACCTATCAACGGGTGTTTCAGAACCTATTTAAACAACTTGGAACGCTTGCACACGAGTGCAGGCTCCCACTACCAAAATTGAGAGATTTTTTTGGTATTCACAAATCAAGTTTCCTTTGCTGGCAAAGCCTGTTCCATTCTGCTTTTCGGGGTGAACCCCCATTGCCAGTTTGCCGCTTTACACTATTCGGGTGCAGGTTGTTAATTTGGCAGGCTTATTGTCTGGTAATAAATGGGGCACATCCGCTTTTTTCACCATTTTGGCCCCGAGCAAATCTTATGTCCAGTAGCGCACTAAAGAATTTGTGGCTCATTACGATGTTAGCTACAAGCCAGTCGGCCTGCCTTGCCCAAACTTGGAAGCCTGCCTATGAAGGTGGAGTATCGGCCATTAAGAGGAAAGATTACAAAAATGCGGTTCAGTCACTTGAACAGGCGGTTCCATTGGCTGAGCAGGAGTTTGACAATACCCATCCCAACTATGTGAACACGTTGCTCAAGTTGGGCGAGGCCTACTTGGCCATCGGCGATCAGGGCAAAGGCCGGACCCCTTACCTGACCGTGGTGACCATCAAAAAAGAGAAACGCGACGACCGGAACAAGGAGTACGCCGATTTGCTCAATGTGATTGCCCAGTCATACCAAAACAGCCGCGATTATCCCAAATCGGACAGCTATTATACTCAATGCCTCAATGCGCGGCGATCCATCCAGGGCGAAAAGCACCCAGACTATTGGCTTACCATTCTCGAGCACGCCCGGTTGCACCGCATGGTCGGCAAATATGACAAAGCCGAGATTGTTTACGCCCAATGTCAAAAATTGACCAAGGAAGCTTGGGGAGACAAAACCGCCCTTTACCGCGAAATGTTGGCCGAAATGGGCGAAGCCTACTTTAAATTAAAGCAGTTTGACAAATCAGTCGAGTTTTACACCGCCCACTTGGCCGCAATGAAGGCCCAGAAACAGCCTCCTGCCACCTTTTATCAACATCACCAAGACCTGGCCATTACCCTGCAAAACTTGAAAAAGCACCCCGAGGCCGTCAAGCACTACCAAGAATATTTGATCCAACTGAAAGCCGCCAAGGGGGAAAAAGATCCACTCTACTTCACCGAGCTTGACCGTCTGGTGCAGGAGATGAACAAGATGGGGGAAACCGTTCCTGCCATTGACCTGATCAAACAAAAATCGGAACTGCAAAAACAACTGAAGGGTGAGAATAGCTATGAATATGCCCTGGCCCTCAATGAGCAATCGGAAAGCTTGCGCAAACTACAGCAGTATGAAGCCGCCCAAGTTCCCCTACAAAATGCGCTCGCTATTTTGGCCGCTCTAGCCAAGAACAAGGCCCAAGAAGCCATTTATGCCGATATGATGGGCAAATCGGCCAGCCTCCTAATGGCCATGGGCAAAAAAACCGAGGCCGAGACTGCTTATCACAACACAACCGACTATGTGAAGGGCAAATTGGGCGATGCCCATCCCTACTACAGCCGAGGACTGGACTCGCTGGCCTTTTTCTACTTAAGTGAAGATAAACTTACATGGGCCGATTCCCTGTTCAAAACGACCTTGGAACTCCGCAAAAAAGCCCCCGGGGAGAAACATCCCGACTATGCGGCATCGCAAACCAATTATGCCCAAGTATTGATCAAAAAAGGCAAATTAAGCGAGGCCGAAACACTGCTGAAACAGGCAAACAAGAGCCTGCTCATCTATTTTGGGGGGGGGAGTGCCGAATACGCCCACAGTGTCTATCAACTGGCCGCCCTCTACCAAACTGCCAAAAACTACCCCGAGGCCATGAAAAACTACCGGGCAGCGTTGGAATTGCAAAAGCGGAGCTTGGGTGAGGGCCACCCCCAAACCGTCCTAACATTGCAGGGTATCGCAACTTTGACCGAAGAAATGAACAAAAAATAACATCCACCAACAATGGCCCAATTTGCTACTGCTTGATTTTTGCAAAAAAGGTTTTGTGTAGTTGCAATTGCCCAACGCAGATTTATTCCCGCTGTCCCTTACTTTTTTCTGTAGATCTATGAGAACTCTATTCACCAAACCAAGCCTGATTGCCCTTGTTGCCTGCCTGATCGCCGCCAATGCGCACGCGCAAGAGGAAGCCAAAATCCAGAACATTAGGATCCTGCTCAACAACGGGAACAAATACACCCAATTGTATTCGGTCAACCTAAAGATTGAAGCGATGGGGGCCAGACACATGATGATCAATACCACGGGCGATTTTGCGGGCGAAACTTGGAAAGAATACCAACCATTCGCCGGAAGAGTTGATTTCAAAGATGAAGAAGGCGAAAAAATAGTCTATGTAAAATTAAAAGACAAGTACAGCAACGAGACCAAAGTGCTCTCCTCATCCATTATTTATGACCGCACCCCTCCGGCCAGCGGAACGGTGGAAATCAATGCCGAGGGCGGATTTGTGGACAACCCCGAACGCCACGTTACCCTTGAACTGGCGGCGGTAAACGCCAAGTATATGTTGATCAGCAACAACTCGGCTTTCCGCGAAGCCCGCTGGCAAGTGTACAAGCCGTCATTGCCCAACTGGAAGCTGGAAGGTGGCCCCGAAGGACTGAAAAAAGTATTTGTCAAGTTCCGCGATGGGGCCAGCAACGAGGGAGAAGTGGTATCGGATGAGATTGTGGTGGATTCGGAACCGCCGATTGATCCCAAAATTGCGATCAATGGCAACCTCAAAGTGACCACCGACTTGCATGGCAAGGTCAAACTCACCCTTTTTGTGCGGGGTGGCCAAGACTTGAAAGTGAGCGAAACCCCCAGCTTTGAAGGCGCAGAATGGCTGCAATACCAATCGGCCATGGACTGGATCCTTACCCCTACCCAAGGAGAAAAAACGATCTATGTCAAATACAGGGATCAAGCCCAGAATGAAAGCGAAGTGGCCTTGGCCAAAATTCTTTTTGACAACTTGCCCCCCCAAAACTGTAAAGTAGTGGTGGATCGCGGGGCCAAATATGCCGAAGACCCGGATCGGTTTGTCGAGCTCCGCCTAGAAGCCAACGGTGCTACTTTCATGATGATCAGCAACACCCTTGATTTTGCCAGTGCCCGCTGGGAAGCTTTCCGCGAAGTGGTGTCCAAATGGCGTTTGGTGGGCGAAAATGGCGAAAAAACCGTCTATATCCGCTTCAAGGACGAGCACGGCAACGAAACCGGCGTGTACAAAGCCGTTATTATTTTGGCCATTTAGAGCACTGGTGGGCCGTCCCCTGCCGATCCTATTTGGGTCGGTTTTTTTATGCGCCCATTTGCGGCGGCTTGCGCTCATATACGAGGAAAGAACAGGCAAACCGATTTTTTGTATCGGCCAAATGGTGTATTTGGTGGGCAAATAACCACTCCGCCGGGTTTAGTTCGGGAAAAAAGGCATCGCCCGCAAACATGCCCGCCACCAAGGTTAGGTGGATCCGCTGGGCCAATGGAAGGGCCTGTTGGAAAATTTCACCGCCCCCGATCACAAACACCTCTGGATCGGCGGCGCAGTGGGCCAGGGCCTCGGTCAAGCTGCCCACTCGGGCAAAACCCGGTTCTAGCGGCAACTCCATTTGCCGGGTGATCACAAAATTGCCCTTCGGCGACCCCAACCGATCGGGGGTGTCGTAGCTCTTGCGGCCCATGATCATCCGTCGGCCCGAAGTTACTAGGGCAAAATTGGCCAAGTCGGCGGGCAGGTGGCCCCACGGCAAGCGGCCCCCAGCCCCAATGACCCGGTTCTGGCCCATGGCGGCTATCAATGAAATCTTTGTCATTTATCGGCTAAATGTACTGTGGTTATTTATCTTCTTTGGTTTGTTAGTCCCCCAATGTCGAGCTGCGTTGGTTGGGGCCATTTTACCCAATCCTGGGTGCAACCCCTACTTTCGGCAACAATGCACAATGCTGGTGGGGCTGGCGCAATGATCACCCAATACCGGCGGGCCTACCCATCCAGCCAAACCTTGAAAGCGGGCACGCGGTCACGGCTTACATATACCTCTTCTTCGGTGAGGGGCTTGAGATGGACCCGGTAGCGACTGTTGTGCATGATTTTCACATCTTTTACCGCCGTGATTTGGGCCATGATTTTACGGTTGAGCCGGTAAAAAAGCGTCGGATCGAGCAGATCCTCCAGTTCTTCCACTGTGTGATCCACCACAAACCGCTTGGCATCGTTGCAAACCAAATAAACCGTTTTGCCCTCCGCATAAAAATAGGCAATGTCAGCCAAGATTTTGTACTGTAGGTGATCGCCAAATTTGACCAAAAAGCGGGATTTATAATTTTTCGGTTGGTTCAGCAATGCATCTGTCAGTTGGCGGATCTGTTGGGGGTGCCAGTACGCAAACTGTTGGTTGAGGGCCTGCAATTTGTGCATGGCTTGCACCAGCCCAGCGTAGGCTATCGGTTTAAGTAAATAGGCAATGCTGTGGACCTCAAATGCTTGGATGGCATACTTGTCATAAGCGGTGGTGAAAATGACCGGGCTGGGCACTTGCACATGCTTGAAAATATTGAAACACAAGCCATCGGCCAAATGGATGTCCATCAGGAGCAGATCTGGCGCGCCATTTTGCAACAACCAGCGCACGGTATCCTCTACCGAATCTGTGGTGCCCACTATTTGACAGCTCGGATCATAGCGCGTCAACATTTCGGTCAGCCGATCGGCGGCCAACCGTTCATCTTCTACAATTAAGGTTTTCATGTGCTGGTCAATTGAACAATTGGCAGTTTCACGGTAAAAGATCCGGATTCTACCAATTTGACAATATTTTGTTTGGTGATGTACTGATAACGTCGCGCAATGTTTTCTAGTCCAATTTGGGTCGAATTTTCTTTTTCGAGCTTGGGTTGGAGGTTGTTTCGCACACTGAGATAGCCGGCCGGATCTATGCTCACTTTCACAATCAGTGGGCGGGCCTGCGAGCTGACGTTGTGCTTGATCGCGTTTTCCACCAACATTTGCAGGGCCAAAGGCAATATGTAATACTCTTCGTATGGTGGTGGCACATCTACTTCCACGCGCAGTCCTGCCCCAAAACGCTTCTCAAGCAGAAAGGTATAGGAACGCATGAAGGCCAATTCACTGCGCAGATCCACCAATTCTTTTTCAAAATTTTGCAGCACATAACGATAAACAGTGGCCAGTTCCTCGATAAATTCATTGGCCACCGCCTGATCTTTGTACACCAGCGCGGCCAATACATTGAGGCTGTTGAACAAAAAATGGGGGTTCACTTGGTTGCGCAGTGACTGGTACTGGGCTTGGGCGCTGATTTTCTTGAAACGCTCGGCATCCAACTGGGCTTCGCGCTGCTGTTGCAGCAGATAGGCCATGGCATTGAGCGTGTTGAGGAACAAGTTGATCCGAAAACCCAATGTAATGGCCAGTTTGAGCGGCAGCGAAGACGTTTCCCATGACCAAGCATGGTACCAATGGCTCAGGGCCAGCGAGAGCGGCACTACCGCCAGCACGGTGACCACGATACTGGCGACGAACATAATGGCCAGCGGGTGGACTTGGGGGCCCAACTGGCTGCTTAGCCACGGCAAACCTCTTTCAACCAAGTGATTGCCTTCCCACAGCAATAGCACCAAGACCATAAAATAGACCAATAGTTCCCAATCGGGCATCGTGATGTCATAGTGATCGAGCGCCTCCACATAAAGCGTGTTGACGAAGGAATACCCCCCCAACAACAAAATAAACAAGTAGCGGTAGCGGTGCGAAAACATGGTCGATGGGCTATTGTTTAGATTTAACCCCATTGCCTGTTGTTTGTTCAAGCCAATGGCCCCAGAAAAAACCCTGTCGAGATGGATCCATCTCGACAGGGTTTGGTTGGGCTGGAGCGATGCACTATGGCAACAGCACCCGATCGATCACATGAATTACGCCATTGGTGGCCACGATATTGGCCGAAGTCACGTTGGAGGCTGTGCCGCCGTTGCCATTCCCCCGCACACTCACCGGCGAAAGGGCCACGGTTACGCTGCCCCCCTGCAAGGTGGGTACATTGCCCGCCGTCAAGTTGGTGGAAAACACGCGGCCTTGCACCACGTGGTAGGTCAAGATCCGGGTGAGTGCTGCTGGATCAGCCGCGTTTATGGCGGCTACATTGGCAAACCCAGCCGCTTGAAAGGCTGCATCGGTAGGGGCAAACACCGTGATGGGCCCGGCCCCTGACAATGCTTGCACCACGTTGGTCGTGCCCTGGCTGGCCCGCAACACTGCCGCTACCAACAAGGAAAAGGCAGGATTGCCCTGGGCCACTTGCACTATGTTACCGGCTGGTGGCATCAGCACACGCTCAATGACGTGGATCACCCCGTTGGCCGCATCAACATCGGGCTGGATTACCCGCACGCCATTGACCGATACGCCGGCGGCATTTTTGGTAATAAAGGCCGGCACATTGCCCAGCGTAGTCACTTGGGTATTCTCGGCCGTGGGGATGGCACTGGCCGCCGTGCGAGCACCCAGCACATGGTACTGCAAAATGGCAGTGAGCGTGGCCACTGGTGCGGCATTGATGGCCGCCACATCAGCAAAGCCCGAAGCCCGGAAGGCGGCATCATTGGGCGCGAAAACGGTCAGCGAACCCGAGCGAAGGGCATCGGCCAGTCCCGCCCGCTGCACGGCGGCCCGCAGCAAGGTGAAATCGTTGTTGGCCAACACTATGTCAGTGATGGTTTGGGGTGTGGCCTCGTCGTCCTTTTTGCAGGCAGTAGAGATCACCGCCACGGCGGCCAATACAATGGCAACTCGCAGTAACTGGCTAAAAGATTTTGAAATAAGCATGGTGTGAAAGATTTAGTTGAAAATACAGAACCATGAACGTAACTGAAAACCGAATAGATTGCCCGTTTGGAGTGAATGGGCGCAAAAACGGACTGAATGGTAAGATATAGGGAGTGAGTGGACAATCTACCTCGCAAAATTTATCTCACACTTTAGGTGGCGATGAGCAAAAGTTTTACTTATTTAGTGTGTTATAATTTTAATTTTCGTGAAACGCCCAAGTTGTACACTAAAATATTGCTTAACTGGGACGTTCCCCGGGGAAAAATCAATGAACCCTTGCTTATGATTTTTATTTCAATACTGATATTTTTTATACCGAATTCAACAAAATATTCGTCTTTTTCACAAACCAGCACCTTAAATGGGAAAACACCAATTGATTCAAGCCCTTGTGGAACTGGCTGGGCAGTATGAAGATCAGCATCCCGAGCCAGGCCAGCAAGACGTTTTGCTGTTTACCGCGTGGCTCAACCAGCAACAGGACAACAACACCCCGCCCACGAACGAGGCTGCCGACAGTACCGCCCCTCCCATTGCCCACGAACGAGATGTCCTAGAAGTGAACTTGGGCCGATTGATCGCGCTCATGAACCGCTATACCCGTCAATATACCAAAAAAGGATTGGCCAACTCCCGCTTGGTCAGCGTGGATGATTTTGTCTATCTGGCCATATTGGCCGAGCGGGGCAATTTGACCAAGACCCAGATCATCGAGCTGAATGCCCACGAAAAACCTTCGGGCACCGAGATTCTCAAGCGGTTGATCAGCGGTGGGCTGGTGGAGCAGTACGACGACCAGCATGATCGCCGGAGCAAACGGCTCCTCATCACCGAGGCCGGGCGCGAGGCATTGGGGAGAGGCCATGCCCCGATGGGCCAAGTGTGCGACATTGTGACTGCCCCCCTCAATCTGCGCGAAAAGCTCCAATTGCTTTATTTATTGCGCAAACTGGACAAATTTCACCGCTATGTGTACGATCATGAGCGGGACACCCTCCTTGACGCACTCTGCCAACTGAATGGCCAGTTGCCCGAAACGGTGGAGTAGCAAATTCTTTTTTTGTGTAACTTGCCCTCATGTGTGGAATCACTGGCATTTATGCCTTCAACGAAATTGGCCGCTGGAGCATGGTCAACCTCCGGGCCGCCAATGATGACCTGGCCCACCGTGGGCCCGATGCAGCCCAACTATTTGACCAGGGGCGCTGCGGACTGGGCCACCGCCGCTTGGCCATTATCGACCTGACTCCCGATGGCAACCAGCCCATGACCGATGCTTCCGGGCGCTACACGATAGTGTTCAACGGGGAAATTTACAACTACCAACAATTGCGCGGGGATCTGCTGGCCAAAGGCGTGGTTTTTCAGTCCGCCTCCGATACCGAAGTGCTGCTCTACCTCTACATCCACTACGGCGAGCTGGCCCTGGATCGCCTGCACGGGTTCTTTGCCTTTGCCGTATACGATGCCCAAGCGGAGTCGCTGTTCATTGCCCGTGATCGCTTGGGCATCAAGCCGTTGCTATGGTATGCCGATGAGGACAAGTTTTTGTTTGCCTCCGAGTTGGACAGTTTGCTGGCTTTCAATGTCCCCAAAGTGGTTGATTGGGCCTCCGTCCAACAATATTTCCAGTTGCACTACGTGCCCGCCCCCCACAGCATGATCAAAAATGTGTTCAAACTCATGCAGGGGCATTGGCTCAAGGTCACCGGGCGCGACATCCAGATCCAGCAGTGGTATGCCCCGCCCCGCCCCACCAACATTTACCCGGGCGCACCTACCTACGAGGCCGCCCAAAAAAAGCTGGTCGAGCTCATGGAGGCCGCGGTGCAGGAGCGGCTGATTGCTGATGTGCCGCTGGGCACGTTCCTCAGCGGGGGGATCGATTCCTCGGTGGTGACCGCCCTGGCCAGCCGCCACAAGCCCGATCTCAACACCTTTTCGGTGGGATACAAGGATGAACCCTTCTTTGACGAAACCCGCTACGCCAATTTGGTGGCCAAAAAGTACCAAACCAACCATACGGTATTTTCGTTGAGCAACGACGATTTATTTGAAGCAATGGACGGTTTATTGAACCATTTTGGCGAGCCGTTTGCCGATTCGTCGTGCTTGCCGTTCTATATCCTGAGCCAGCGGACCCGGCAGCAGGTCACGGTGGCCCTCTCCGGCGATGGGGCCGACGAACTGTTTGCGGGTTATAATAAATACATGGGCGAATTTCGCGCCCGGCAGGGAGGCTTCACCGCGCAAGTGCTCAAGGCCCTGCTCCCAGTCTTGGCCCAGTTGCCCCGCTCGCGCAACTCGCCCCTGGGCAACCGGATCCGCCAAGCCCACCGCTTTGCCGAAAGCCTGACCAAAACGCCCAAGGAACGGTACTGGTATTTGAGCAGTTTTATGGAGGAGGGCCGCTTGCCCGGCATTTTCACCAGCCAAGCCAACCAGCGGATGGCCAGCCACAGCCCAATCGATGCCGAGAACGAATGGTTGCCGGCCCAGTTGCGCACCTTGGATCAAACCTACCCCATTCGCAAGGCCCATTTGCTCCAATCCATTCAGGGCCAAGATCTTAATGAAATATTGTATGCCGATGTGCAAATGGTGCTGACCAACGACATGCTGACCAAAGTGGATCTGATGAGCATGGCCCACGCGCTGGAAGTGCGCGTGCCGTTTTTGGATCACCGGGTGGTCAATTTTGCCTTCTCGCTCCCGGCGGCCTATAAAATTGATGGCAAGATGAAAAAGCGGTTGGTGCAAGATGCTTTTCGGTCGCTGCTGCCCGCCGAACTTTACAACCGCCCCAAGCACGGCTTCGATGTGCCCCTGGCCAAAGGCTACCGTACCGAGTGGCGCAAACTGATCGAGCGGGACCTGCTGGCCGACGACTTCGTGGCCGCTCAGGGCGTGTTCAGCCCGGCCTACATCCAACAGCTCAAACAGGCGGTTTTCCACACCCAAAATTTTGACCAAAACCACGTTTGGGCCATTTTGGTGTTCCAACACTGGTGGAAACGGTTGGGGATCAAGACGGAGTGGGGAAATTAAGCCTGGCAAATGGTGGCCAGCATCCGGATCTTGGATGCCCAGGGCCGCCCGATCCGCAAGTTGCTAAACCGGCAGACCATCGCCCAAGGGGCCTTCATCAATTGGGATGGCTTGGGCGATAATGGCGAAAAGGCCCGGGTCGGCTACTACCTACTATCAACAGAGGTGTTTGACTTGAACGG
>Ga0105045_10001768_pt1 | contig 17827 bp, 15 predicted proteins | sample MAT02_FD_78089 | JGI IMG/M metagenome (GOLD analysis project Ga0105045, IMG submission 78089) | Freshwater microbial communities from Lake Fryxell liftoff mats and glacier meltwater in Antarctica - MAT-02 (megahit assembly) | ecosystem: Environmental > Aquatic > Freshwater > Ice > Liftoff... | reverse complement strand
TGGCCACGCGCGATTTGTCCTGGTCCGACGAGACCCATCGTATCCACGAAACGCAGCCGAGTCACTACCAGCCCACGTACGCGGCCTACCTGCAGCTCGCCCATCCGGATGATCGCCAAAGCGTGGACCAGGCGTTTGTCGATTCAATCGAACGCGGCGATGGCGGTGTCATCGAGCACCGCGTGCTGCTGCCTGACGGACGCATCAAGCACGTGGAAGAGCATTGGGAGGTCGAACTGGACGCGAAGCAAAATCCGGTACGTGCGCTCGGCACCTGCCAGGACGTGAGCGAGCGCAAAGAGGCCGAATCGGTGCTGCGCGTTACCAGCGAGCGTCTGGCACTGGCCACACAGTCGGCGCAGATCGGGATCTGGGACTGGGATCTGGTGGAAAACACGCTGGTGTGGGATGCGCAGATGCTGCGGCTATACGGTTTGGATGACAGCACGTTCGGGAAAGTCTACGAGGCATGGACGCAACGTCTGCACCCCGATGACCGCGGGCGCGTTCAATCCGAGATTTCCTGCGCCCTCGCCTTCCTACGGGAATACCGGACGCAGTTCCAAATTGTCCTGCCGGACGGGCAGCTGCGCGACATCGAGGCCAATGGCGTGGTACAGCACGCCGCAGACGGCACCGCGATACGCATGATTGGCGCCAACCGCGACATCAGCGAGAAGATGCAGGCCGAGCGGCGCATCCGCTACCTCAATCGCGTGCACGCCATGATGAGCAGCGTCAACGCGCTGATCGTGCGCGCAGGCACCCGTGATGAGCTGTTCCAGCAGGCCTGCCGTATCGCCATTGAAGCGGGCGGATTCCATGTGGCGATACTCGGCATGGTCGTGCCGGGCGGACTGGACTACGTCGCGATGGCCGGCGCCAGCGAAGATTCCATGCGCGTCTTCCGGCAATTGCTGGCCAAGCGCGACCCCACGCCCAGCCCGATGGCGGCGCGGGCGCTTCAGGACAGGATCGCTTGCGTATCCAATGCGTCGCAGTCCGATCCGCAGGCGGCCTATCCGGAAATGCAGGCCCGCTTCGGAATCCAGTCGATAGCCATCATCCCGCTGCTCGTGGACGGCGCGCCAGTGGGCGTGCTTTCGCTGTCCGCGGCCGAGGGCGACTTCTTCCACGCCGAGGAAATCGCGCTGCTGACCGAACTGGCCGGGGACATCGCTTTGGCCGTCGATCACCTCGACAACCGTGACCGGCTGGCGTTCCTGGCCTATTACGATGCACTGACAGGCTTGGCCAACCGAAGCCTGTTCCTGGAAAGAGTCGGCCAATACGCGCGCAGTGCAAGTGAGGGCGGACAGCTTGCCGTGCTCATTTTCGATCTGGAAAGATTCAGGTACATCAACGAAAGCATGGGGCGCGATGCCGGTGACCAGTTGCTCAGTCAGGTGGCGGCCTGGCTTACCGGGCACCTGGGCGACGCGAATCTGCTGGCCAGGATCGATGCCGACCATTTCGGGCTTGTCATTCCGGCTAGCGGGGGCAGCGGGGATTTGGCGCACATGATCGAACACATGATGGCTTCCTTCCTCGGGCATTCCTTCGAAGTCAACGGCGATGTCCTGCGTATTGCCGCGCGAGCAGGCATCGCTATCTATCCCCCGGATGGCCAGGACGCCGAGACGCTCTTCAGGCGTGCCGAGGCGGCACTGAAGAAGGCCAGCACAGATGGCGCCCGCTACCTGTTCTACGCCCAGAAGATGACCGATGCCGTCGCCGGCAGGCTTGCGCTGGAAAGCCAGCTGCGCCACGCGCTGGAGAACGAAGAGTTCGTGCTGCACTACCAGCCCAAGGTGGACCTCCACAGTGGCCTGCTGAGCGGAGCGGAGGCCCTGATCCGCTGGAACCACCCAAGTGCCGGACTCATGCCGCCCGCTTTGTTCATCCCCATCCTCGAAGACACCGGGATGATCCATGACGTCGGGCGTTGGGCCGTGCACCAGGCGATTTCCGACTGGTTGCGTTGGCGCCTGGAAGGACTGCCCGCCGTCCCGATCGCGGTCAATGTCTCCCCGATGCAGTTGCGCGACCCGGCTTTCATATCCCAGCTGCAACAGGCGATCGGGATCGCCGAGGGCGCGGCGGACGGCCTCGAGCTTGAGATCACCGAGTCCATGATCATGGACGACGTGAAGCAGAGTATCGCCAGCCTCGATGCGATCCGCGCGATGGGCATTCGCGTTGCCATCGATGACTTCGGCACGGGATTTTCTTCCCTCGGCTATCTGGGCAAGCTGCCGATCGACACGTTGAAGATAGACCGCACGTTCATCGTGGACATGGGCGCCTCCGCCGACGGGCTCAGCGTGGTGTCGACCCTGATGACGCTGGCGCATGCGCTGAAGCTGAAAGTGGTGGCAGAGGGTGTGGAAACGCCGGAGCAGGCCAGTCAGTTGGGTCTGCTCGAATGCGACGAAATCCAGGGGTACCTGGTCAGTCCGCCGCTGGCCTGCGCGGATTTCGAAGCGCGATTCCTGAGTACGACTTGGCGGATGCATTGAGCCGCAGAAGGACGGTGCTTTGCTTGGTCCCCACATGGATCGACAAGCGGCTGCTATGGGTCGGAAACCGACACTTAGGACCAGGTCGACTGCCGGCCAGGAGCCGTCGTTCGATCATTGCGCCCTTTGTCATCCACGATAGGCCGCCAACACGGTCACGGCGGTGAACCCTGCCCAAGTGCCTACAGAAGTCGGGGCAATTCAACGGCACGCGTCTCTGCGATTCACAAGACACGCAGCCGGAATACCTGCCGCACCCGCTCGCGATAGGCCGGACCGCTGCCCAGGCGCGTGCCCGACGCCAGCCGAAAAACGTACTTCCCGGACTCCAGCGTCTCGACCTCTGTCACCGCGGCTATGCGTACGATCCGCGAACGGTGGATGCGCGCGAAGTGCCGCGGGTCCAATTGCGACTCCATCGCAGCCATGGTCTTGCGCAGGCTGAGGCGCTCGGTTCCAACATGCACTTCGATATGGTTCAACTGAGCGACCACGCAGTCGATCGATTGCACCGGCACCATTCGCAGCCGATATCCCCCTGGTACCGGCAGGCGTTCGGGGAAGCTCTCGTTCGCACCGGACCAGACGCGCTGGCGTCCGGCGCGTGCACGCTCCAGTGAAAGCCGCGATCGCTCGCGCGAGTAGGGCTTGAGCAGGTAGTCGACCGCGCCGTGTTCGAATGCGTCCACGGCGTGTTCGCCAGAGGCGGTGACGAACACTACATGCGGGCGCCATGCGGCGGAAGCGCGATGAAGTGCGCCAAATCCGTCCATGCCCGGCATCTGGATATCCAGGAACACCACGTCCGGCTTCATGCTGCTCAGCGCAGACGCCGCTTCCTCCCCGTTGCTGCATTCGCCAAGGATGTGCACGCCGTGCTCGGCGCCGAGCATGCGCCGCAGGCGCGCGCCATCGGCTCGTCGTCCACCACCAGCACGCGTAGCGGCACCTCACTCATCCCGCTGCACCAGCATCAGCGGCAGCGACACGCGCACTCGGGTGCCGCCGCCCGGCAACACCTCGATGACCAACGCCTGGGCCTCGCCATACAGGCATTCCAGGCGAGCCGGCGTATTGGCCAGGCCCATCCCGAAGCCCGGCTTGGGCGTCGCGCCAACGCCGTCGTCGAGCACTTCCATTACCAGCTGATCGCCTTCGCACCAGGCCCGCACCTCGACCTTGCTCGGCGCTTCGCGGTGCGCCACCGCATGCGCCACCGCGCCACACGTTCAGCGGCCAATGGCTGCGCAGTGATTCACTGCTACCCGGGCTAGCTTGCGCTCGCCGACGCGGCTCCGACCGGCGATGCGCTGCTCGCACGCTACAACTTCGGCAACCGCAACTGGACCGCCGACCTGCTCCACACCCGCATCGACCCGGGGTTTCGCGCCGACCTGGGCTTCATCTCCCAGGTCGGCTACGATCGCACCCGCGCGTTCGGAACGCGCAACTGGTACGGCGCCCAGGGCTCGGCAATCACGCGGACCACGGTCGGCGCCGTCTGGAAGCTCACACATCGCAGCGGCGGCCAGCTGCTCGAGCGCGAGATCGAGGGCTTCGTCCAGGTTTGCGGCCCGCGCGAAAGCATCGCGCAGGTAATGGGGCGCACGCGCGAGCGATTCTGCGCCGGGCGCATGTTCGATGAAACCATCGGGCAGACCTCGAAGCCACGCCGTGGGCCGGCGTACGCACGGAGCTGGTCGTCAATACCGGGCGCCAGCTGGGACCTGCGTGCGGCTCGGCTCGGCGATTTCAACAAAATCGACGGCGAGCTCTGGCTAGACGTCGGGCGCGGGGTCAGCATCATCCTCGACGGCAGCTTTCAGACGCTCGAGCGCGACGGCGGCACCGCGTTGCGCGCCGCAGTGCTGGATGCACGCGCAAGCTGGCAGCTCGACCCACGACAGCGGCTGCGCCTGTCGTTGCAGGCCAGCGAGGTCGAGCGCGATCCGGCGCTGTATGCGACCCCCTTCCAGCGCCGCAGCCGTGATGTCGCCGCACAGCTGCTGTATTCGTACAAGATCAACCCGCGCGCCGCTGGCTACCTGGGCTACTCGCACGGCGGCTATGCCGATGACGATCAGGTGCAGCTCGCCGACCGCGACCGCAGCCTGTTCCTCAAGCTCAGCTATGCCTGGCAACCGGGCGGGTGAGCGGATGATCCGCCGCACGTCCGCGGTCAATGACCGATCTGGGCCTTTGAATCGCCTGCGCCCATCACTTCACCCCACCAGGGGTGGCCCCCGGCGATAATGGGCGCTGCTCCTGCCGGTAGCGCCCGTGGCCATGAAGCCTTTCGACAGTTCGACGGACCCTCCGGCCGACCCAACATCGCCGCTGGACTTCCTCAAGGGCGGCAGCGTGATGGCCAGGCGCATCGCCGAGCATGACTGGAATGGCAACCCGCTGGGCGCCATTGCCGGCTGGCCGCAGTCGCTCAAGACCACGCTGAGCATCATCCTGAGCTCGCGCTTCCCGATGTACCTGGTGTGGGGACCGCAGCTGATTGGATTCCCCAACGATGCCTATCTGCCGGTGCTCGGCAGGAAAGAGGCACTGGGCCGTCCCTTCCAGCAGACCTGGGCCGAGATCTGGGCACAGGTGGGCCCCATCGCGCAACGCGCGCTGGAAGGGGAGTCCAGCTTCTTCGAGAACCTGCCCATCGACATGGAGCGGTTCGGCTATCCGGAACGGACCTACTTCACCTTCTCCTACAGCCCAATCCGGGAAGAATCCGGCGAGGTCGGCGGGATGCTCGTCACCTGCGTGGAAACCACCGCTGGCGTTGCAGCCGACCAACGCCATCACTTCCAGCTGGAACTCTCCGACGGCTTGCGGCGCCTGGCAACACCATCCGAAGTCACCAAATGGACATGCAAGGTACTTGGCGTTTTTCTCGGCGCCAGACGTGTCGGCTACGCGACAATCGAATGCGGCTGGGTGCACCTGACCTTGCCGGCGTGGCACGACGAATCGGTCGACAGCCTCCTCGGCGCGAGATTTCCTGTCGACAGCTTCGGCCAGGATCTGGTGGCACGGCTGAATGAAGGCACCACCGTCCGCCTGGACGATGTGTGGAGCGACCCGCTTTCAGCAGCCTACACGACGTTCTACCAGCGCCTGGCAGTGAAGGCGATGCTGATAGTGCCGATCGTCAGGAGCCAGCAGCTCATCGCCGTGTTGGCGGTCGGGTCAGCCGAGCCACGGCGATGGTCGGACCACGAGGTCACGCTGGCCGAAGACGCGGCCGAGCGCACGCGGGCGGCTGTGGAGCGGGCGATCGCCGAGCAGGCACTCAGGCGCCAACTGGAGCTCCAGCGCGATCGGCTGCGGATGCTGTTTGAGGAAGCGCCTACCTTCATGGCGGTATTGCGCGGCCCCGACCACGTTTTCGAACTGGTCAACGCGGCCTACCGCCGCCTGGTGGGTTCACGGGAATTGATCGGCAAGCCGGTGCGCGAGGTAGTACCCGAGGCTGTTGACCAGGGTTTCATCGCCATGCTGGACCAGGTTTACGCCAGCGGGACTGCGCACGTGGTCTCCGGCGCTTCACTGCTGCTCAAGGGGCAGGCGGGTGAGCCCGACGTGCAGCGCTACCTCGATTTCGCCTACCAGCCGCTGGTGGAGGAGGACGGCTCGGTCCCCGGCATCTTCGTGGTGGGCAGCGATGTCACCGAGAACAAACTCGCCACCGAGGCGCTGCACGATGCCGATCGTCGCAAGGATGAATTCCTGGCGATGCTTGCGCACGAACTCCGCAACCCGCTGGCGCCGATCAGCACCGCCGCGCAGCTGCTCACGCTCGCCGCAGGCGACAAGCAGCGAGTACTGCAGGTCGGCACGATCATCTCGCGGCAGGTCGCCCACATGACCAGCCTGGTGGACGACCTTCTGGATGTATCTCGGGTGACACGCGGACTGGTCACGCTGGAGCAGGAAGGGCTTGACCTGAAGTCTGTCGCGGCCCATGCGCTCGAGCAGGTCCGGCCTTTCCTCGAATCGCGGCGCCACCTGCTGACGGTGCGCACGACGGCGTCGCAAGTCCCGGTGCACGGCGACCACACGCGCCTGGTGCAGGTCATCGTCAACCTGCTCAACAATGCCGCCAAGTACACCCCGGAGGGCGGGGAAATCACCCTGGCAACGCAGACCGGCCAGGACAACGCCATCCTGACCGTGACCGACACGGGCGACGGCATCGACCCGTCCCTGCTGCCGCATGTGTTCGAGTTGTTCACCCAGGGCAAGCGTACGCCTGACCGCACCCACGGCGGGCTCGGGCTGGGCCTGGCGCTGGTCAAGAGCATGGTGGAGCTGCACGGCGGGCGCGTGATGGCGCACAGCGGCGGTGACGGCCAAGGCAGTACGTTTACCGTGACCTTGCCATTGGACCGGCAGCCCGTCGTCGAGGAATCGGAGCCACTGCCCGACGCCGCGGCAAGGGCGCAGCCACGAAGGATCATGGTGGTGGACGACAACCTCGACGCCGCCGAAACTCTCGCCGCGCTGCTCGACGCGCACGGCCATGAAGTGACCGTGCAAGCCGATGCGGGGCCCGCGATCGAGGCAGCCGCGGCAGCCAGGTTCGATGTCTTCATCCTGGACATCGGCCTGCCCGGCATGGACGGCTACGAACTTGCAGGCAAGCTGCGGGCGCGGCCCGAGCACGCGGACGCGCTGTTCATTGCGCTCACCGGATACGGACAGGCGGGCGACCTGGAAAAGTCGCAGGCAGCAGGATTCGCGCACCATTTCGTGAAGCCGGTGGATACCCGGAGGCTCACCGAAGCGCTGGCGGCAGCCCAGGTCTCCCGCACAGCCGGCAATTGATCTGGGCGAAAAGACCGGGAGTGGCCCATGCAGGCGCGGTGGATCGGGCACCGGCACCCGTGCCGCTACAGCATCGGCACACTCGCACCCGCACCCACCGGCGCCACCAGCGGCATCAGCCAGTGGTCCACCAGCAGGAATGCGAACAGCGCCATCAGGTAGACCACCGAGTAGTTGAACACGCGCATGGCGAAGAACTCGTCCGGCGGATCCAGCAGGCGCCAGGCGTACCACAGGAACACCGAGCCCAATACCAGGGCCCCGCCCAGGTAGAACCAGCCGCTCATGCCGAACACCACCGGCAGCACCGTTACCTCCACCAGCAGCACGGTGTAGAACAGGATCTGCCAGCGCGTGTAGGTCACGCCGTGGGTCACCGGCAACATCGGGATCAGCGCACGGGCGTAGTCCTCGCGGCGGAAGATCGCCAGCGCCCAGAAATGCGGCGGGGTCCACACGAAGATGATCAACACCAGCAGCAGTGCGTGGGCCCAGTCCCACGGGCCGGTCATGCCGGTGACGGCGGCCCAGCCCAGCAGCGGCGGCGCGGCGCCGGCAACGCCACCGATCACGATGTTTTGCGGCGTGGCCCGCTTGAGGTAGCCGGTGTAGATCACCGCGTAACCGATCAGTGAGGCGAAGGTGAGCGCGGCGGTGATCCGGTTGACCAGCCCCACCAGGATTGCCATCGATGCAGCGCCCAGGGCCAGCGCGAACACCAGCACCTGGATCGGCCGCAGCGCACCGGTGGCCAACGGCCGATTGGCAGTGCGCACCATCAGCTTGTCGATGCGCTGGTCGATCAGGTGGTTGATCGCGGCCGCGGAAGCCGCGGCAAGCCAGATGCCGAGCAGGCCGAACACCGCCTCGCGCCACGGCGGCAAGCCGGGCACGGCCAGGAACATGCCCACCAGCGCGGTGAACACGATCAGCGCCACCACGCGCGGTTTGGTCAGTTCCCAGTACTGGCCCAGCGGCACGGCCATCGGTCAGCCCGCGCGGCGCAGGCGCGCGAGCAGGGTGACCAGCACGAACAGCAGCAGCACCGCGCCCAGGTGGTGGCCGACCGCCACGTACAAGGGCAGCGAGAGCTTGACGTTGAGCACCCCCATGGCCAGCTGCGCGGCCAGCAGCAGCACCAGCGCCACCGCCCAGCCGCGCAGGCCCGGGGTGCGCAGCAGGCGCCAACCCAGCACCAGCAGGTACAGCGCCAGCACCACCGCCATCACCCGGTGGACCAGCTGGATGGCGATGCGCGAGGCGCCATCGAGCACGCCGCCCTCGTAATCCACGCCGATCCCGCGCCACAGGGTGAAGCCTTCCTGGAAGTTGGCCCGCGGCCACCACCGCCCCGCGCATTGCGGGAAGTTGCTGGCCGACCAGTTGCCTCCACCGCAGGACAGCGCGGCATAGTTGGCGCTGACCCAGCCGCCCAGCGCGATCTGCACCCCCAACAGGGCCAGCCCGGCGATCACCCAGCGCCGCACTGCGGCCGCATCCACCAGGATGATCGGCAGGTTGGTGGCACGCCAGGCCATCCACACCAGCAGCGAGAAGGTGAGCAGCCCACCCAGCAGGTGGCCCATCACCACGATCGGCTTGAGCAGCAGGGTCACCGTCCACATGCCCAGCAGGGCCTGGAAAATGATCACTGCAAGGGTGAGCGCCGCCGCGCGGGCCAGGTCCAGGTTGGACCAGCGCAACGCCGCCAGCAGCAGGATGGCCTCGCCGGCAATCGCCAGCGCCGCGGCGGCCTGCACCTGCCCGCGCATGTACAGCGGTATGGCCAACGCCACCAGTGCCGCGGCCACCAGCACCTGGGCGATACCCAGACGGCGCCGGCGCGCGGCGATCAGCGCCAGGACCAGCACCAGCACGCCGAGGATGGCGGCGATGTGGCGGTGCACCTGCTCGCGCCAGGCCTTGCCGTGCTCGAACGGACGCACGTCGATGGCCGCGTGGCTGGCCGCCTGTTCGGCCCCCTGCGGCCAGGTCGCGCGGCCGTAGCAGGTGGGCCAGTCGGGACAACCCATGCCGGCATCGGACAGGCGCACGTAGGCGCCGAACACCACTACGCACAGGGTCAGCGCCACCGCCAGCCAGGCGAAGCGGTGGAAGTGGCGGTACACGGTCAGCCGGGGCGCGGTATGCATCAGATCAGCTTCAGCAGTTTGGAGATGTCGGTGCGCAGCCAACCCGGATCGAAGCCGGGTGCGTAGCGGATGATCACGAAGCCGTTGGGGTCGATCACGTAGACCGGGATCCCGGCCTGGTCGTCCACCTGCGGCAGCAGTGCGCGCAGTCCACCCTCGGCGCGCAACTCACGCACGGCCTCGGAGCGGGGTGCGCCTTCGGGCAGTACGCCGATCCACAGGATCTCCACGTGGTCGGCGTTGTGCCCGAACAGCCGCCACACCTTGTCCAGGTCGCCGGCCAGGGCCACGCATTGCGCCTGGCAGTCGGTGGGCGGGGCCACCACCATCCGCCAGGTGCGCTCGCCAAGGTTCCACGGGTAGTCGCTGCCATCGGCCAGGGTCGGCACCACCTGGCGCGCATCGATGGCGGGCACAAGCATCTGGCCGTGCACCTTGGTGCCCTGCGGCTGCCAGCCGCTGAAGCGCAGCACGCCGGCGCCGAACACCGTGCCGAAGAACAACACGAACAGGCCCACCAGGACCAGGCGTCCGCGGCGCACGCGCGCCGGATCATGTGCGAATTGGTTCATGCGTCCATTTTCCCATGTAGGGGCGGCGTGCGCCTGCGCGAGCGCAGGGTCAACACCAGCGCGGTCACCAGCACCGCCAGGGCCAGCCCGAACCATTGCACCGCATAACCCATGTGGCGGTCGGGCGGCATGGTGTTGGGCAGGATCTCCAGGTCGCGCTCGAAACCGATCGGCAGGTCCGGATCGAGCTTGAGCACGCGCGGCGCCAGTGGCGTGCCGGCAGGCCCCTGCAGCGCGACAATGGCGTCCATGTCGATGCGGGTCAACAGCCAGGTGCCGTCCTGCTCGCCCATGGCCTGGCCCAGCGCCAGTCCTGCCGGCGGTGGTGGGGCCAGCAGGCCGCGCAGTGGCAGCGACTGGTCCAGGAACGCGCCGCCCAGCACCTGCGCCGACGGCAGTACGCGCCGCCCCTGCAGCGACAGCCAGCCCATGTCGACCAGTATGCTGCCACCCTGCGCCGGCAGGAACAGGCGGTACACGCGCACGCCGGCCTGGCCTTCGCGCAGCTGGTTGTCCAGCAGCAGCGGCGGCTGCGCGGCGAACCGGCCGTCGAGTTCGATCCAGTCGTAGCCGCCGGTGCGGGCCGGGTCCAGGGCCGTGGCCAGCGGCACCGGCGAGCGCTGCGCCAGCACCGCAGCCACTTCGTCCAGCAACGTACGCTTGTAGCCCATGCGCTGCAGCTGCCATGAACCCAGCGCACTGAACGCGGCCATGAGCAGCAGCGCCAGCACCCAGCCCACGGCCAGCGGCATCCGCCTGCTCACCGGGCGCGTATCCAATGCTGTGATAATCCACCTGTCCGGGCGCTGCCCGGTCGCGACCCACCCGGAAGCTTTATGAATGATTCGCTGAAAACCCTTCTCATCATCGCGTTCCTGACCATGATCCTGTGGAACCTGGGGGCGGGGCTGTATTACATGCTGGTCGACAAGGGCCAGAGCAAGCGCACGGTCAATGCACTGACCCGGCGCATCGCGCTGTCCGTGGCGCTGATCCTGCTGGTGGCGCTGGGCATCTATACCGGCGTGATCCAGCCGCACGGCGTCGGCGGCTGAGTCGCGGCCGGATTCCGCTCCGGAGGAATTGTCCGCGTTGATTGCACCGCGCCTGCAGGCGCTGGCGGCGGCGCGTGCAGGCGGCTGCGCCCCACCTGCTTCCTATACGGTGCCAGCCGGCGCCCGGTTGCGCCGGATCAGACCACGTAGACGAACAGGAACAGGCCCAGCCACACCACGTCGACGAAATGCCAGTACCAGGCCGAGGCCTCGAAGGCGAAATGGTTGTCGCGGTCGAAATGCCCGCGCGCAACGCGCAGCCACATCACGGCCAGCATGATCGTGCCCAGCAGCACGTGCGCACCGTGGAAGCCGGTCAGCATGAAGAAGGTTGATCCGTAGATGCCCGAGCCGAGGGTCAGGTTGAGGTCGCGATAGGCGTGCACGTATTCGTAGCCCTGCACGAAGGCGAAGGTCACGCCGAGCGCGATGGTGGTACCCAGCCAGAACAGGACCTGCGCGCGCCGTCCCGCCTTGAGCGCGTGGTGGGCGATGGTCAGGGTGACGCCCGAGGTCAGCAGGATCAGCGTATTGAGCAGCGGCAGGCCCCAAGCCGGGATGGTCTGGAACTCGCCACCGACCTGGCCCGGACCGGCGCTGGGCCAGGCCGCGCCGAAGCCGTCCCACAGCAGGCTGTTGGTCATCACCCCGTCACCGCTGCCACCCAGCCAGGGCAGCGACAGGCTGCGTGCGTAGAACAGCGCGCCGAAGAACGCGGCGAAGAACATCACCTCGGAAAAGATGAACCACACCATGCCCATGCGGAACGACACGTCCACCTGGCTGTTGTACTGGCCGCGCACCGATTCGCGGATCACGTCGCCGAACCACATGAACAGCGTGGCGCACAGGCCGAACAGGCCGGCGTAGAACATCCACATGCCCCACGTGACGTCGTTGAGCCAGCTGGCCACGCCCAGCATGGTGATGAACATCGCCACCGAACCCACGAACGGCCACTTGCTGTGGTGCGGTATGAAGTAGGCGTTGGGGTCCGGCGAATGCGTCTGGGCCATGGCGGAGCGGATCCTGTGCTGCAGTGCTGGCGGTTACGGGGCCGCGAGCGGCGTGGGCGACGGCATGCCGGTGCCCAGGCGGGCAGTCATGGTGTCGTTCTTGAAGAAGGTATACGACAGGGTAATGGTATTCACGTCGGCCGGCAGGTCCGGATCGACGATGAAGCGCACCGGCATGTCACGGGTCTCGCCCGCCTGCAGGGTCTGGGCGGTGAAGCAGAAGCACTCGGTCTTGGTGAAGTAGCCCGAAGCGCGCGCCGGCGCCACCGAAGGCACCGCACTGCCCACCACCGCGCCTTCGCCTTCGTTACGGGCGAAGTACTGGGCCTCGTACAACTCGCCCGGCACCACCTGCATGCTCAGCTGCTCTGGACGGAAGGACCAGGGCAGTTTCGAGTTGACCCCGCCGTCGAACTGCACGGTCACCGTGCGCGCCTTGCGCGCCTGCTCGGCGGCCACTGCGGCCTGGCCAGGTCCCTGCTCCAGGCGGATGCCGAACACTTTCTCGCAGGCGATCCGGTACAGCGGCACCAGCGAGAAAGTCAGCACGAACACGGCCACGGCCACGCCCACCATCTTCATCAGTCCTGCGGTGCTGGAACCGGCAGCGCTCATGTGCCCAGTACTCCTGAAAGAATGAAAGACACGTAGATCGCCACCGCGACCGCGCCCACCAGCAACGCGGTGCGCACCGCGCGCTTGCGGCGCTGCGCGGCGTCCTGGACCGGTGGCGGCGAGGCGGGGTTCATCGGCATCGCGCTCAATGGGTCACGTCGTCATGGGCCAGGTCGCCCGGGCGCAGCACCGGCGGCGTGCCGAAGGTGTGGTGCGGGGCCGGCGAAGGCACGGTCCACTCGAGCCCGCGGGCGTTTTCCCATGCACGCGCCTTGGCGCGCTCACCGCTGCGCAGCGAGCTCCACAGGATGGCGGCCATCATGAACGGGGTGGCGAACATGCCGAACGCGCCGATTGAACTGATGAAGTTCCAGTCCAGGAACACCGGGTTGTAGTCGGGGATGCGGCGCGGCATGCCGGCCAGGCCCAGGAAGTGCTGCGGGAAGAACAGCACGTTGACGAACACCACGGTCCACCAGAAGTGGAACTTGCCCCAGAACTCGCTGTACATGCGGCCGGTCCACTTGGGCCACCAGTAGTACACCGCGGCGATGATCGTGAACAGCGAGCCGGTCACCAGCACGTAGTGGAAGTGCGCCACCACGAAGTAGGTGTCGTGGTACTGGAAAGTGGCCGGCACGATGGCCAGCATCAGCCCGGAGAAACCGCCGATGGTGAACAGGACCACGAAGCCGATCGCCCACAGCATCGGGGTCTCGAAACTGAGCGACCCGCGCCACATGGTGCTGACCCAGTTGAACACCTTCACCCCGGTGGGGATGGCGATCAGCATGGTGGCGTACATGAAATACAGCTCGCCACCCAGCGGCATGCCCACGGTGAACATGTGGTGGGCCCACACGATGAACGACAGGAACGCGATCGAGGCGGTGGCGTACACCATCGCCTGGTAGCCGAACAGCGGCTTGCGGCTGAAGGTGGGCAGGATCTCCGAGACGATGCCGAACGCCGGGAGGATCATGATGTAGACCTCCGGGTGGCCGAAGAACCAGAAGATGTGCTGGTACATCACCGGGTCGCCGCCGCCGGCCGCGTTGAAGAAGCTGGTGCCGAAGAACTTGTCGGTCAGCAGCATGGTCACCGCGCCAGCCAGCACCGGCATCACCGCGATCAGCAGGAATGCGGTGATCAGCCAGGTCCAGCAGAAGATCGGCATCTTCAGCAGGTCGATGCCTGGCGCGCGCATGTTGAGGATGGTGGCGATCACGTTGATCGCGCCCATGATCGAACTGACGCCCATCATGTGGATGGCGAAGATGGTGAAGGCCACGTTGTAGCCACCCTGCAGCGACAGCGGCGGGTACAGCGTCCAGCCGCCGGCCGGCCCGCCGCCCGGCAGGAACAGGGTCATCAACAGCAGGGTGAAGGCGAACGGCAGGATCCAGAAGGACCAGTTGTTCATGCGCGGCAGCGCCATGTCGGGCGCACCAACCTGCAGCGGGATCATCCAGTTGGCCAGGCCCACGAAGGCCGGCATCACCCCACCGAAGATCATCACCAGCGCGTGCACGGTGACCATCTGGTTGTAGAACTGCGGTTCCACGAGCTGCAGGCCCGGGATCATCAGCTCGGCGCGGATGATGACCGACATGCCGGCGCCGATGATGAACATGACGAAGCTGAAAAGCAGGTACAGCGTGCCGATGTCCTTGTGGTTGGTCGAGAACAGCCAGCGCTCGACGAACCCCTGCTTGGGACCGTGGTCGTCATCGTGGCCGTCATGCTCGGCGACAGTGTTGTAGGGCATGGGTGCTACCTCTGGATCGAATCTGGGGCGGTCAGGCGGGGCGGACGGTCAGGCCTGCGCGGGGGTCGCAAGGGTTGCGGCGGTCACCGCCTCGGGTGCCGGTGCAGGGGGCGTGGTGTCCAGCTCGTCCCGGATCATGTCCGGATCGAACTGGCGCGGCGCGGTACCCGGGGCTTCCGGATCGATGATCGAGGGGTCCTGCGGGCCGGTGGTGGTGGCGCGCTGCGAGGCCAGCCAGGTCTGGAATTCCTCCTGCGACACCGCGTTGACCACGATCGGCATGAAGCCGTGGTCCTTGCCGCACAGCTCGGCGCACTGGCCGCGATACACGCCAGGCTCGCGGATGTCGGTCCAGGCCTCGTTGATCAGGCCCGGGATCGCGTCCTGCTTCCAGCCCAGCGCCGGCACCCACCAGGAGTGGATCACATCGTCGGAGGTGATCACGAAACGCACCTTGGTGTTGACCGGCAGCACCAGCGGGTTGTCGACGTCCAGCAGGTAGTGCGGGTTGGCGGCCAGGTCCGGCTGCACGCCACTCTGGCGGATGCGGTCCGATTCGCGGTCCAGACGGCTGGTGAACTCCACGTCCTCGCCCAGGTACTCGTACTTCCACATCCACTGGTAACCGGTGACCTTGACGGTCATCTGGGCATCGCGGGTGTCGTACATGGCGATCAGCTTGATGGTGGCCGGCCACGCCATTACCACCAGGATCAGGATCGGGACCACGGTCCAGATCACCTCGGCGGTGGTGTTGTGGGTGAAGGTGGCAGCCACCGCGCCCTTGGACTTGCGGAACTTGAACATGGCATAGCCCATGGCGCCGAACACCAGGATGCCGATCACCACGCACACCCACAGGGCCACCATGTGGGCCTCGTAGGCGTTCTGCGAGGTGGAGGTGACCCCGCGGCCCATGTTCAGCTGCCACGGCTTGGGGTCGGCCGACTGGGCCCAGGCCAGGGCCGGTAGCGCCAACCACAGGCAGGCTGCGCCGAACCACCGCGAAACCCGCTTCCAGTATCCGTTTGCTTGCGTCATCGACCAGACCCTTGAGTTTCGCCATCGCGACCGACCACGGCCGCCAGTAATTGCTGCAATCGCCCCGCCAGTTCCCGCCGTTCGGCCGGCCCAAGGAAGGCACCCACATCCGTGCGCTTGCCGCTGCTGGACAGGGTGACGCTCTGGCCCCCCTGCCCGATACGTAGCCGCACCCAGCAGGGATGCGCGCTGAACAGCGCACCGGGTTCGGCCGAGCGCCGCACCTCCACCCGCGAGGGGCTGACCAGGATGACCTCGTGGCGGTCCCCCTGGCGCCACACCCAGCGCAGCGATGCGGCCAGCAGCGCGCTGTGCAGCAGCGCGAACACCGGCCCGAACACGTTGCCCGCCAGCCAGGCCATCCCGGCCACCAGCCACATCGCCCCGGCCAGGGCGGCGAACAGGATCACGAACTGGCGCGCGTCCAGGGCGCGTTGCGGTCGCAGCGTCAAGCGCGCGCCCTGCCCTTCACCCGTCGCAGCCACCCATTCGATCATTTCGCCAGCGCCCACCGTGGTCGCGGAAAGCCCGCAAATGGTAGCCCCCGTGCCGCATTGCGGCAAGCAGCAGGCAGTGCCGGGCGCACCGTCGGCGACATACACTAGACGGCTCATCCACGCATTCGCGGGCGCCATGACCCCCAGTCTACAAGCCTCACCACCCCCGGCCGCGGTGCTGGCACCGGAGCTGCAGGCGCCGCCGACGCCGCTGCGCGCGGCCGTGACCGCTGCGTGGATGCGCGATGAATCTGAACATGTGCGCGAATTGCTGGACCAGGCCCGCCTGCCGGACGCGGTGCAGGAACGGGTGCAGGCGCTGGCCGCCGACCTGGTGGCCCGGGTGCGCGCCCGCAGCCATGACCAGGGCGCGATCGAGGCCTTCATGCGCCAGTACGACCTGGGCAGCGAGGAAGGCGTGCTGCTGATGTGCGTGGCCGAGGCCCTGCTGCGCATCCCCGACCAGGACACCGCTGACAAGCTGATCCGCGACAAGCTGGGCGATGCCGACTGGCACAAGCACATGGGCGAGAGCGACTCGGTGCTGGTCAATGCCTCGACCTGGGGGCTGATGCTGACCGGCAAGCTGGTCAGCCTGAACGACCTCACCCGCCACGACGTGCGCAGCGCGTTCCGGCGCCTGGTAGGCCGGGTGGGTGAGCCGGTGATCCGCCTGGCGGTGCGCCAGGCCATGCGCATCATGGGCCACCAGTTCGTGATGGGCCGCAACATCGGCGAAGCGCTGGCGCGTTCGCGCAAGGGTGGCAACGCCGCCTACCGCTATTCGTTCGACATGCTGGGCGAAGGCGCGATCACCGCTGCCGACGCCGACCGCTACCTGCAGGCCTACCGCGACGCGATCAAGGCGATTGGTGCCAGCGTGGCCGGGGCCCGGCGCGAGCCTTCCGGCACGGTGGTCGAGACACCGAGCATCTCGGTCAAGCTGTCGGCCCTGCATCCACGCTACGAGCACGCCAAGCGCGCACGGGTGCTGCAGGAGCTCGCCCCGCGCGTGCTCGAGCTGGCGCAGCTGGCGCGCGCGCAGGGCATCGCCTTCACCATCGATGCCGAAGAGGCCGACCGCCTGGAATTGTCGCTGGACTTGCTGGAAGCCACCTTCCCGGATGCCTCGCTGCAGGGCTGGGACGGCTACGGGGTGGCGGTGCAGGCCTACCTCAAGCGCGCCCCGGCGGTGATCGACTTCCTCGCCGACCTGGCCCGCCGCGCCGGGCGACGCATGCCGGTGCGCCTGGTCAAGGGCGCCTACTGGGACGCGGAGATCAAGCGCGCCCAGGTCGAAGGCCACGCGGGCTACCCGGTGTTCACGCGCAAGGCCAACACCGACGTGTCCTACCTGGCCACGGCGCGGCGCATGTTCGAGCATGGCGAGGTGCTGTACCCGATGTTCGCCACCCACAACGCACACACCATCGCCGCCATCGCCAGCCTGGCCCAGGGCCGCGATTACGAGCACCAGAAGCTGCACGGCATGGGCGATGACCTGTATGCCGAAGTGGTGCCGGCCGACCGCCTGGGCATCCCGTGCCGGGTGTACGCGCCGGTGGGCTCGCATGAGGACCTGTTGCCCTACCTGGTGCGCCGGCTGCTGGAGAACGGCGCCAACTCCAGCTTCGTCAACCGGATCACCGACGAGGACGTGCCGGTGGCCGAACTGGTCTCCGATCCGGTCAAGGCGGTTTCGCACTACACCTCGATCCCGCATCCGCGCATCCCGCTGCCGCAGGACCTTTTCATCGACGC
>Ga0105045_10001767_pt1 | contig 17827 bp, 15 predicted proteins | sample MAT02_FD_78089 | JGI IMG/M metagenome (GOLD analysis project Ga0105045, IMG submission 78089) | Freshwater microbial communities from Lake Fryxell liftoff mats and glacier meltwater in Antarctica - MAT-02 (megahit assembly) | ecosystem: Environmental > Aquatic > Freshwater > Ice > Liftoff... | reverse complement strand
TTCCAATATCCAACTCCATTTTCCAATGATCTTTTCTTCATTTGTTGCGTTAAATAAGGCAACATTGGGTATGTTTCGTAAATCCCATTTTTTGAACGAGACATATCACTCGGACCAATAACAATTATCGCTGCACCTGGACGCATTTTTTTTACTGTACGGATTTGATTTGCAAAATAATTTGCAAAATTTCTAACCTTCGCACTATCTCGAAGCATTGGCATAGCATTGCCCCCAAATTGCATAATGACTAATTCTGTCTCTAAATCCATAATCATTTGACTGGCAGAAACAAAATCCATAGAGCCAAAAATTGAGCCATCTGTGCCTCTCATTCCGATATTACTCATTTGCACGCCAACATCCCCTTCCAAGGAAAAACCGCAAATGTTCGGACTTTCGGCGCTAATAAATTCGTAGCGCAAACGACCAGGAGTGCGATTAAAATCAATCGTATAAGTATGTTGACGACCATCTGAGATTAGGCTATCAGACCGAAATAACACCCCATTTTCATACACATTTAGAATACACGACCTGTTGCAACTGTTATAAAAAAGTTTTGCAATATGAAATTGTTTTGCCCTCGTGTAAGCATTTCCGCTGGGTTGAATATCAATCCACGCTTTCGTCATAAATCTATTTCCTAGGGTATCTGATGATATTCCAAATCGACCAGTTGATGCCATAGCTCCATATTTTCGGTTTGGTAGTTTTTCTCCACCAAAACACGTATATCGCATAAAATTTGACGATGAAGATTGAATAAATGTATTTGTAGGATAAATATTTACCGCAGGAATTAAGCCCGGACCATAACCACCAAACTGACTTTGCAACCGCTCGCGGATAAAGTTGGTCATTCGATCGCCTTCAATTTGAGAATCACCGTAATGGAGGATATGTACTTTTTTGCCCTCCGATGTTGCTGTGCCTAATTTTCCGAAAAATTCGTTTAATTCTTTTCGTGCCGATTCATTCAGGTGCAAAACAGAAGCGCTGTGCACATCATGTGTTATCGTTACCAAGTTTGACGTGTCGTTTGCAACAACAATTGTCGTATCAAGCTCATTTACTTTATCATCAATGTTTGTCTGCTCCTGTTTCTTAGGATTCATCAATTCCTGAAAAGTTGGGTAATTGATGGTTATTCCGGCGAATTTAATTCCATCTTTTGGAACAAAAAAACTGAGCGATACAAGCACAGTAATAACTCCAAGCAACGCGAAAAATACCGTATGAATTTTAATCTTATTCAAACAAACAATTTTTTCGACAAAAATAACGAAGGGATTGGGTTAGTCAATCATATTCATAAAAATTATGTGGTATTAACAAGATTTAATGGGAATATTCTTAGTTGGTTGTGTTTAAATTTTTGTATTTCAACTTCAGTTTCTCAAGTTTCACTTTTCTATTTACCAATTTAGCATCAATTTGTGTCACTTTTGTGAGGTAAACGGTGTTTTCATTCTCACACTTGGTTTTGATGGTGTTCACTTTATTGGCTTTATCCAATAATTTAATAGCATCTTGATTATCTGCATGTCCTTTAGCATTAATCTTCTCTAAATCTTCTAATGACTTTTCTATTATCACCGTATTGGATCGAATTGCCTTAAGTATTCGTACTTTTTCCTTCTGTAAACCCGTTATTCGTTTAGATGTTTCTTTAATTTCGTTATTGTAATAGTTTTGTAGATTTTCGATTAAAAATGTATTTAGAATCGCTTGCATAGAAGCGTATTCGTTTGGATAATTTTCTGGACCGATAAAAATATCGTAACCAAATGAAGCAAACAATTTAACTTCTGAACCATCTGACGTTTCCATGATTCTTGTATAGATATTCATTCGTTTAGAAGAAACAGCCGCAACAATCACGTCTTTTGCACTCAGTAAATCTCTGTTGACTAAAAAGCCAATTCCTTTCAATTTCACCTGATGCGTCTTTTTTAAATAATGCGCCCATGCCTTTTTAAATGATTTTGCTTCGGGTTCTATGTTTGCAGCCAGTGCCGGTCGCAGTTTACTGTCGAAACTAATTTGTGTATTTTCTAATATAAATGTTTGGGCACGCACCGTTTGATAATACCCAAAAAACAGTATAAAACTGGTCAAGGCAACTTTTAAATTAATCATAACAAAAATAGTAAGAAACTAACGTGCAAGTATGCGGAGATTTGCGCATATATTCTTGGTTTATTGAGGTAAAGTTAATCTTATTTTTGGTCTTTCTAATTTAGTGCGTTGTGATTATTAAGCATGCGCCAAGGTGATGAATACAAATTTAAATGCTTGGTTTTAAATGTTAAAACAGTATGAGAATTATTTCCAACTATACTGCACTAGAACTAAAACACTCGAAAAAATTCAATCATTTATCTTAAAACGGTAATGTGACCGTTAAAAGTATATTTATTGTCATTTCGCTCATCCTTGCAGTTAATTACCCAAGAGTATGTCCCAGTTTGAACAACCGACCCACCATAAGTTCCATCCCAACCAATCTCTAAATCATAACTTTCCCATACCATTTCACCCCAGCGGTTGTAAATAATGCAATGAAAACTTCCTACATCAATTCCAGAAATATGAGCTAACCAATTTTGATTGAACTCATCCCCATCAGGAGTAAAGGTGTTTGGTGCGTAAATAATTACTTCACTGACAACTTGAATTTCACGACTTGTTGAGTCAACACAACCACCATTCGTTGTTACATAGAGTGTTGCACCATAAGTGCCTTCTACCCCAATCGGAAAACTAACAGTTAAGTTTTGAAGTGTCGATTGTATTGGAAATCCACCTTCAACATACCAAAGCCATTCAACCACATCACCAAATGATAAATCTTGTAAATCTACAATAGGGTCAAATACGCTCGCTGGGTTAGGATTTACTGAGAAAGATGCCACTGGATTTTGATAGACCTCAATTAAATTATTGAAATCTGCCGTGTAGATACAGCCAAGATTTGATGTTATAATAACCCCAACATCATACAGATTTGGCTCGATAAATAAATGCTCAAATGCACCATTCCCCATAATGAGCGTGTCTTGTCCATCACCGAAAGTGATAAATGTGGATAAAATCGATCCATTTGAAATATTTTCAAAATCAACTTGATGTGGCTCACAACCCGCCACCGTATCTGGCAATAAAGCAGGAATAATTGGTGTTTCAGTTGTTACAATCATACATTCTGTTGTTACTGGTGAACCACAAATTTCTGACAACTCAACACAATAATTATTTATTCCTGAAGGGGGATTTAATAAAATCGTTTGACCAACACCAACATCAACTCCTGCCAATGACCACGTAAAGACATACGGAGAACTTCCGCCAATTCCGTTAGCTGACAAGGTAGCTTGACCGCCGTTACAAATCAATGTATCAGCAGAAACAAACGTAATTTGTAGCGGGTCGGGTTCCAAAACATCAAAAGGCATAATTTGAGAACAGCCATCATCTGAAAACACTTCAATGGAATAACTTCCAGCTGACAAATTTGAAACCGTAAATGGAGAATTCGCAGGTATTTGAGCTCCTTGATTTAAGGAATAACTATCGATGTTTATTCCCACAATTTCAATTTGACCGTCGCTTCCAATATTACAAGAAACGTTTGTAACAGTCGTGTCTGTGATTTCTGTTTCAACAATTGAAACTGTCACTGTAGCTTGATCCGTGCAATTCGCTGCACCGATTGTATATGTGTAAACATGTGTGCCCGCAGCTACACTTCCTGGATTAAATGGCATCGTTTGAACAACACCAGCAACGTTTGTCCAAACCCCTCCAGTTTGTGGGTTATTTTGAATATAAATGAATAAATCTTCGGGCGGTGCAACGGAACAATATTCAACAACACCATCACCTCCTGCGAAAGGTGGCGCAATTACTGTTGCCGTAATTTGATCGGTTGAAATACATAAAGGGTGACCAACTGGATAAACTGTTAAAGTCAATGTCTCTGTTCCTAAGACAGGCGTCCATATTGGATCTTCGACTGTTCCATTGTTTAGGTTCGTTATAGCTTGCCAATCAAAAACATACGTTGGTGCACAATTCGCAATTGTATTTAAAGATAAAGGTGAATTCAAGTTTGGTCCACCAGTAAGTACTGTGATTCCAGCATCATCGACTAAACTAAATTGGCATTCATTTATCCAGGCACCGTTGGCATTAAAATTCAAAGTTATACTCGAACCATTTGGTGCCGAAATTGGAAAAGTTGCATTTGCTCCACCTGGGATTGTGTATGTATTTGATGTTCCGCCTGCCGTGACTGTTATTGTATTACCATTCCAACTATCACCAAAAGTATCGAAGAGTACTAAATCATATTCACAATTTCCAGAGGCATTTCCAATCACAGGCGCAAGATTAATAGCATTTCCGACACAGATTGTTGTGTCATTTCCAGCAAAAACAGAAGCATTGTCTTCAACGGTTATAAAGAATGTCGAATCATAATCACATCCGAAATTATCAGTCATAAAGAAACTTAATGGATACACCCCTGCAGCAGTTGGATTTACCGTTACTGAATTTCCATCTGGTGATAAACTAGAAATGAATCCAGAAACCGATGATGACCATGATGAACTGTCAGCATTTAATCCAATTTGAGGCTGAAAAGTTACTGTTTGCGGATAGTATGAAGGGTCAAGTGTTAAACCAAAAGAAAAGATTGTTCCATCATCAGCACCCCAGTTGTCAATAACTGAAAATGTCCAAACACCATTTGTCGGACAGCCGACCAAATTAGAAAGCGGTTGAATAGGGGCATAATTTCCTGAAGGTAAAATGTTCCCTACTGCAGCTCCTGCTCCAATTGCTTGCACCCAAGTTTGAGTTGCAGTATTTGTGAAACAATATTGATTTGGTATGCCAATAGTTGTTGGGTCGTCGCAATCTACATTGTCAGCCTGAACGGCAATACCAAGATTCACGCCTCCACCACCTTGCTGATGCATAACCATTTGTTGCCCATTCGGACATGCTATCAAGATAACCAAATCACCCACGAAAGAGTGCTCCATTTCAAAACAAATACTTTGAATATCATTCACGTTTGCAATCGTCGTTCCTGCAGCAAATCCTGTTTGCAAAAGAGTAATGTCTTGCGATTGACCAATTAAATTGTCGGGTATACAGCCATCGTCAATTATTTGTGAATTTGGAAATCCATCCCAAAGCACTTCCCACGAATTCGGATCGGCGACAAAACTGGCGCTTTCGCCTAGGCACAACAAAGTATCTAACGGAAAATTGTCAAAAGTTGGAATTGTACCAACAAAAACCTCCAAATCTACAAGGTTCGTGTTTTGACAAACGTTGTCTGTGTTGCTATCAGTTACAAATAATTGAACTCTATAATATCCCGGTGTTGAGTATGTATGACTTACACTTGTGCCATTAGCAGTAGTTCCATCTAAAAAATCCCATTCATAATCAACCAATGAAAAACCTGGTTGAGCAAAAGAACCGTTGTCTTGAAAAAACACTTCTTCACCAACGCAAATTTGGATAGAATCTGAAGTGATTCCACCAAGTATTACACCAGCAGCTTGCGGGTTTGAACATGGCGTAGAGCAGCTCACGGAAGCAGCAAATGCACCCGTAAATTGTGTGTTTGAGATAAATTGAACCGTTAAACAGCCCGTTGGGTTGAATTGAGTCGCAACAAAAATAGATCCTTGTAACGAAGTTCCGGTGTATGTTCCCAATGTATTTGCTGCGGCAGAATTCCCATCATATACCGTTAAATTGTCATTCGTTACCGGATTTCCAGGAATGTCATCTTGAGTGTTTAGGTTGAAAAGTCCAAAATCAATGCTAATTATCTCTCCTGGAGTATCAGGACAAATAGTTATTGTTACATTCTCACTATTTCCATAACCCGACCCACCTTGCCCACCAGAATCTATGATAAATCCATTGCAGGTATTGACGGTTTGATTATTATTTGCCGCATTGAAATTAATTTGTGTCTGGGAATAAGATAAAGTACAGAAAACAAGTGATATAAGTGTTAAAAAGAAGTTCTGTTTCATATAGAATGAATTGTAATTTTTATTGTTTTGGGCTTGAAAAACTTGCATAATCGTTATCAAAGAGACGAATATAAATTGAAAGGGTTGGTTAATTTACACTTTTAAATTTACTAATGATATATGCATTTATTAACAAATTAGTCAAACATTGAACAATTATTGTTAAAAACTGCGATTTAGCCTTCAACTAACCATGAATTTTTAATTCGTTACTGAAATATAATCTTTGATCTTTTTATTCCACTTTTCAATTTTTTCATTCACGACAACAGTTCTCGAAAGTGAATTTAGTTTCATGTAATAAGGAAAAGGTTGTGTCAACGGGACGAATTTCCTGTCGAAAAGCACAAATCCTCTCACCCGAATCGTGTTATTTTCATAGTACTTTATTTCATTCGAGCTGGATTGAGTTTCTTGGCTACCCTGCTCATTATTTCTATTCGAAGAAACGTATTGCCCTTTCGTAATTGAATATTCGGCAATAAAAAACTGGGTTGTTGAATCCAAACTAAACGTAGAGTCTTTGGTCAAAGAATCTGAAAAAAACACAACATTTTGCCATTTTTCATTCATAACATTTTGCGAAGATGCACCATCAAAAAAATAGACTGGACATATATCAAAAGAAGCTCTAACAGCATTAATGATGATTTGATTGTCCCTTCTCGTTTTTACTTCTAAACTATTTGCAGCTTTTAGATTGTCATATTTTCGATAGTATTCAATCTCTTTTGCTTTAGTTTCAAGGCGAAATAAAATGATAGAATTCGGCAATTCTTTAGCGTATTTTTCTGATCGCTCCTTTTGTTGCTTAACAATTTCTCGTTCGTTAAATCTGTTTTCCTCCTGAGCAAAAATTAACGCACAATGAACAAAAAAAACGACGAATGTAAAATACTTCATGTTGTAAAAATAAAAAAAATCCCTCACTTCAAAAGCAAAGGAATTGTAAATTGAGTGTTTTCTATTTCTAGAAAAAATCTAGTTATTCAATGCTTCAGCACCACCAACTATCTCTAAAATTTCATTTGTAATTGCTGCTTGACGCGCTTTGTTATAGGACAATTTTAATGATTTTTGCAATTCTTTTGCATTATCCGTCGCTTTGTGCATCGCCGTCATTCGTGCTCCGTGTTCGGAAGCGTTTGAATCTAAAAGACCTTTGAATAATTGGATTTTCAATGATTTTGGAATCAAATCTTCAACAATTTCTTGTTTTGAAGGCTCAAAAATATAATCACCAGCAGATTTAGAATCGTCTTGTGCCGTTGGAACAACAGGTAGGAAATCCTCCGTCATTACTTGTTGTGTTGCAGCATTAACGAATTTGTTATAGACAACGATCACTTTATCAAATTCTTTGTCTTTAAAGCGATTCATAATGTCATTCGCAATGATTGAAGCATTGTCGAAAGATAAATTATTGAAAATATCTTCAACTGGTGCAAGATTATCATTGATGTAATAAGCATCTGAACGCTTATATGCATCTTTGATTTTTTTACCAAGACAAAGAACTTTTGGGTTTTCATTTTTGAAATCAATATTTACCAATTGATTCACTCTTTTGATAACATTGTTATTGAATCCACCACAAAGCCCACGATTTGAAGTCACGGCAACAATCAAAACATTATTCGAAGTTCTTGCATCTGAAAAAGCGTTTTCAGACAAATCTAAGGTTGCGCTTAAATTCGATAATATCTCTTGTAATTTTTCAGAATACGGACGCATTTGCGTAATAGCATCTTGCGCTTTTTTCAATTTCGCAGCAGAAACCATTTTCATCGCTGAAGTGATCTGCATCGTTGAACCAACTGAAGTAATTCTATTACGTATTTCTTTTAAGTTTGCCATCTTTTCTCAAATTGCAGATTAGCAGATTTCAGATTAACAGATTGGAATTTTAGAATAACCTCAATCTGCAATTTGCAATTTGCCAATTTGTTAATCTTAGTATTTGCTTGCTAATTCTTTTGCTACGTCAGTTAAAGTATCTGTAATTTCGTCTGTGTATTTCCCAGCTCTCAATTGCGCTAAAAGATCACCGTGTTTGGCTTCCAAATAGTTCAAAAATTCAGTTTCAAATTCTTTCACCCTGTTTACTGGCACTTTTTGAATTAATCCTTTCGTACCAACGTAAATGATTGCAATTTGTTTCTCAACAGACATTGGATCTCCTTCGCGTTGTTTCAAAATTTCAACGTTTCTTGCTCCTTTATCCAAAACAGATTTCGTTGCAGCATCTAAGTCAGAACCAAATTTAGCAAATGCTTCTAATTCACGGTATTGTGCTTGATCCAATTTCAATGTACCAGCAACTTTCTTCATTGATTTAATTTGTGCATTACCACCAACACGAGATACCGAGATACCAACGTTAATCGCTGGACGAATACCTGCGTTAAATAAATCACCTTCCAAGAAAATCTGACCATCGGTAATCGAAATTACGTTTGTTGGAATGTATGCCGAAACGTCACCCGCCTGTGTTTCAATGATTGGCAATGCAGTTAAAGAACCACCACCTTTCACCATTCCTTTCAAAGAAGGAGGTAAATCATTCATTTGCGCAGCAATTGTATCATCCGCAATGATTTTCGCAGCACGCTCTAATAAACGAGAGTGAAGGTAGAAAACGTCACCTGGATACGCCTCACGTCCTGGGGGACGACGTAACAATAATGAAACCTCACGGTAAGCTACCGCTTGTTTCGATAAATCATCATAAACAATCAATGCTGGGCGACCAGTATCTCTAAAGAACTCACCAATTGCAGCGCCAGTCATTGGAGCGTAAAACTGCATTGGCGCTGGATCAGATGCATTAGATGCAACGATTACTGTGTAAGCCATTGCTCCAGCATCTGTTAATTTCTTAACGATACCTGCAACTGTCGAACCTTTTTGTCCTATAGCAACATAGATACAAAAAACAGGTTCTCCTCTATCGAAAAATTCTTTTTGGTTAATAATTGTGTCGATACAAACTGTTGTTTTACCAGTTTGACGGTCACCAATTACCAACTCACGTTGTCCACGACCAATTGGAATCATCGCATCAACAGCTTTTATACCTGTTTGCAATGGCTCATTTACCGGTTGACGAAAAAGTACGCCTGGAGCTTTACGCTCGATGGGCATTTCATATAAAGTTCCAGCAATCGGACCTTTACCATCAATTGGATTTCCTAATGTATCAACAACACGTCCAACCATACCTTCACCAACGTTTACGGACGCAATTCGTCCTAAACGTTTTACAGTATCGCCTTCCTTAACTTCAGATGCGCGACCTAAAAGTACCGCTCCAACATTGTCTTCTTCAAGGTTAAGTGCGATTCCACGAATACCTCCATCAAATTCAATTAATTCACCGTATTGAACACCGTTCAATCCATAAATACGAGCAATACCATCTCCAATTTGAAGAACGGTTCCAACTTCTTGTAGTTCAGTTTCAGAACGAAATCCTGCTAACTGTTCTTTTAAAATTGCAGAAACTTCTGCTGGTTTTACATCTGCCATTATTTCAGATTTTTAAAATTTAATGGTTTCATTAATGAAAAACATTTCTTGAAACCTTATTATTAAAATACTTATTACTATTTAGTTTGAAAACGTCTCTCAGATACATTATCCTCAAGTTGTTTCTTAAATTCTTTTGCTACTTCCGAATCAAAAACATCGTTATTTAAAACTTTATAACGATAAAATTGTCTAAAAACCTCTCCAACATCAAGATCAACTTCAAAACTTGTTAGTTCATCGCTATCGAATTTGATTTCTGAATAAAGATGGTTTATTTCCCTGCCATTTGCATCATACTTCTTTGTCCCATACTTTAGTAAAGTAACTATAACATAAGCCTCACCACTTAAAGTTTGAGCAAAGGTCTTCGTGCCAACATCATTAAACTTACTCCATGCGATATCATTGATTAAGACTTCCCCTTTTTTGAAGCGAACTTTTACTCTTTCGTCTTTCTGAAAACTCAAAAGCAATCCTCCCAATAAAAAAAACAGTATGTATTTTGTTCCTTTCATCAACTTATTTTGTTAATTCAGCTCTTAAGTTATTCAATTGACTTGAAACAGAAGCATCAATTTGTGTTCCGTCCATTTTAACTATAAATCCTCCAATTAAGGAAGCGTCAACTTCTTCTGTTACTTCCAAAGTACCTTTTACAACTGTGCGCACTTTTGCAAGAATACTTTCTCTTGTTTCTGCATTTAAAGCTACCGCTGAAGAAATCGTTACAGGTATAATTCCTTTGTATGTTTTTACTTGATTTCCAAAAGATGTTGCAATTTCAACAAGCATACCTTCCCTTCCATTATTTGTAATCAACGTCAAGAAATCCTTAGTAACTTTCTCAAACTGACCAAATACTTCACCAAAAATAGAGATTTTCTTCTCAGCTTTAATAATTGGACTTTTTAAAAGTGTTTGGAAATCATGAGTTTGCTCATTCGCACTAAGCAAGTAATTCATGTCTTCTAAAATTGCATCTACTTTGTTGTTTTCGATTGCTAACTCCAGAAGCGCTGTTGCATAACGTGTTGCCGCCTTAGTACTTTTCATCGCCTTTCTCTTAGTTAAGGTTAATATCAGCAGCTAATTGATCAGCCAACGCCTTTTGCTTGTCATTATTCGCTAATTCACCACGGATAATTTTCTCAGCAATTTCTAAAGAGAAAGAGGCCATTTGAGTTTTCAACTCAGCCATTGCAGCAACCTTTTGAGCTTCAATAGTTGCCGTTGCATTTGCAATTACTTTATCTGCTTCTTCTTTCGCTCTGCCTTTCGCCTCATCTACCATTTTAGTAGTAAGCACTTTTGCGTCCTTAATCATTCCATCACGCTCAGCGCGAGCTTCTTGCAATAATTGTTCGTTTTGAGCAGCCAACAATTTCATTTCTGATTTTGTTTTTTCAGCTAAGTCTAATGCTTCGGTGATTTTTTGTTCACGAACATTTACCATGTTCAAAATTGGTTTCCAAGCAAATTTCGTTAAAAGAAATAATAAGATAATGAAAACTAAACCTGTCCAAAATAAAAGACCAAAATCTGGTAATACCAAGTCCATCGTATAATTGTTTTAATTTGTTTTAAAAATAAAGATACTGTCGTCGCCAACCGCAACGACAGTAATCCTAATTACTTTGCGTTTCCAAGTAGACCAACTACTACACCGAAAAGGGCAACCCCCTCGATTAACGCTGCTGCAATAATCATTGCAGTTTGAATTTTTCCTGAAGCTTCTGGTTGACGAGCGATTGCGTCCATTGCTGAACCACCTACTCTACCAATTCCTAATCCTGCGCCTAAAACTGCAAGACCTGCTCCGATTGCTGCTATACTTCCGTACATAACTTATATATATTTAAAAAAGTTACTAATTAATGATGTGCATCTTCTACAGCCGCACCTATAAACAATGCCGACAACATTGCAAACAAGTAAGCTTGTAAAAAAGCAACTAATAATTCCAACACCATTATAAACAACGCCATTGGCACGGATAAGAATCCCCAAGCCGCACTTTGATTAATAAAGATGATAGACACTAAAGCTAAAATGATAATATGCCCTGCAGTGATATTTGCAAACAAACGTACCATTAGAGCGAAAGGTTTTGTTAAGACACCAATTAACTCAATTGGCATCATGAAAAATTTCATTGGAACTGGAACACCTGGCATCCAGAAGATATGTCCCCAATAGTTTTTATTCCCTGAGAAAACTGTAACTAATAGAGTTGCAACTGCTAAGAAAAATGTAACTGTTATATTTCCAGTTAAATTAGCTCCCAAAATAGGAATTAAACCCAATAAGTTGCTTATCCAAATAAAGAAAAAGATTGTAAGTAAATAAGGCATGTATCTTTTGTACTTATGTTCACCGATACTTGCTTTTGCGATGTCATCTCTTACAAAAATGATGATTGGTTCAACAAATTTTGCCAATCCTTTTGGTGCAACGGCACCATTGCTTTTGTAATATTTAGCTGTGCTAAACATTAGCAAACACATGATAAATGCTGCCATCAATAAAGAGAATACGTTTTTTGTCATTGAGAAATCCAAAACTTTTGCGTTGTGTGCATGCCCATCTTCGAAATGCATCTCGCCCGCATCCAATTTGAAAATTTTCTCATGAAACATTCCATAACCTTCCGCTGGACCGACTCCAACCAAATAATCAATTGGTTCATGAGTTTTGTGGTCAATCGCAGATTTAATTTCGCCGTGATAAAAATGTGAAGATGAAAACGTCTTTAATCCTCCATCGATCAAAATGATTGGCAAATAAATTGAAGTTCCATCATGCTCACCGCCCCATAAATGCCACTCATGAGCATCCTTAATATGATGCATAATCATGTCCCCTACAACAAATTCTTTTTTGCCCAGCGCGTCAGTTGATTTCAATTCTTGATCAATGGTTTCTACATGCTGCTGATCTTTCTCATTGGCATTAACAAAACCAATTGAAAAAACCAATAAAACAGCTAATGCGAAATCTTTTATCTTATTTGTAATTCTCATTATTCAATTCCTTTCGTAAAAACGCTTTCAAAATTTGGCGCAAAGTTAGGGAAACTTTATTACGAAATGGTCATAAATATCAAGAAAAATTATCCTATTGCTAACTCTTTCAAAATCAACTACTTATTATTCCTAAGAATTATAACGGATTGAGCAATCATTAGCGCTATAAAAACTCCAATAAATTGAAACCCGAAAGCTTTCAAGTGGTAAGGCATTTTATACCAAATAGCTCCAATAACACTTAATACAGCTAAGAATTGAAATGTTGTGATAATTAAAAATTTATTGACAAACACTTCTGGACTTTTAGTGAAGCTATTGTACATGATTGCGGCACTTACCAAAAATAGCATTGTGATGATAAGTATTAAGATATAAAACAATCGTCTTGGCAAAGACAAAACATCAAAAAAATGCAAGAGAGTGAACCCAACTAAAGCAATTATGATGAATCCGGCAAGTTGCAGAGAAAACTTATTACTTTTCGTCATCCTTACCCAAATTTATTACTTCCTTAATAACTAGAATCAACCCTGCAGCAACTCCAAACAAAGAAAGACCAATAGTCCACCATTGTGTTGTTGTTTGATATTTTTCGTCTAAATAGGTTCCTAGCCAAGTAAATAGAGCAATTATTACTCCCATTTGAATACCTATGCTAGATAAACGAGCATATTTAAAATTGGATTTGTTTTTGTCTTCGTCAGGCATGACTAGTACACTATATTATCTGCAGATTCAGATTTTGTAACTTCAACTCTTTTATCTTTGGGACTTGGGCTTCCCATATTGCAACTTCCTAGAAAAACAGCTCCTTCTTCAACATGTAACTTTGCTGTTTGAATATCGCCAACCACTTTTGCCTTTTCACGCAAAATAAGCAGTGTTTCAATTGAAAGTGAACCATTTACCTTTCCTTCGATATCCGCTTCTTGGCAGAATAAATTTCCTTTGATAAATCCATTTTCGCCAACTACTACTTTTGCGCTCGTTGTAACATTTCCTTGAACCTCGCCATCAATGCGCAAACTTGAATCAGCGATTAAATCGCCAATTATTTTTGATCCTTCAACAAGACGATTAAGTCTTTCTGGGCTTTCAAATTGCAATTTTTCTTTTCGTTTCAACATAAGCTAATAGAATTCATCGTAAAACATTTCATATTGTTGCAAATCACGATTATCAAATAAGGTTTTCATGTTCTTAGCGGTGATGATAATTATGGTTGCCTTCTGTAAATCTAATAAATACTTTCGGGTTGTTTTGTATTTGCGGACATAATCTTTAGCATCATTTTCACTTTCAAAATCCTGCAATGCGACAACGCTTTGATTATCACCGAATAATTTGGATGAAACCTTCACTTTGGATTTTGGGAAAAACTCTCTATTAAAGTCAGACACTTTGTTTTTTGACAAGTCTGGGTTATCCTTGGGGCCTAAGAAAACGAGTACAAATTGACGTTGTTTTTCTTCATACGTAAAATCAAACTTCTTATCAAAGTTGACTGGAACATTGATTGAATAACCATTATTGATAATATCAATCAGCTCTTGTGCGCGCTTTGCCTCTGGAGTATTCGGGTATTCTTTTTTACATCGGTTTAGAACAGGTAGCATCTCCGTTTTATCCTCTGTTGTTTGACCTAAGCACATTGCGTACAATAACATGTATTTTGGTCGAAATTCGTTATCCAATTCATTTTCAATAACTTGTTCGGCTTTAGCTCGGACAGGCGCATAAATCCTGCGTCCGTAACGATCTAGTACGGTAACGTATTCTTGCTCTGCCAGTGCATCGCGTTCCTTTTTCTTGATGAAGTAATCTGGGTCACGCAGAAAGTTAGCATAATCTGAATTTGGAAAATTATCTAAAATATAATTTTTTTGAGTTGAGGCAGCCATTGGATCGCTTGTTTCATACATTTTATACAACTGAAACGCTGACATGAGGTTAAAATCTGACTCTAGCTTTCTATTAAGCACACTGTTAAATTGATTTTTTGCCAATTCCTTTTCATTCAGTTGTTCTTTATAAATCACACCAGAATTATAAAGAGCTTGAAGCAAACGTGTGTTTGAGGCTGCAAAATCTTCGTCAGTTTTGGGCAGGTTTAATGATAAATACTCAACCGTTAATGTATCTTCTGGTATTTCTAGTGCAACAGCATTAGAATCCAAGACACTTGTCGTATCAAGTTCTACTTCTTTAAATTCTTGAATTTTTGTTTTTTGACTTCTTCGCCAATCATCTGTATTTTCTCGTTTTCCCCAAAGAGTTGTAAACTCATCAAAACCTTCTGCCATCGTTTTGGCATTATTCCAATAAAACTTACTACTGTTGTTTCCAGCGTTTGCAGCAAAGGCACCTTGATTTTGTTGAAGTTCTCTTAATCGTTCTGCTTCGCGTTTCTTTCTTGCTTGCTCTTCATCCTTTGTTTTTTTGATGACATTTTTCAGAAACGCTTCTTGCGTGTCAGGATCCATACGCGCTATACGTTGCAGGCTATCTTCTCGTTCCGCAGTTTCAACAGCTACAACTAAGTTTGCCAAATTGGAAGCTTTATTTCTTATTGCTTCTGCATTTGGGTATTCATCATTAATCGCCACGGCGCATGAATCGTAATATTTCTGTGCTTTTATATAATCCCGTTTTGAGAAACGCATATCCCCAAGCTGTTCATAAGCCATTCCTTTCTGGCGTGTGTTCGTTGTTGCGTGAAACGCAGATTCGTGCAGGTAATTTATTGCTAAATTTTCATTTCCTTCACTTAATTCAACTTGTGCTAAAGCATAATAAATTTGATCTTTAAATTCAGCATTTTTGGCATCACGCAACATTTTTTTCAATTCTTTTCGTTGCTTCCCGCCATTGTTTAGCATCGAATATTTCATTCGAGCAGTGAAACTCATTTTGAAAGGAATATCTCGTTTTCTAGCTTTTTTATAGTGTTTTACTGCGTCCAGAATGTTTCCTTGATCTTCGTATAGCTGGGCGAGTACAAAATGTACTCGTCCAATTTCTGATGATCGTTTCCCATATTTTAATGATTTTTCCAAATGAACTATTGCTTTTGGCTTATCAACATTAACTAAAGCCAAATCAGCTTTCGTTTTTTCAAAATCAAACATTATTTTCTTTGGAAACTTTGCCTTTTTTTCTTCCTTTTTGTTACTCGTGCTTTTATTGTTCTGCTTGGCAGCTTTCGATTTTGTCTTTTTCTTTTTTGAGGAAGAACCATCTTCTTTTTTTGCTTCTTCTCCAGATTTTTGCTCTTCAAGGGCTTTGTCTAATAGATCTAAATTGAATTTTGCTTCAGTAAGTTTTCCAAGCTTAATGTTAGTTTTCGCCATCCATAATTCTCCAACATAATTTGAAGGATCGTCCTCAAAGAATTTCTTTATGAATTTGAAGTTTTTCATTGCACCATCATAATCTCGGCGGTAAAATGAAGCTTTTCCAATGGTTATCCAATTTTCGTCAATCCAATTGTTATGCTCTGCATTTTTCTTTGATGGTCGGTCATTGCTTGGCATGCTATGATCCGTAATCACTTTTTTGCATTTTGCAATTGCAGTATCAATTGGTGAATAGTAAGATTCTACTTCTTTTTCACTTGGAACAGGATCAATTGGAACAATATCGTAGTAGGATTCATCTAAATTCGCACGGTAGCCGTCCATTGAAAGACGCAACAATTCATTGGCATTGAACAATCCGTTGTATCGTGCGTTCAATCCATTAAATCCTCTACTTAAGGCAGTGTTTTTTTCCGTTGAGCAACTTACCGTTACCATCGTTACTATCACTCCAAAAGCAGCAGTTATTTTAAAAATTCTGTTCATCTATTTTGTAAAGAAACCAATAAAAAACATTCTACTAACAGAAAACGGTTCAATTTATTGTGTTTTTAAGGGAATTAAATTTAAGAAATATTTGTGAAAACGTTTTGAATATCGTCATCATCCTCAATTTTATCGAGCAATTTTTCAATATCAACAAGTTGCTCTTCCGAAAATTCAACAGGAGAATTAGGAATGCGCTCCAAAACTGATTTTTCAACATCTATGTTTTTTTCTTCAAGTGCTGCGCTTAAAGTTCCGAATGATGTATAGTCGCCATAAACAAATACGCGATTGTCGATCATTTCGATTTCTTCCAAACCAGCATCTATCAATTCAAGTTCTAATTCTTCCACATCAATTTCGTCTGTTTTTTCAAACTCAAAAACGGATTTGCGATCAAACATAAATTCCAGAGAACCATTAGCAACAATACTTCCTCCTGATTTGTTAAAGTAAGATTTGACATTAGCAATTGTGCGATTTACATTGTCCGTAGCGCATTCAACAAAAATCAGTACTCCATGTGGACCTTTCCCTTCATGGTTAAGTTCCGCAAAAGCTTCAGCATCTTTCGAAACTGCGCGTTTTATTGCAGCTTCAATATTGTCTTTGGGCATGTTTTGCGACTTCGCATTTTTCACCGCCGTGCGTAATGTTGCATTCATGTCTGGATCAATACCGCCTTCCTTTGCCGCCATTGTGATTGCTTTTCCCAATTTTGGGAATAATTTAGACATTTTGTCCCATCGCTTTTCCTTTGATGCTCTGCGGTATTCAAACGCTCTTCCCATGATATTCAGATTTTTGCCCAAAAATAGTTGTTTTAGGGAAATTTACAAGTTGCTTTTTACTGGAATTGCAAAAAAATAAAGAAATCAAAGCATCAAATAATAAAAGGTTGATGGCTTTTAATTAAGTTCCAAAAAAAATCCGTTCTGATTTCTCAAAACGGATTTTCGTGAATTGTGGCTTGGTTGTTTAACTTTTTAAAATTGAACTTAATTGTTTTTCTTTCAACCAAAGGTAGTTGTTTCATCCAACTATTTTCAAACGATTTAATGAATAACGCCTTTTTCTTCATGAAAAGGTAATATGAGTTTATATGAGTCTTAATTTAATGAATTAATCTCGAAATTTTTATCGCTTTAAGCAAGAAAAATTATTCACTCAATCTTTGATTTGTTAATTATTTAACGAAAGCTGTGTCTTATTTTAAAAAACTAACATCTAATCCGATTCACATTCCTACATTTGTATAAGAAAATGAAATGTAAAGAATGAAGACTGTTTTGATACTTGGTGCTGGTCTTTCAGCATCATCTTTAATCCGTTATTTGCTTAAAAATGCGGCGACTTATAA
>Ga0105045_10001766_pt1 | contig 17831 bp, 19 predicted proteins | sample MAT02_FD_78089 | JGI IMG/M metagenome (GOLD analysis project Ga0105045, IMG submission 78089) | Freshwater microbial communities from Lake Fryxell liftoff mats and glacier meltwater in Antarctica - MAT-02 (megahit assembly) | ecosystem: Environmental > Aquatic > Freshwater > Ice > Liftoff... | reverse complement strand
GTTAATTCGCAGTTAATTCGCATAGTATCGGTCAAGCTCATGCCCAAACTAAAGACTCGGAAAGCTGCTGCGAAGCGATTTCGCAAAAGCGGCACTGGCAAGATCATGCGCCGCAAGGCATTTAAGAACCACATGTTGGAGCATAAGAGCGCGGCTCGTCGGAGCCGTTTGTCTAAAGTCGCTGTGGTGAATGAGCGGGATGAAGACAACGTGCAATTAATGCTCCCCTATCTCTAAATTCCTGCTGCGCTCAGCTTTGGCTAGCCAGATTGCTAAGTCTAAAGATGGATCTAAAAGCACTAAACATCAGCGTCTTTTAGATAGATAGCGAGCAGCACGGGTTAGAGATGAGGAAAACGATAAACCAATTGCACCGCAATTTAATAGCAATCGAAGGAAAGTAGACCAATGGCACGGGTAAAGCGCGGCAATGTGGCACGGAAACGCCGCAAAAAGATTCTGAAGCTCGCCAAGGGCTTTCGAGGTTCCCACTCGAAGCTATTTCGGACGGCAAACCAGCAAGTAATGAAGGCTCTGCGGAATGCCTACCGCGATCGCCGCAAGCGGAAGCGTGATTTTCGGCGCTTGTGGATCACTCGCATCAACGCAGCCGCTCGTCTCCATGGGATGAGCTATAGCCAACTGATCGGCAATCTCAACAAGGCTGACATTTTGATTAACCGCAAGATGTTGGCACAATTGGCTGTGCTTGACCCCGCTGGGTTTGGCAAAGTGGTAGAAGCAGCTAGCCAAGTGAAGGGCTAATACAAGAACTATGGGCAGGGCGCTCACAGGATTGGCGATCGCGCTCACCGGGCTTAGCTCATTGGTTTTTCCGATTGGGATGACCCTAGCTGCCGACCTCGAAACGGTTCGGCAGCGGGGTCATTTTGTCGTGGCAGTAAAAGATACTGTCCGTCCGTTAGGGTTTCGTGACCTGGATGGAGGGCTAGCCGGGTTAGAAATTGACATTGCCCGGCGGTTAGCCGATGAGATCTTGGGAGACCCAGCGGCGGTGAGCTTTCAGCCCGTTTCTAACCAAGAGCGGATGACGGTGTTAACGGCGGGGACGGTCGATCTGGTGATCGCCCGGATGACCCTCACAGAGGCACGGGCGCGGCTCGTAGACTTTAGCTTAGCCTATTACTTAGATGGCACAGCTCTAGTCACGCGCAACCCCTCGATCCAGGCGGCAAACACCCTCGGAGGACGACGGATAGCCGTGCTAGAAGGGTCTAGTACGATAGCCGTTGTGCGATCGCGCCTACCCAATGCCCAACTGATCGGTGTGCGCTCTTACCAGGAAGCCAAGGATTTGCTCGATCGGGGTGGGGCGGATGCCTTTGCCGCCGATGCGAGTATCCTCACCGGGTGGGTGCAGGAATTTCCTGAGTATCGCCTGTTGCCAGGGATCTGGTCAGGGGAGGCGTTGGCGATCGCCATGCCCCGAGGGACAGAGTACGCAGAATTGCGGCGGGAAGTGAATGGGGCGATCGCCCGTTGGCGCGAAGACGGCTGGCTGGATGAACGCATCCAATATTGGGGGCTACCCCAGCAGCTATTGTTTCAACAGCCCCAACCCTGAGACTTCTGGCACGATAAGATCTGGCATCCCAAGAACTGGCATCCCAAGATATTGATCCTGGGAATCAGAAAACTTTACTGGCACTGCATTGAAGACTTGCTAGGCTGGGGTTAGAGGCTGTTCCTTGGGTTACAAAGATCCCTTGGAGGGTCACGCTTGCGGTGAAGAACTCAGGGGTTAAGATGCGCCCTAACCCTGTGCTAAGTCAATCCTGGTCTAATCGAGTTCTGATCGAGCGTTGTTAGAATTGCCCCTCCTAAGATTGGGGAAGACCTAAAACTAAGCCAGACAGCCAAGCAAATTAGGTTTGATAATAAGGGTTACGGGCTTGGGCATTGCCAGCCTTGCAACAGGTGTGAGCGGCTAATGTGAGCAGCCAAGTATGAGCGTCTGGGAGACAGAGGGCGCAGACCCAGCATTGAGAGCGTCCGGTGGAGCAAAGCCCACGGAGTCTCGATCGATTTGGATGGATGTTCGTCGGTACCTTTAAACTTGTGGGAGGATACATCGGATGGTTAGCCAGATTACGAATCCGTCTTACGAAGCCAACACCCAGGCGATCGCCCGTGAGTTGTTGAGCGCCACGCGGGAGAACCGTTCGTTCTTGTCCCAAATGCGCGACCAGATGCGTTGGGACGACAAAATGTTGGATTGGACGATGAGCAACCCCGGTTTGCGGGTGCAGTTGTTTCGCTTCATCGACTGCTTGCCATCGTTGCAGAGTAAGGCAGAAATTGCCCGCCACTTACAAGAATATTTGAGCCAAGACGCGGTAGAGTTGCCCGCCACCCTCAAGGGATTGCTAGGGTTTGCCAACCCCGACTCGATGCCGGGGCAAGTGGCCGCGACGACAGTTTCCACGGCTGTGGAAACCCTGGCGCACAAGTATATTTCAGGAGAAACCCAGAAGCAGGTGATCAAAACCCTGGAAGGGTTGCGGAAAGAGAAGATGGGGTTCACGGTGGATCTGCTGGGAGAAGCAGTGATCACCGAAGAAGAGGCGCAGTCTTATCTCGATCGCTATTTAGAGCTGTTAGAGGCGCTGACCACGGCTTCAAAGGCGTGGGGGAAGGTGCCCCAGATTGATGAGGCCGACGGCGAGGCGCTGCCGAAGGTGCAGGTGTCGGTCAAGCTGACGGCCTTTTATTCGCAGTTTGATCCGCTGGATGCTAAGGGCAGTCAGGCGAAGGTGTGCGATCGCGTCCGCATTTTGTTGCGTCGCGCCAAGGAGTTGGGAGCGGCCATCCACTTTGATATGGAGCAATACGCCTACAAAGATTTAACCATCGCCATTTTGAAAGAAGTGTTGATGGAGGATGAGTTTCGCAGTCGCCAGGATATTGGCGTGACGCTGCAAGCCTATCTTAAGGAGAGCGAGGCCGATCTGAAGGGGCTGATTGCCTGGGCCAAGGAACGGGGCAACCCGATTACGATCCGCTTGGTGAAAGGAGCTTATTGGGATCAAGAAACCATCAAGGCAGAGCAACATGACTGGGAGGTGCCGGTCTTTCAGCGGAAGGTTTCGACCGATGCCAACTTTGAAACGCTGACCCGATTGTTGCTCGAAAACCATGAGTCTCTCTATGCAGCCATTGGGAGCCACAATGTGCGATCGCAGGCCTATGCGATGGCGATCGCCCGCCAACTCAACATTCCCCGCCGCCGCTTTGAACTGCAAGTGCTCTATGGGATGGCCGATAAATTGGCCAAAGCCTTAGTGAACCAAGGCTATCGCGTCCGGGTCTATTGCCCCTATGGAGAACTGATCCCCGGCATGTCGTACCTGATCCGGCGGTTGCTGGAGAATACAGCCAACACCTCGTTTCTGCGGCAAAACCTAGAGGAACGCCCGATTGAGGATTTACTGGCGGTGCCGACGATTCAAGAAGGTGCGGGCGATCGCCCCTCCAATCAGGGGTTGGGCTTTGAGCGGTCACCAGACACCGATTATTCTGCAGCATTAAAGCGCGATCGCGCCCTGGCAGCGATCCCAACAGTGCGGCAACAATTGGGGCAAGCCTATGCGCCTTGGGTAAATGGCAAACCCATCACAACCATCGATCACATTACCTCGCTCAATCCATCCAACCCCGATGAGGTCGTAGGGACGGTGGGGCTGTTGTCGATCAAGCAGGCAGATGATGCGATCGCCGCTGCCAAGGCCGCATTCCCAGCTTGGAAGGCAACCCCGGCAACCGAACGGGCGGCGATCCTCCGCCGCGCCGCCGAACTGATGGAAGAGCGCCGCGCCGAACTCGCGGCCTGGATGGTGCTAGAAACAGGTAAAGCCTTGGGGCAGGCTGATCCCGAGATTTCGGAGGCCATTGACTTCTGCCGCTACTACGCCAGCGAGATGGAGCGCCTAGAAGACGGCCACCACTACGATGTAGCCGGAGAAAACAACCACTATCATTACCAACCGCGCGGCATTTCCCTCATTATTTCCCCCTGGAATTTTCCCTTAGCAATCCCCACAGGCATGACGATGGCATCCTTGGTGGCGGGCAACTGCACCCTACTGAAGCCCGCCGAACCCTCCTCAGTCATTGCTGCGAAGCTCACCGAAATTTTGGTGGATGCCGGCATTCCGGCAGGGGTATTCCAATATGTGCCCAGCAAAGGCTCTACCGTTGGGGCACATATGGTGAAGCACCCCGATGTGCATATGATTACCTTCACGGGTTCCCAGGAGGTCGGATGCAAAATCTATGCGGACGCGGCCATTCTGCAACCAGGGCAGCGCCACCTCAAGCGCGTAGTCGCAGAGATGGGCGGCAAAAACGCCATCATCATAGATGAAAGCGCTGATTTAGATCAGGCTGTGCAAGGGGTGGTGTATTCCGCCTTTGGCTATAGCGGCCAAAAATGCTCCGCTTGCTCCCGCGTGATTGTGCTAGAACCCATCTACGATGCCTTCCTCCATCGTTTGCTAGAAGCCACAAAATCTCTGAATGTGGGCATCGCAGAATCTCCTAGCACCAAGGTTGGCCCCGTGATTGATGCCGCCGCCCAAAACCGCATTAAGGCCTACATCGAAAAGGGCAAAGAAGAGGCGACGGTGGCGCTAGAACTGCCCGTCCCCAACCACGGCTATTTTGTGCCCCCCACCATTTTTGTGGATGTGCTCCCTACAGCCAAGATCGCCCAAGAAGAAATCTTTGGCCCCGTGCTGGCGGTAATGAAAGTAAAAACATTTGAGGAGGCACTAACGATCGCCAACAACACCCTCTATGCCCTCACCGGCGGCATCTACTCCCGCACCCCGTCGCACATCGATCGCGCCAAAACCGAGTTTGAGGTCGGCAATCTCTATATCAATCGCCACATTACAGGGGCGATCGTTGCCCGCCAACCCTTCGGCGGTTTCAAACTCTCCGGCGTCGGCTCCAAAGCAGGCGGCCCCGACTACCTACTGCAGTTCCTAGAACCCCGCCACATCAGCGAAAACATCCAACGCCAAGGCTTCGCCCCCATCGAAGGCGCAGAACAATAAGTGTCTTCGGTCAAGGTTAGACGATGACTGGTCTACCCCAGAAGATTGCTGCCAATAGTAGAGAACCATAAACTATGAACTAATAGGTACTGACAACCATTAGTTCATAGTTTAGATTAGGTATATCGAGATTCGGGGGCTTCTAGAAATTAAATCAAGCTGATGAGAGTTAGAAAAGTTCAAGAGGTTGATGTGCCAAATCTATCGAGCAAGCTAATGGCGGCGCGAAAAGCGTCCAACCATAGCTTGCTGGAAATCTGTCGGCAACTCGACATTACTCCGACCTATTGGTACAAGCTGGAAAAGATGGAAAGCAGCACTATCAATTACGAGCTGTTGAAGAAAATAGAAGCTCTCTTACCACTCAACTTAGATATTAGATTTCCTGAAGACCTTGAAATCAATAACCTAAACGGGAAAAAAATGGATTTATCACAATTGAAGTAGGTAAAAGTTGTTACCCTTGGAGCAGACTGGCACAGCTACTGGGCATATAGCCCTAGCGCATTAGTTCGGATGAAAAAAGATGGCGATGAGGTCATTTACTCTGATGGAGTCGCAATTTTTTCATTGGGTTTTAAACATGAGAAGGCAGCAAATCCGGCTGAAGGTGATTTGATTTTGCTGACCCAGCATTCAAAAGTTACACATGTTGTTGAGGTCTTAGACAAAAGCCCAATTCAGAACGGTAACTGGTTTAGTCGTTATGTCAAAGTTATCTGGTGGAAGCCAGAACTTGACTGGGGCAATTTGCCAGATCGGGCAGAAGTACTTGGGTTTGACCTCGATATTCAGCAAGGCATTCCCTATCGGTTTGATTCCTTTAAAGCATTCAATGCGAAATGGGGAGGACGCAGAGAGGAATTCCTTCAGCATTTAGCTACGGAGTTGGAGAAACTGTAGCCAGTGTCCTATCCCATTCGGCAAGAAGGTTTTAGCAGTGGTAATGGATGAGGGCATCGAGTCCTTCTTGGGGGGTGGGGGTGGCTCCTTGGAGTTGGCGAGCCATGCGCTGGATGATGGCAGGCGGGACTTGGCGATCGCGCTTTTCGTTGCGTGCCAAACACTCTGCCAGCGGCACATCCAGCCATAAAGCGGAGATCCGCTGGTAGCCCCAACTGCGGGCTGAGAGAATGAATCGTCGGCGCGATCGCCGTTGCACATTGGTGGCATCAAAAATTGCGCCTAGGTTGTCATCTAAAACCACCTGCTGCAAGCGGCGTTGCACAAGCCCAAACACCTGGTTCCAATCGCCCTGAATCGCTGCATCTCCATACAACTCTGCCCGAATCGCATCCGTTGAAACCAGATCCCAGCCCCAAAGTAATGCCCACTGAGCCGCCAGGGTAGACTTACCGCTACCGGGCAACCCAATCAAAATCAGTAGCTCTGCCATTGCCCTCCCTGCCCCCAGCTCCGGTACCGACGGTCATGCTCAAACGGTCATTATAAAAGCGTTGCAGCCAGTTTTTTTAGCTGCTAGCTCTGGCCTTAAAACCCCAAACAGAGATCAGGCTTGAAGTGCAGGATCAGGCGGCGAGATCTCACGCGGGTGATGGGGGCGGCAGGGCGTCCCCCAACAAACCATCTGGGGGGGCATCGAGGAGAGGACGGTGCTGCGGGCACCAATGACAGCATTGGCTCCAATCGTGACCCCCGGAGCAATGAAACAATCTGTGGCAACCCACGCGCCATTGCCAATGGCGATCGCCCCCGTAATCAGCCGAAACGTAGGGTCACGAACATCATGGCTACCAGTGCAAAGGTAGGTTTTTTGAGAAATCACACAATGGCTTCCAACTCGGATGGGTGCGAGGCTATAAAACACCACGTCATCCCCAATCCAACTGTAGTCTCCGACTTGCACCTTCCAGGGATAGGTAAAGCGGGCGGTGGGGCGAATCACCACCCCTTTCCCTAATGTGGCTCCAAACAGCCGCAACAAGAGCCGCCGGGGGGCATGGAGAAAATGTGGCGTCAGGGGAAATATCACTGCTTGTAGCAACCACCAGAGCAAAATCAGCCATCCTGGCCGCCCGCGCTCAAAGCCCCCCTGATGATAGCAGCGCAGATCAACCTCAGAAGGAGTGGTCAGGGCAGCAAGGGTGGCGGCAGACTCAGTGGAGCGGCCATCGGGTTGGGGGTTGGGGGTTAGGCGGTGGGCAGACTCCATAAAACCGATACTGAAAGGATGGGCGAGAACCACTAGAAAGCTTATGCAAAGAACGTTTAACGTTCCGCTCCATCAACCCCGAGGCAGGAGTGGGTTAAGGTAATACCCGGCGTAGGTTGGGTTTTGGATGGCGTCTGCCATTGCATCCCACAGGCCATCGGGGATGCGTTCATCGCAATCGACAATTAGCACCCAATCGTTGTGAAGTGGTAGATGATCGAGCGCCCAGTTTTTCTTTTTGGGGTAGCTTCCATCAAAATAAAACGGAACGACGGTTGCGCCATAGTGTTGGGCAATGACCGGGGTGCGATCGCCACTTTGAGAATCAACAACAAAGACCTCATCTGCCCTGGCCAAACTTTCTAGGCAGTCAACAATATTAAGTTCTTCATCTTTCGCTGGAATCAGAACAGAAATAGGAATTGTTGAGGTAGGCATAGCTTCAAGGGAGTCTGCAAGGTCTTGCATTTCTATGGAAAAGACGCCCTTAGTCTAGTCCACATCACTCAAGGGCGTGGGCAAGCCAACCGCTGATGGAACGGAGTGAACGGGGTTCGTTGCCCTCGGTCACTGGCCTCTGGTGGGCTACCAAATTGAGACATTTTTAACCTGAAGGCTAAATGCCAGGGGCGTTACCCAACCCCTGCATCGGGGACAAGTTGGCTGTGGGCAGCAATCAGCGCCTCAGCCAAGTGGATGAGACGGGCTTCGAGATCGGTCTTGCGGCTCAAGAGCTGGCGCAGTTTTTGGTGACGGGCGATCGCCAAACTCACCAGGGGCACTTGCTCAGCGGGGCAGGGCTGGCACTGCACCTGGCCATCAGCATTGAGGCTACAGAGCCGATACCCACTGCCTTTGCCCGAGTCTCCCTGAGCTAGCTCATTGACCGGAAGGCTATTCACATAATCCATTAGCTGATGTACCTCGGCCTGTTGCAAAAAGCCATCGGCGTTGGGCGCACTGGCCATCGGCTGCGACTCTAGCCAGCCATTGATCACCGAGCCTTCGAGGTGAATATCTTGAATTTCTAAGGAAACCTGCTGTAATTCTCGCTCCCAGGCCGCCACGGTCTTTTCTAGTTCCTTCAAAATGCCCATGGCTAAACGCGGATTAGTGACCTGCCGAGCAGGGCCTTTGCGCGTTGTTGGGAAGAACGGAAGATCGAGGCTGGGTTCAGCGCCAACGGCAGCCATGGGGCGCACGGCATGGGGATCAAGGGTCGGCATCGAAAGAGCCGGGGCCGTGGGTAGCGGATCAGCGATGCCCCCCAAGCTTTTTGCTCCCATGGGGCGACCCTGGGCTTGGTGCAGTTGCGTGAGAGCGCTGGTGATGCGCTGGAGGTTTGGATTAGGCGATGGGTTGGTCATGGCTGCCCAGGGTTTAGGGGTGTTCAGCATTGGCTCTGGCACTGGGTCTGACCTGAAAGCTGAGTCAGCATTCAAGGTAGATTAATGCATCAGTGGCGTGAGTGAGGCGGATAAACGGATGGCAGGAGGAGTGGGCGATCGCCCACTTCCCTCACCCCACGCTCACAGCAATCAAACAAGCAATATATCCTCAATATGCGCCATATTAAAAGCAAATCAACCTAAATGAACAAAATTTGCCAAAGTATTTTAAGGCTAAAGTCTCTGATCTCCACCCTGAAGCCTCTTATTTCTAGCCGCCACCATGGCGCATTCATAAATGAGCAAAAAATGCCTAATTTCTCCAGTTTTACTGTCTAGCCTCACTGAAATATAAGAATAACAACGCCTATTTTCAAGGCCATTTTTACCAGTGATTCCTATTCCCAATCTATCGATAAATCAAGGGATATTACTTCAGTAAATTGCCAAATCAAACATACAGCCGAATCAGAAGTTCAGCCTGTCTTAAGAACCTCATAATTAATTGTATATAGCGGTTTCTTCAAGTATGAGGTGCGCTCAACTTAGGGACACTCCCTGAAACAAGGGGCTTAAGCCCCTTGCCCGTACTTCACCAGCGTGAAAACCGCTATATTGACTCATAATTGAGTTCTTTTCACATAGCCAGCCTGAATCATTCATAAGAAATAAATGCTTTTTGAAAAAGGGGCTTCAGCCTCTTTTTTTAAGTTTTTCAAGACACTCTATCGTTCAAATAATAGTCGTTCAAATCATGAGATCTGGGCTTTGAGGTTCAGTCAGCACTCATTAGATTTTTTATAGCAATCGGTCAGTTTTCTAGAGCCGATCTGAGCCAAAGCTTTTTTGGCACACTAGCCGAAGAGTCAGAACAGTCTACATACACAAACCCATGAAATCTAGCATTTGTCGAACTAGATTGGGTTTTGTGACCGCCAGAATGGTCGAACCGCTTTCTAAAACGGTGCTGCCATTGGGAATGATCAAATCTTCGTGGGGGTGCGATTGCTAGCCAATAATCAGCGTTCCGATCGGGAATTGAGGATGTTGCGCGACCTCCGCCACTGTCGGCCCAACTACCGAACACAGCGGTGGGATAGAGAGCTTCAAAACTTCCACTTGCCCTTGTTCAAAATGCATCATGGCATCGACTTAAGGATATTCGATGGCATCCACAATGCGGGTGATGGCTAATTCGGATGTGCTGATGATATGGGTGGCTCCAGCGAGCTGAGAAGGTTCAGCAAAGTCGCGATCGCCCATCCGCACCACAATCTGCAATACCCCATAATGCTTTGACAGCGTTGTCATGGCCAAGTTGAGGGCATCTTCGCGGAGAGTTGCAATCAAAACATCACATTTACGAATGCCTGCTTCTAGCAAAACCGTTGTTTTGACGGCACTGCCTTCAAAAGCCATCACCTCAATTTTCTCGCGGGCATACTGACAGGCCATGGGGTCAATATCGATGACCGCGATGGTGTGCCCCATATTCAGCCGGGTTTTTGCGAGGTCTAACCCCATCATCCCAGCGCCACCAATGAGAATGTATATGCGGACTCCTTGGGCTACGTGCTGATATAGTTTTCATCCGGATTTTGCATGAAAGCCATTTAGATCTTGCATGATCTAGTTTCGGAGCTTGCATGACTTCATTTTGAATCGCCCAGTTGTAGCTGCAGTCACGAAGGTTAGGACAGACCAGCGTCATTCCCGTGAAAATAGGAATCCATGGGTTGCACGACTCTCAAGATGGATTCCCGCGCAGGCAGGAATGACCGATAAATGTCCTATGGATCATGGCTACAGCTATACATTTGCAGAGGATGTTTTCAAATGGAGTTTAAGGTTTGCAGATAATCTTGCACTTGGCGGAGAACTTGGCGAGAGGGTTCGTAGGTGACGCGGTGGACGGCTTCTTCAAACGGAAGCCATGCAAAACTACGGATCTCCTGCGCCTGACAGATAACGTCGGTGGAATGAACCCAAGCAGGAAAATAGGTGACGGTTTTTTCGACCGACCCGCCATCGCGCTTAAATCGATAATGTTCGACGAATGCGCGATCGGCGATCGGTTCATAATCAGCAATGCCTGTTTCTTCCTCAAACTCGCGGCGCGCGGTGGCGATCGCCGTTTCGCCCGGATCCGGATGCCCTTTCGGAAACCCCCAGTGCCCCGAATGGTGTTGAATCAGCAAAATGCGATCGCCATCGGGTTGGCGGTAGATCGGAACGATGCCGAAGGCTTCATCGCGTTTCAGAGGAATCGGCTTAGCGGTCATGGCAGGTTAGTTAGCGCAGGGTGGGTGAGGCTTATAACTCCAACGTGGCCCAATCAGGCTCGCGGTAATAGTGGGTCATATCATCAAACTTGCGCAGTTCGGCATGGTGTACCCAAACACTGTGGTTACCCTGCCGCCCCAGCCAGTTGAGGCTGAGTTGGTTGAGATCTTCGCTCACAGCCTCTCGATCTAAATCGCCAGGGATCTCGCCAAAATATCCTAAGGTAATGTGCGCCGTCAGGTGATATTGCTGCTCCATACCCAACCCCATCAAGGCCGAATTTTGGAAAATGGCGCGGCGCATAGTCACTACTTGTTCATAGGCAGCTTCATCTTTGGGTGCAAGGCAAACGCTGATGGCACGCGCGCGCACTGCCAACCCTAGCACTTGCCAATATACCGAGCGGGTGACAAGATGCTGAGCCGCATATTCCTCAAAAATTTGCGCAATGCGATCGCGCAATTGTGGCTCAAACCCAGGATCGCGGTTGGCATCTCGGTAGGCGCTATCCCAAAATAAATCGGCCAAGGTGACATGGAAACTTTCCGCCGGAACGGGTATCAACAAGCCAGGGGGCAGGGCTTGCAAAAGCTGCTGCTGCAAATCTCGTACCTGCTCGTAAAAATCTCCATTATCGACATCATCAATCCAAGGGGGCGTGACGATGGAATAGCCCGGAAACGGCAGAGGCCCTGCCGCCCCACCCTCGGCTATGCGGTATTTGGGGGAAGTCTGAATATGTTGCAACTGGGTGCGGTAAGACTCCGGCAACGTGAGTCGGGCTACCCGGTTAACGTAGATCTGAAATGTGTCGTCCAAGCTGAGTCGCCTCTGAGTGTGAAAGAGTTGAGCGGAGGAGTGAAGGGGAAGAACGCTTCGGGGATGTTCTGCCAGTCTGCCGAACCCAGCATCTTAGAAGAGCCATCTAGAAGAGCTATCTAGAAGAAATCAGTCAGTAAGAGCCAGCGGGAAAATAAGCTCGCAAAATGCATGGGCGAAGAACGCCTCAACCGACCCATTTTGGCGAGGATAAGCCTGTTTCTTTCAGGGGTTTAACCTCCTGAAAGGTTGAAAACCAATCCCGAATGCAGGGGCTCCAATGGATCTCAATGCGATTTTCCCAAAATTCCCCTAAAAAAAGAGCATTTTCTTAATTTAGCGGCAATCTGGAATAAACAGGTTGACACTCTGTTACATAATGCCAATCTGTTCTGCTATCTTGCTTGACCGCAGCCGTTATCGGAGCGCGCCATCTGGCTTTATATCAGGCGCGTCAACTGCACCCGAAAGCGTTCTTTTTTAGTAACGGCGATGTCTCCAATTTCGAGACGGCCTTTGCCCCGAATGGCGACCAAATCTCCGGCCTTGAGGGAGTAACTGGATTGGGTGATGTCTTTCCAGTTGACGCGCACATCGCCAGCGCTGATGAGATCTACCATTTTGCTGCGCGACATGCCAAACCCGGCAGAGGCGATCGCATCTAATCTCAAGGATGCCTCCACCGTGGTCATTTCTTTTTTCTTGGGTTCTCGAATTTTGAGTTCTTCGAGGGGCAGCAATTGGGTTTTGACGGGCACCGAACGCACCTGCACCAGCATCATGGCTAGAAAATCAACCAATTCTGGCACAACTAGGGCTTGGGCACCTCGTTCACCCAACACAATCAAATCTCCCACTTTTTCACGCACGATCCCGGTGCCCAGCAAGGAGCCGAGGAAATCGCGGTGGGTGGCCGGGTCAAACAAGAAGTTGCCGCTGATGGAGATGGCCGCGATCGCCACTTGGTCTGGCTCAAGGGGCAGATCTGTGCGGGCGATCGCCAGCCGCTGCCGCTCGGCCTGGGGATAGCCGCCCCAAGGCAAAATCTGCACCTCCGTCAAGCGCGCAAAGATCCGCTGCGCTTCGGCCAACTCGGGGGGCGACAAAAAATCGCTACATAAGACTTCCCAGGTGCGTAGAGCCTGGTCGGCCAAGTCGAGCAGGCGGGTGACCGTCTCCCGATTTTCAACCCCTTTTAAAACATCTTCCCGTGGCAACATAACGTTTTGATGGGTGCCCCTTAAACCGTACAAGTTCCATTATGCGATTCCGCTGAGCCAACCGCGAAATCGCCAACCCAGAAACGCCCAGCTACAGCCCTACAGGGTTGCGTCAAACGGATGACCGCATGGCAGTTGACTTCAATAATGGATGACCGAGAGATGGCCTCAAACTTGACGGATTCCGCAGTCGAGAATTTCTGTAAGGATTTTGAGGCTGCTAGGATGAAAGAAGCAGCCGTTATATGGTGTGGGTTTCTGTCATCATGTCTCTCGACAATCTCCGTGATCTATATCAGCAAGTTATTCTCGAACGCTATAAAAAGCCCCGCTTCAAGGGCAAAACCGACCCCGTCGATCGCTACCAAAAAGGCCATAACCCTTCCTGTGGTGACACCATCGAACTCACGCTGCATTTAGATATGGCGGGCGATCGCATCGCAGAAGTGCGGTTTGACGGCGAAGGTTGCGCCATTTCCATGGCCTCCGCCGATTTGATGGCCGAGGCGCTCAAGGGGAAGTCTGTTACAGAGGCACTGGCGATGGTGCAACGGTTTCAGAGCATGATGCGCGGCGAAGACGAGTTTCCGAAAGAACAGCGGAAGCTCAATGTGATGCGCGGGGTAGCGCAATTTCCGGTGCGGATCAAATGCGCCAATCTCTGCTGGCACACCCTCAAAGCCGCCCTAGAAAAGGCTCAAGAAGCTCAGCCCGTTGGGTTTGTCTCAAACGAGTAGGGTCAGACGAGGGGAAGGGCGATCGCCCTCTGCCACCCCAACACCCTGCGCCATCCGATAAAAAGCTAAGGTTTTTAGTCTCTACAAGCCTTGCCTTAGGGAGCTAATCGCATTTTTTTGACAGCGTGATCTGATAATTTGAGTAATGCCAGGGTAGTGCATCGCACCGATGGCCATTGATTCAAAGGGAAATATCGTGGAATTTGGCTCCACTGTGGTCGAAATTCCGACGGTCGGGTTCGATCTAGGCTCCAACTCCATCCCTAATCTCAATTAATCAATGGATTCGGTGGATACAAATCACTGGTATCAAGTCTCGGAGCTAGGGAGATAGCCATGCAGTTGTCCATTCCAGAACCCTCTGATTTTTTGCAAGCCTCCTTTTGGGGGGTAGGGCTAACGGTGCTGCTCGGAGCGATCGCCCTGCTAGGGTTCATTTTTAAGTGGGGCGTCCGCTTTCGGTTTGTCGGCTTTACGGGCTTTATGGCAGTGTTAACCGTTGGGCTATTTGCCTTAGGATGGGTGCCCATCGTCCGTTCTGCCATCCCTGGTGCCGCTCGCTTTACCACCGTGTTTGACTCTGGCTCCACCAACATTGTGGTCAGAATTACGCCTCCCATTTCCGAAGAAACCTTGACCGCAACCCTGCGACAGGCCGCTAGCGACTACTTTTCGCCAGGAAGACTGGGGCGCAATAACAACACCATCACCATCCGCGCCCGCGCCGTGATTCACCCCGAAACCGGGGTCACTCAACCCCTTTACCTCGGGCAAGTGCGTCGCTCGATCCAAACAACAAGCGACGACGAGATGGAAATCACCCTCTTCCCTGAGAACCTCGCGCAATTACCGCCCGTTCCTGTGATCCCCGATCCGGCCAGTGCGGTATCAGCAGATCCCAAGGTTTAGGAAGAAAGTCCAGGAAGAACCTGCGCCGCGATGGGTTCCCGAGACAAGGTCGTTCTCTGAGGTTGCGATTTTGTGTCTCACCTGCGCCGTTCCCAGAAAAGCGCCAGCCTCATAATCCGCACCCTGGCCACCACCATCATGGCCAATGTTCTGCCTCTCACCGCCGATATAACCTCCGAATAGGTTTAGCTCTATGATCCGTGCCTCTTCTTCATCCATGTTCGGTTCTGCGGCTGTCGCTGCTCCGCCCATCGTTGTAATGATGGCTCCGGCGCAGGTGGTGCGTGGAGCCAATGCCTTGGCTCAGTCTGGGGAAGCGATCGCCCGGTTGGGGGTTCGGCCTCTGGTCGTGGGGGGCGATCGCACCCTCGCGCTCACCCGCGCCGCGCTCCAGCCCATCGCGACGCAGCAGCACCTCACCCTCGCGGAAGTGTCTTACGGAGCCGACTGTAGCGAAGCTAGTCTGGCGCGGACGCGGCAAGCCGTGGCTGACCATGCTGCCGATTTGATCATTGGCGTGGGCGGCGGCAAGGCACTGGATGCCGCGAAACTGGTGGCTCACCAAAGCCATCTCCCCATCGTGACTATTCCCACCAGTGCCGCCACCTGCGCCGCCTGGACAGCCCTTTCTAATGTCTATTCCGAAGATGGCGCGTTTCTCTACGATGTGGCCTTGGCGCGTTGCCCTGACTTGCTGATCTTAGATTATGGGTTGGTGAAAACGGGCGATCGCCGCACCCTGATTGCAGGCATTGGTGACGCCCTCGCCAAGTGGTATGAGTCTTCCGTCAGCAGTGGCCATTCCCAGCAAACCATGATGGTAGCGGCGGTGCAGCAAGCACGGGTATTACGCGATCTCTTGTTCCAAAAGACGGCGATCGCCCTCGCCCAGCCCGATAGCCCAGACTGGCAAGAGGTCGTCGATGCCACCGTGTTGCTGGCCGGGGTCATTGGTGGCCTTGGCGGAGCCCAATGCCGCACCGTAGCAGCCCATGCCGTCCATAATGGCCTCACCCATGTCGCCCTCAGCCACGGCACCTTACATGGCGAAAAAGTGGCCTATGGCATCTTGGTGCAGTTGCGCCTCGAAGAACTGGTGCCAGGAAATCGGCTAGCTGCCGCCGCCCGCCACCAACTGATCCAGTTCTACGAGGCCACGGGCTTACCCAAAACCTTGGCCGATTTAGGAATGGAAGCCATGACCTTGGCCGACCTCCGCCATGCCGCCGAGGTCGCCTGCCGCCCCAATTCTGATATCCACCGTTTGCCCTTCACGGTCTCCCCCGACACGCTGATGGCCGCCATGGTCTCGACCACCGCACCCAGGCTAGACTTGGGCAACCGAGACCTAGAGGCACCGGAAGGATCCCAGGAACCCACCCCACTCCGCCCCGACTTGACCGAGGAGATACTTGGATGACAATCGACTGGACGACTTGCCGCGCAGACCGCCTCAGAGCCCTGCCGCCCTACGTTTTTGCCCGCATGGATGAACTCAAGGCCCATGCCCGCGAGCAAGGACTGGATTTGATTGACTTAGGGATGGGCAACCCCGATGGGCCAACGCCACAGCCCGTTGTAGAAGCGGCGATCGCCGCCCTACAAGACAGCGCCAACCACGGCTATCCCCCCTTTGAAGGCACCGCCAGTTTCCGCAAGGCCATCACCGATTGGTATGACCGCCGCTATGGAGTACCGCTTGATCCCGATGGGGAAGCCTTGCCCCTGCTAGGGTCGAAGGAAGGACTGACCCATTTGGCCATGGCCTACATTAACCCAGGGGATGTGGTGTTGGTGCCAAACCCCGCCTATCCTGCCCATTTTCGGGGGCCGGCGATCGCCCAAGCCGACATCCATACCATGCCCCTGTCGGCGAAAACAGACTGGCTAATCGACCTCGCTGCCATCCCAGAAGAGGTCGCCCAGCGAGCCAAAGTCCTGTATTTCAACTACCCCAGCAACCCCACCGCCGCCACTGCCCCCCGCGAATTTTTTGAAGACATTGTGGCCTTTGCCCGCAAGTATGAGATCTTGCTGGTGCATGACCTATGCTACGCCGAGTTAGCCTTCGATGGCTACCAACCCACCAGCCTCCTCGAAATCCCTGGTGCCAAAGAGATCAGCGTCGAGTTTCACACCATGTCTAAGACCTACAACATGGCGGGCTGGCGCGTCGGGTTTGTGGTGGGCAACCGCCATGTGATCCAAGGACTCCGTACCCTCAAAACCAACTTAGACTACGGCATCTTCGCCGCTCTTCAAAAAGCCGCAGAAACAGCCCTACAACTGCCCGATAGCTACCTCACAGAGGTTCAAACCCGCTACCGCACCCGCCGTGACTTCCTCATCCAGGGACTCAGCGAATTGGGCTGGGATGTGCCCAAAACCCGCGCCACCATGTATCTCTGGGTTCCCTGCCCACCAGGGGTTAGCTCCACCGACTTTGCCCTCGATGTGTTGCAACAAACTGGGGTCGTCCTCACACCCGGCAGCGCCTTTGGCAGCGGGGGCGAAGGGTACGTCCGAATTAGCTTGATCGCAGACTGCGATCGCCTCGGAGAAGCCTTACAGCGACTCAAAGCAGCAGGCATCCGCTACCAACCCCTCGAACCCCAAACCGCCCTCAGCCGCTCCTAGTGCAATCCCTCACGATAGAAAGTTGAAAGGTAGTGCCAAACAGATAACAATGCATTGTAGGGGTGAACAAAGAACCCAATTGGGGCAATTGGGTTCTCCAACTTCTTAGAAAACGACAACACTTTCCTGCCTAAACGCAATACTCGCTGGCGCAAAATGCAGTTACAGCCCTCAACATAACGGGTCTTGCCACTGTCTTTACCCACATATTGACGGCGCTGACTCGGAAAGACCTTGTACGCGAGTCCGGAAAACTTGCGCGGAGAGTACTTGGGCGGTGAGGAAGGCTGAATCTGCCGGATAGGTAAAAATAGTGTCATAGTCTGATAACATCGCTCTTCATCGGAGAGATAGGGATTTGAAGGGTCGGTGATAGCCGGTAGTGTCCGGCGGACGATCCTAAACCTATGGGAAAAAATTCGCCTATCGGTGAGGTTGTGCGGCGGCAGATAACCTTGAACGCCCACAGATAACCTCTGTACCGTCTGCACCAACGCATTGTTAGCACGCGCCGCAACCCTGGCTTGCGTTGTGCGATCGCCTGCCGATGAAACTCATTTAAGAACCAGCAATTCACTTAACTTGTT